>Ga0208299_1002201_pt1 | contig 13424 bp, 16 predicted proteins | sample 15_taG_FD_184089 | JGI IMG/M metagenome (GOLD analysis project Ga0208299, IMG submission 184089) | Marine viral communities from the Subarctic Pacific Ocean - 15_ETSP_OMZ_AT15312 metaG (SPAdes) (version 2) | ecosystem: Environmental > Aquatic > Marine > Oceanic | place: Pacific Ocean | collected...
CAAGGATTGCTTTCAGTGTCCTTTTCTGGAGACCAGACATCTTATCCCAAACATCTTTTGGAAGCTGGTCAAAAGTATTACCCTGGGAGATGAGATCGTTGATCTCGTCATAGGCTATATTTTCCTTGTCCGTTCCGGTATTTTTTAAGTAGGTACGAGCTGTTTGTTGGAATTGGAATCTGTCGGTACCTGACATCGCCTCTAAATCATCGGCCGTTATCTCTTCGCCTAAATCAAGTTTTCTGTAGGCATTGTTTCTTGCCACCTCAAATTCTTCTCGTTGAGCTTCATCATCCCTGGCATCTTGTGCGTCAATGTGTTGCTGAAAGATAACTTCTATTTCATTTTGTGCCGCTCCTGACATTCTGTTCCAGAGATCAACATCAATATCGTTCCTTGACCTGGCACCGTTAGCGATCGATGCCAACACATCTCTTTTGGCTAATGTTTGATCTTCTGTTCTGGCATTATCGGTTTCAGTTTTCCTGGTCTTTAGTTCTTGTACCACTGCTGCTGCCAAGGTTGAATCTGGTAGATTGCGAGCCTCTGCCAGGTTCTCACTATGACTGAGACCCATAGCAAGAATCCTTTTTGTTTCAGAGAATGTTTCACCTTGTCTGGTATGTGACCTTAGAGAGGTTTCGATCTCGTCATAGAAACCTGAATCGATTTGGTCTTTGTTGTTTTCATAGTAAGTCTGTGCAGCGATGTATCTGTCAGTCGCCAATAGATTATCGATAACCGCTTGATGAGATTTGGTGGTAAACATTATTCTGGCGTTATTGACAATCGCCGCCTCATCTTCATTGCTAGGATTCATTGGATCGATACCCCAGACATCTCTTATTTGTGAATCAACTTCCCTAAGACCGAGATTAAGTTCTAGCGCTAATTGTTTGGGATTGCTATAGTTGGCGCCAACATTAAGGATTGAACTGGCTATTCTAGCTTCTCTCGCTTGCTGGTTCCAAGCCTCGGTCTGTTGGAAGGCATGACTAGTTATGTTATTTAAAGCGGTATTTACTCTCTGGTCGGAAACAGAATTCCATTGGTTTAGTATTCTTTGTTCGATTCCTTTTGAAAGTGACTTACGGTATTCTTCAATCTCCTTCTCCACAATGGCCTTCTGATCCACTGCCGCCTTTCCTGTTAAATGTAAATAACCGTCCGGGTCAGACATCTTTTGCCTGATAAAGGAAGACAACAAATTATCTTGATCTCTTAGTGTCGCCTGGTCGTGCTGATCTCTTTGTTCAATAGCAATATTCCAAGCCTGGTCGCCGAGCTGCGAGAGTACTTGACCTCTTTGTATATTAGCCTGGGCGATAGAAGAACCAAACGCTTCAGGTAGAGTTTGTATTTGTTGTTGGCCGCCACCGACAGCGGATGATCTTTTTTGGCCTATTTCGTATTGTGGAACCGTTGCCATTGTTACTCCTTAAATATTAACTTCTACTGTAGTCATACCACTTACTAGCCACCGAACCCATACCCTGCAACAAAGATGTTCTGGCGGCGATATTGCCTGCCTTGATAGCATTGTTTGCTGCTAGTAGTTTCATTTCTTTGTCAGCACCGATATTTGAAGCTCTGACGTTGTGTTCGTATTCCTCTCGCTCTGCATTCGACCTGATTGTAAGGGCGTCTAGCTCACCCAGCTCCGCTGTATCACCAAGAATATCTATCGCACTACCACTATCAACTACACGTCCTTGTGATGCTATAACTGCTCTTTGTCTGCCTTTTAATTGCGAGACCTTGATTCTATGAACATCCTCTTCAACTTTACCGCGAGCTATTGCGTCTGAAGCTTTCCATTCCTCAACCTCTTTGTTGTTTTGATCAACCTCGGCCTGATAGCGATACTCAGTAGCTCTTGATTCTGCCGCTTGTTGTTGTCCTTGTGCCTGTGATTGAGCGCCTGCCATAGTGCCAGCCATACCAAGGAATAGAGCAAATATCGGGGTACACATACTAATTCTCCATCGTAAATTTATGGAAAGGTTCACCATTCACTCCATAAGGAATGGCCTCTTCCACTTTAAAACCTAACCACTTGAGCCATTTGATACTGAGGGTATTTCTGGCATCAACGTAATTCTCTAAATAGTTGTAATCTTTTTTAATATCTTCGAGCCAGGGCCTGGAACGCTTTAAAAATATTTTCTGTCTCTTCTTGATCAAATCGGTTCCCAACATCCAGGGGGTTCCTTTCTTACTTATCAATGAGATTGGACATACTCCCCACATACACACTAATGCACCATCTACCAGACCGGTTTTGGCATAGCTTGATAATGTCACCGAACTGGAGACTGCATTTCTAATACCCATCCTGGTAGCGGCATTGACCTCGACCTTGTCGGCCTCTCTCATGTTCCTCACTAGCGCCTCGATGTCGCCCTCCTCAACGTCTCTAATTTCAACTTTAGCCGCCAATTGTAATCTCCGGTATAACTGCCAATAATGTCATTGGTAAAGGATCGTCCTGGCGATAGAACAAAGACCCTGAATTCGACCATTTAGCAGGTACTGTGACCTTAATATCGCCTGTTTTCATAGTAGTCGGCTCACCATAAGCTTCATATGCCCTTTGTTTGAATTCGGTGAGATTGTCTTCATCGAATCCGACCTTACCTCCTCTGGATGATTCAACTCTCAAAGTGACTGATGAAATACTTTTGGTCTTGCCCTGTGTGGTTGGTTGTCCAAGCTCCAGATTAAGGGTCTCGATGTCTGCCTGAATTGGTAGGCCGATATGAATCTTGGTGGCTGGATTAGAGATCGTCAAAGAACCAGATGCAATAGTTTTCTGCGTATCGACATTACCATCCGCCAGTATCGACACGGTCTTACCTTCGAGATGATCTAGTCCTGATATTTCATCGACCCCTTTAGCCCAACTAGTAGTGGCTACACTCCTGAATGCCGTGGGCACGTCCCTGCCTGCCGTGACACTGACAACAGTGCCGCTGGTATATGCTGTTACTGTACAAAGCACTGTTTCTTCCCCTATGGTCAACACAAAGGTATTGCCAACATCGCCAGAGACGAAGGTTGAGCTGCTTGCCGTTAGAGTTAGTGTTTCGCCGTGCTCCCAGGTTGTTCCACCAGAAATAGTCATTGAGGTCGAACCTGTATGAGTGCCATCGTATGAAAGCCCTGAATCGACAAAAAAGGCATCTGCCACATCCGTAAAGATTCTGGTGTTGAGTCTTTCTATATAGCGTTTGGTTACCCCTCCAATTGTTCTATTGACCACAAAATAGGTGGCATCCTCGTCTCCTTCCGCTATCGAACAAACACTCTCAAAAGTACCGTCAGTGTCATGTCTTGACCAACCCCAAACTTCATGCTCTCTCATATATGTAAGAGCTGCCAAAGTTCCATCACTTAGCACCACCCAGACAAGTGAATGTGGAGCCTGGGAGAATGCCCATTCAACCACCGTCTTGCCAGCAAATAGATGCTTCGCTAGTACCGTCAGGTCACTACCAGTATAAGATTCAGATTCCAGTGCGAAGGAAAGGTCACGGATAATCGAACCTTTCGACTGAATATAAAGGATCGTATTACCGATAACCAATGGTGGTGCATTGGCGCTACCTCGATAGCCCTGTGGTTTGAGTTGGATTGAAGAGGGCGTAATAACGCCATCATTAGAAGTCATCAACCACTCACCACCGGAGGTTAACACGATCATATCGGATAGCGGTACCAGGTGCCTGATCTCATTAACTTGCGAGGAGGCAATAGTAAAGGTTACCGCGTCATCATCCCTTAGAGGTTCCGAGACATTGAAATTGTGATAGTTACCGGTTTGACTCATATTGACTTGCTGTGGATCATTGTTGGTCTGACCGAACACTAATCTTTGTTGGTAGTAGTTAACCGTTGCCGGGTATTCATCGGTAGTATTGAATATTGTCCTGGCGGTTGCCGGAGTGTCATTTGAATCCGGCTCGATATTGTCATCCTTGAATGTAGTCGAGGTGGAACGCCCAATAAAACCATAGACTCCTCCAGCCGTCTTATAGACGTTGTAAGAATCTGCTGCTGCTACTGAACCCCAGGTAATCGTATTGGTAATCGTGGAAGTTAGATTGTTGTTGGTTATCGAGGTCGAACTAGAGGCCACGCTCTCTGCACCATTTTCTGTGTCCACCGCAGTGACAACATATGAATAAGAGGTATCTGGCTCTCCAGAGTCATAGTTCTGCCTAGTAGAGGCGACACTTCCGGGGGCACTTATTGTAGTGCCAAAAGTGATGGAGGTCAGAGTCCAAGAGGTATGTGAAGTTCTCTTGAGTTCCTTCGGAGGGTATGAAGGATGGCAGATAGTCATCACATCCGCACTCTGAGTAAAGTTAAGTGCTGCCAACTCAGTATGTGCGTAGGGGGTTGTGATCTCTACCGGTGAACCACCTGATTCTACTTGCCCTCCATCTTTAATCACCCTCATCTTGAGGTCACCGAACTCCAGCACATAGGTCTGTTCGGTATTGAATTCAAAAGGTATAAGTCTAGTAGTCTTACTCGAGTCCTCGGTCTCGCAGATGTATTTGGTGCCAGCTCTATTAGTCACTCCACCATGTGGCTGGACAATAAAGTTTCTACAGGTCTTGAGACCGACAGCGTATTTGGCGAGATCAACTCTAGCGTGTAATGAGGGGGCTAGTTCTCCGCCAGAGAAAGAAGGTTGAATCGTATGGATAGGCATATTAGCTACGCCCTGTTATCCAAACGGCCTCTTGATTTCTATCGATTTGAGACTCGTTAGCATTGAATGTCTGAGCCTCGCTAATTGTTGTCTGATACATCAGATGGGCGGTTTTCATTCGTTTTTCGTCCCTGGTCAGCGGCATAGCTATTTCACTAGCCAATCGCCAAGCCAGAGCAACTATAAACAAGGAATCGAACACCAGTGTGTTGGTTACCTTGTAGGTATAGATTAAGGTTGCTGATTCCTGATCGGTGAGAATGACTTTTGCGTTATAGGCATCCCCCAAAGCTATCTCAAAATCAATTGGGTCGCCACCGGACGTTGTCTGTAGTATCTCCCTTGCATAAAGACAATCATTCGGATAACTGTACCTATAAGACCAGTTACCGGGTGGGTCGCCGACGTCAGAAAGTGCCAGGTGACGAGTAGCAAATCCCCAAGGATAAGCTCTCAGTAATGCGTCCCTAGCGTCAGCATATAATAAGTTACAGTGAAAAGCTTCTTCTGACTGTTCCGTCAATGAAGAAATAGTTGCACTAGCGCCGATATGCGAAAGTGCCAAATTACAAATATCGACTTCACTAGCCATTTAAACTCCTCTTAATAAATCCAAGGGGAGGTAGGACAAAGGAAATAGATAGTGACCTCAGAATGATAAAATCAACTACCTAAAAAACCTACCTACCCTCAGAATTAAATCATATCCACTACTTATGCATTAGGATATGAACTCCACTGTTGAGCATCCTTAACAACTGATGCACTTACAGTCATTGTTGGGCTTGTACCCCCAACATCGTAGTACAGACGAACATAACGTTCATTCGTATCTGGTAACCCCAGAACTAACTGATCGCCAATGGCGGCATCCGCAATAGAGCGAGATGTTAGTACTGTTGTAGCAGAACTGAATGAAGAGTTATCATCTGTTTGAACTAGAACAGCTAGAGTTGGCGAAGAGCCTCCCATAGCAACGTCAAAGTTCAACGCGATTTTCATTTCCTCGCCTACACCAATATCACGATCTGAACCCAAATCGATAATATTAGTAGAAGCAGCATCAACCGTTAAAGCTTGAGCGTCAGAAAATTGAAGATTATAATCAATAATCATTTTAGTCTCCTATGTTAATCCTTAGCTTACTACGGCTTCGGCGTTAGTAATAGCGTCATTGCGTCTGAACGGAATACCGTCAAAATTCAATACACGCTTCCCTGCTACTTCATCCATGCTGATACGAACATTATTAGCGTTAGTAATATGTCGGCGTAGGTATGAAGAGATTGTGCGATTGCCATAGAACACTGGACGACCTAGACCTAAGTTAGGAATCTTCTCGATTGCTTGAACCATAAGGTCAACCAAATCTGCACCAGAGGAAGCATCCGCAGTTAAGTTTGATATGTCAATGTTCGGTATACGAACCACATAGCGCCAATCTCTCAAAGTCAGACCGATGTCCCACTTGTAGTGAGTACGGTAACCTTGATATTTACCTGATGCAGCATCTTCCAGAGTAACTTCACCAAGGTCGTCATGTTTCAGACCTGCTTGTGAACCCTTCGGGTAGATACCGTGGCAAGTGTTAGGCCCCCAAACAACCAACCAGATGGAAGTGTTGTCTGCGCCTGAACCGTCACCAACGATGATGTTATCACCGCTCTCGGCAGTTGTTAAGCTGTAACGTGGTGCTAGACCCATGAATTTCTCCGGGTCTGTGCCTGTGTCGCCATAGAACAATGTACTAGCCATTGTCTGGTTCATAGACTCTAAGAACGCACGATCCTCAGACAGACGGAAAGAAGCTGTATTGCCGTTAAGGTCAGCTAGTGCCTTATCGACTTCAGCATACGCCTCTAGCATACCTGCTGTATCAGTTACCTGTACAGTTGTTGATTTGCTAGGTTGAACACCATAGTTCAGTTTACGCCAGGTGGAACTTGGCAGTCCTGATCTAATTGTTGTTTTATGACCAGTTGGAAGATTACCTTCCAGGAACGTCATATCATCGAGGACTTCATTAGTCTCCGATAACAGTTCCACGATAGTGTCGATCTTACCATCTGGATCATACCTCTTCGCCACATCGGCGAGTGTAGGATTTGTTGTGGATAATGTTGCCATTATTTATCTCCTGTTATATTTTTAAGTTGACATTGATGGATAAAGTACAGATTCACGAGTCTTCTGACTAGCGTTGGCTCCACCAACAACTACCCTGTCCTCGGAAATCGCTTTTCCTACAGTGAAGAGAAATCGAATCATTTCGGGATGGTTGCCCAAACCTGATTGATCCAACATCTCATTAAACTTGGGAGTACCGAAAGAATCACGCGCCTTTACTGCGACCGATATATTCTCATCGAATTTCTCGCCGCCATAATCAGCATCGCTTTTCGCTTCTTCTACCCACGATCGTTGCTGCTCGACCCATTGAGCCATCTCGGCCTGTTTCATCTTCGCTACCATATCCACACCCTTTTGGGCCTGGTCTTGCGTCATGTTGTTATCTTTCGCAAACTCATGGTAATCGGAGAGGGTCTCATCATTAAAACTAAAGTCTTCAGGAATCTCGAATGTTTCATACTGTTCAGGGGCATTCACCTCCTGTTCGGTATTTTCTTCTTCTTTCCCTTCCGTAGCAGCTTCACTCTCGCTGGACTGTGTTGTTACTGCGTCCTCACTTGAGCTTTCTGCCTGCTGAACTTCTTCTACCTCATCGGTGTTGGCTGTCAGCAAATTTTCTTCATCAGGCATTTTGATCTCCTTGTTTATTGTTTTCTTTTATCATCGACAGATACTGATCGGTATCCGCCGACAATACTTCATCCACCAGCCATAGGCCAATATTCCTAGCGCCTTCGTTAAAGAAAGTCGTACTATTCCCGGTGAAACTGGTGCGATACATTCCTGTCTGATCGAGGATTCTCCAAACCAGGCGTCTGCCCCATTGCTTGGAGAGCAGAAGACGTAAATCTTCCAGCTCAGTATCGCGAATATTTTTATCTTTCTGTTTTTGACTCTTAACGCTTTTCTCGTCAGAGGCATTAAATTCTTTTGCCATATTCCGCACTATCTCATAGTTTCTGCAAGTTACTTTATCTTCCTTATTCGCTCTTCACCTAAAGAGACGTGGTAGAAGCCCAACTTCTGCAAAAACCGCAGTGTCACCAACATCGATTCATGTTGATCTTCATATGTCGGTTCCTGGTGCTTCATCACCTTAATCGCCTCTATCGCATCATTAATCTCTATTACCATTCATTTAAGCTAAACCGCCAATCATATTAGTTAGTAAATTCTCTCCGTTAGTATCGGTATCACTCATAACTTTCGCTGCCTGGGCGCCGACATTCGCTGCCTGCACTCCTTGGTTAGCTTGTTCCATTGCATGATGTATTTGTTCTTGCTGTGCTCTATCCTCTCTAATTTGCTGCACCACATCATCAGGCACTACAATTCTAGGAGGTACACCAATCATCTCAGCGTATTCATCGACACTCTGATCAGCATCGAACTTATCGAGCACCTCTGGTTTAGCGGCTGCCATATTACCGACAAAACCTGCTAACCTTTCAATCGCCCCGGTACCGATCGCTTTCTGTGCCTGGGCCATCATCGATATGTATTCCACCTTCAAGGTAACACCACCGAGTTCTTCAGGAGGTGGCGGTAGTAGATCATTACGCAGCATGATATTGAAAGTTCTGTCAATCAACGGATCAAGCAGCTCGGTATGTAGTCTTTCAAGTACTGGCCCCAGCATCAACAACTTCTCTTCATGGCGCTCGTCTATCTCTCTGGCGGTAATCTGTCTTCTATCGGTCATCGAGAGCATTTGGAATAGGTCTGAGTAAAAACCTCTCTCGATACGCCTCTGGGTCTCGGCAATGTCTTGCTGTAAATCCCCTAACCTTGGATTAACTTCATAGGTCGGTCTGAAACCGCCCTGGGTTCCCTGCATGGTATCTACATAGGTAACTCCTCCGGGCAGTACTGTTGCTGCCTGTCCTCTGAGTGAAGATGGTGCCTGGAGTGGTGGATTGACCATCTTGTCTATACCCTGGGCCTTTCTTTTCTGCTCGATCTGTAATGCCTTAACATCGCCAAGTACATCCATCGCCGGGGAACGTCCATAGATGTCTACTCCGGTAACATGCCATCTCGGTGCTAACACTGGAAACTCTTCATAGCCACTCGATGAAAGTTTGCGATCATTCTTCGATGCCTTCTCTAGGTAGCAAGAATGGTAAGGCATATTAAGGTTATCCTTCATGTTGTACTGTCTGGCTGTATTCGGTTCGATAACGTGCATCACTTCTACCCATTTATCAAGCTGTCCACTATTGAACATCGACTGCACCGGGTCGGAACAATTCTCATAGCCGAACTGCTCTACAACCTGTGCTACAGTCATCTGGAATTCACGGTAGAAAGTATCGACACTAAGTCTTGAAGATAGTGCTAGACCATATTCACCAACCGTAAACGGATAACAACGAATGACATCATCATGGTCTTCATTGATAAGCATTGCCCCGGTACCGAATACCCCTAGTTCCTCATAGATTGTCTGTAACGAGTTATACAGATTTGATCTGGAAAAGATGTCGCGCATCTTCTTCTCCACCCCAAAAAGCCATTGTTTGACCTCGCTCTGTTCCATCAATGCTGAATCAGGAGTTGCGAGTCTGAACCAGGGTCGAGCCGGTGAAGTGATTCCGCTCATCATCCCAGAGCTAAGAGTTCTTACTGCCATAGTGCCAGTAGAATCGATTATCTTCGAGTTCTTCTTCGAGCCATCATTACGTTTAGAGGTGAGGAACCTTCCACGCCTGGGAAGGATATACTCGCTCAGTTCTTGCCAATGTCCAAAGAAGGTGGAACGCTCATCCTTGATGTCCGTCCATCTTCTAAAATAATCCATATTCTTTGTTTTTTGCGCCACTTTATGCTCCTAATATGGTTTTGCCACTTCTAGCTTGAGTTCCCTGCCAGCTACCAACACCTGCCGAAGTTAGTAAGGTCGGCTGGCGTTTTCTCTTTTTCTTTAATGCCGCTCGATCCGCTAACCGTTGAGCAGTTCGACCATCATTTACTGGCTGTTTTGAGTTCGCTATAGGTTGTTGAAAGGTTTGCTTTATTTTCTGCGCCCCTGGAACCGTAGTTTTTGGTTGTGTAGCACTACTTGTTACTGGCTGCGTAGCACTGCTTGCTGACTTACCATAGCTATCAGCTCTCCGCATGGTATTGCGATCTGCCGTTTGTTGGTTTTGAGTAGCTCGCTGTGCTGCTGTTGGCGGATTTACTGCGGTCGCTGGCCCTGCAAAATCAACTAATCTACCAGCAGCTTTATCTGCCGAGGATGTTGGCCCTACACTGGGGCCAGTTCGTCCAGTTAAAAAATTAAAACACATACTAAGCTCCTAATAAAGTTTTCTTTACTACATCCGCTTTGGTTAGTACTCCTCTGGGGCCTGTCAGTATCGTAGACTTGCGACCCTTTTTAAGTGCTAATTTTTTTCTCTGCTCTTTTCTCGCTGCTTTCACTGCCGGAGTTACTTGCTTTCCACCACTTGAACCTGTACCTGTTGTGGTGGCTTCTGTTTTCCCTGCCACGGCAGCAGTCTTAACTGTAGTCCCTGCGCTATTAACTTTAGGGCCAGTTGCTTTTGTAGTAGTGACACCGGTTACTGGCGGTGGCCCTGGTGGTGGTGGTGGTGGTGCAACTGGTTTCGGTGGAGCTGGTGGTGGCGGTGGTGGTGGTGCAGGTCTACTTCTAAAAAAACACATAATATCTCCTAGTTAAATGGATCATAGTCAGCCATCACGGCCTCTTCTTTATAGCCGAAGTGGTTTATCTTCTTGGCTGCTACTGGGTATGCAAATGTCAAAGCTAGAGCATCTCCCAAGTCTGGTGAACGTCCGCCACGCTTCTTGATGTCGTCCTTGGACTCAAGCTGCATTCTGTTAGCGGAATCGAACTTATAAGTTGGTACACATAAATCTGTTTTCAGATCGGTATGGTTAGGTAGACATCCTCCATCATCAAGCCATATCTTGACGCTGTTCCACATCTCAGCTCTCTTGTTGTGATACATCGGATTGATTGCCTTACCACCAAAGTTGACCTCGGTGACGCTATAACCAAGCTGACGCAGTCTATCGATTACTCCCTCACCTCTTCCGGCATCAATGAATACCGCGTCTGGTTTCCATTCATTGACGGTCTGGGCTACCATCCCGGCCAGGGTCATATTGTCTATCGAGTCATACACTTGCGGTTTAAGTGCAGCTAGTCCTTGTCTCTTCTGGATCACGCTGCGATCATTACCAAAACGAGCTACATCCACTCCAAGTACTCTGGCACTACCCATAATCTCGCCCTCAGTTCTTTTAATACCAGCAGCATCGGTTACCTTGTCTATCGTAATCAGAGCGTTATCCATCGAAGCGCTGAAGTCACAAAGAAATTCCCGGCGATATTGTGAATCAGTCATTGTATCTCTAGCCAGATTTACTTCTTTCTCTTCCAGAATATCGGTCTCATCGACTCGATACATCCCGGCGTACCAGTTTGGGTCTTTCTGGGCGTGCTGGAATAGGTCATAGAACTGATTAAGTCCTTTCGGCGTACCAATGAATAGGCACCAGCCTTTATGCTTTCTATCGGTCAATGCCGGACGGATGATCTCCGGCCAGGTCTCTGGTCTAAAGTCAGCTATTTCGTCACACACGATTCCATCGAAAAAAAGTCCGCGCATACTTTCACCATTGTCACTGCCGTAGAGTCTTATTCTTGATCCATCGGCAAAGTCTATCGCTGATTCTGATTCATTAGCCTTGGTACCCTCAATAGGTAGAGCGAATCTTTTAAGGTAGTCCCAGGCAACCTGTTTGGCTTGTTTCTGATAAGGTGCCACATAACCAAACCGGCGATTCTTTTTCTTTGATCTAATTGCAGCATCGATTAAAGCATTGATAGCTAGATAAGTCTTTCCAAAACGGCGATGACAAACAAGAACTGAAAACCTTTTAAGATTGTCGTGAATCTCTCTTTGGTATTTGTGTGGGTGATAACCCATTTGTTGTTTAACTATCATCATCATCTAACCATGCATCATCGTCACCCTCTCCCGGTGATCTTGAAATACCAGTATCAACCAGCACTGTTATATTGCCTTCATTCTTTACTTCTTGTTTATCAGCCCACTTAAATCTATTCTTCATATTCATATACCAACCGGTGTAGTTAAACTCTCTATCTCTTAGACTAGTTCGTCCTTCTTTTTCCCACCAGGCTTTTGATAATCTAACTCCCCTTTTTATGGAGTCTGAAAATTCCTTGTTCTCTTCCTTCCATCTATAGAAAGTCTCTCTCGATATATCAAGATTACCAATCACTTCATCCTGACTAGCACCTTCCTTCATAAGTTCCAGGACAGTCTCACACATTTCCGGCTTATACTTGGTCGGGCGCCCTACTTTCTTTACCATAATTATTCTTCTTTCATTGTCTTGGACTATACATCACGTTATGCAAGTTACCTTTTGTTTGCCTATTCATCTTCATAAAAAAGACCAACCATATCCACTATAGAGCTATAACACCAGCAACAAAAAGTTACCGGCATGATTCCAAAATAACCCTGGATTCCACCTGCGTCTTCATCGTATTCACTGTCGCAGATCGAACAGTACAATTTAGGCTCCAGCTCTACAATCTTGATCTTGTCTGCCAGGTACCACAATCCTCCCTGCGATTTAGGTCGGCTAAATTCTTTAACCCCATCCATTTCAACCTCAAGCCACACTCTATCTTTCTTGGATAGATGTGGAGCGCTTGGTTCAGCGCAACAATGCCAGCCCTTTCTAACTGCAAAGCCTTTGGTCGGGTAGCATTCTGCATCCAGCCACATTCCTTTCTTATGTCGAGCTTTCTTATTGATGAACAGTGAAGCTATATCGCCGTTCTTTAGCTCTCTAAATAATTTATAGCCTCTCACCTACCACCATTGCTGCATATGAGCTACATAGAACGAATAACCACCTACAAAACCCCATATCAATCCTGTCCAAAAACTACTTTTCCTTTTGCCTTTGAAATATTCGATTGGCACACTTGCTCTTTTTGCTCTTATCTCTTCTATCCCAATACCATTCTTAGATACCCATTTTGTTTTGATATTTGGTCTTAACTTTTTCATAACTACCCCTCAAAAGGTGACATTGGTGGTTTGGGCGACCATCTTGCTTCACCTGTAGCAACACCACCATTAACACTAACTAAATCTTCTCCCAATTCTTTCTTGTAAACCTTTTCCATAAACTCTTCATCTTCTTCATCATCATCAAACATTCTTTTATATTCGGAATCTTTTTCAAAGTTAACGCTCACACCTTCCACCCTAGACACATATTTGAATCTATCGGTGAACAGGCCAATTGTTGGGCCTCATTACAACCAACAAGAAAGATTACAAACAATATTGCGATCAATACTTTCATTCAAATACTTTATTCACTATTTATAAATTTGAGTCTTAATTTACGACTTCTGTAATTTGTTATTTGACTAATATTTGAAGGACTACAATCAAACTTGCGAGCAAGCTCTACAGTATTCATACCTTGCCCTCGTAATAATCTAATTAACTTAACAGCGTCATCTGTCAGTTTCGAGTTATGGTGAGTTTCGCCA
>Ga0208299_1002206_pt1 | contig 13392 bp, 29 predicted proteins | sample 15_taG_FD_184089 | JGI IMG/M metagenome (GOLD analysis project Ga0208299, IMG submission 184089) | Marine viral communities from the Subarctic Pacific Ocean - 15_ETSP_OMZ_AT15312 metaG (SPAdes) (version 2) | ecosystem: Environmental > Aquatic > Marine > Oceanic | place: Pacific Ocean | collected...
ATGAAGTAATATCTGATAGAGCATTGTATCTACCTCTCCATAAATCATTAACATAAGCTTTAGCTACACGTTTAGGTGTTTCCATCGAGTTTGGGTCATCTCTCCAATCACATTTTAAGGCATCTAAAAATTTACCATAAGCTTCAGTAGCATCTTTAATCATTTCTTCCTTTTGATCATCGGTTAAAGGATGATCATATGCAATACCATTTGCAAAACCCATTTGAACACATTCAAGGTCGTTGTGGAATTTTCTTCTATTGTTTTCTTTCATTTGTTTTAATTTTAATTTTTCTTCCCTGTAGTTGTTTTTTTACTAATTCTTCTATAAAAAAGGAAAAATTGGCTTCAATTATTTCCTCAAATACTTCATCAATATTAAAATTTATTTCATTTCTTACTAACCATGTTTTTAATTCTTTATAAAGTCTTTCATAAGCATATTGAAGATCCATATCATCTCCTCTTAAAAATTCATTAAGAACTTCTCTCTCAGTTTCTGGCCAATGCTCTGGGGTAATGTATTTTGATAAATTGTTACTCATTTTGATCCAATTGTTATTACTATTCCAGTTGCTAATAATGTTGATCCTGTTAATATGACATACATTCTATTTCCTTGCTTTCCAAATCTTTTATTCTTTATATTTCCCATAGGGTCTACATATGTTGGAGGTTTTGTTAATAATCCTGCGGTTAAAAATAAACCACCACCAAACATTAATTTAGGTCCTAAATTAGGTTTACTATATCCTCTATCATAGTTTAAAGTTAGAGATTGGATTTTCGGTTTTTCTATTTGAAAATTTAAAAAATTATCTTGAGCTTGAATGGTGTTTACCATAAAAACTAATATTAGAATTTTAAGTGTTTTTTTCATATTTTAAATATAAGTAATTTAATTAAATAAGCCAATTTATAATTTACTTTATTATATAACTCATACACCCCTTTGATCATCAAAAGCTATTATGTGATCTCTGCCAGTCATGTTGTATCCTTTTTCAGCACACATTTCAAATACTTTAGGGTACATTTCAATCAATGTTTCTCTAGTATCACCAGCAGGCATTATAAATGTTTTATTTTTTGGAATGTTTAATCCTCTTCTAAATTCCTCAATTTCATCTAAGTTTTCTTCTGTGCCATCCCATACTGGTTTAAAATGATAGTCTTTATGATATTCTAGTGTTTTCTTTATTGCTTCAAAATTTAATCTAAACTTATTATGTTGTTTGATCATTCTTTCATCAACATCTTTCCCACCTGGTGTTTTATAACCTAATTGAGGTACTGAATTTGAAAATTTAGGAGACAATGAAATTAAATCAATTGGATAGTCAGTTTCTAAAAAATGACTACCCTCAGTTTCAATTGTAACCAATATTCCTCTTTTATATGCAAAATGAGTTATTTCATTTACTAATGCTTTATGCATTGTAGGTGATCCACCGGTTAGCATCATTTCTTCTATATGAGGATTTTCATCGTATATTTTAACAATATCATTAAATGTAAATGTTCCTTTTTCAGGATGAATGCTTGTATACCAACTATCACACCATCCGCCTTCTCTAAAGAAACATCTATGGGTACATCCTGTTGTTCTTACAGCAATGGTTGGTCTACCAAATCTACTTCCTTCGGATTGTACGCACCTATATAATTCTAATATAGGCAATACTTTATCATAATCTTCTATTCTTTTTAATACCCCCATTTTTCTATCTTTTTCCTGATGGTCTTTTAATTTTGTATCATGCATTAGTCTTCGTAATAAATTGATGAATTTTTATCATTCTCAAAACATTCTACTTTAACAACTCTACATCTTCCAGCATCAGTTTTGGCTAAAACATTATTAAAATGTTCATAAACTAACTTTGCACAAGACTCAGCTCCCATTTTCTCTAAAAAATGTACTTTAGCTAAACCCATTTGACCCATTTGTTCAAATATATCTCTATAAGGATCATCATTTTGAATTAGTAAGGTATGGTCCCACATATCATTCATCCATGATTTTAAACCATTTCCAATGGGTTTATCTTTAAACCCACCATAATCTACAATCCAATTCATATCATCTAATCCTTTATTTGTATCGTTTGGTGTGTTAGACTCAAACCATACCTTAAATTTTAAAGCATAACCATGGAGTAATTGACAGTGTGAATGTTGAGCTTTCCATTGTCTGATTGCAACTGAGTAGTTGTCAAATATTTTTGTTGATTGAAATTTTGCCATTTTATTTTGTGTGTTCTTTTAATAATGTTTCTACATGCTCTTTAGCTACTTCCCACTCTACAGGGCCATTTTCATTTGCATATTCTACAGGGTCTTTTCTCCCTAATTTTAGAAATGCTTCAATTCTTTCTACTGATGATGCTGATTTGTAGTCTGAGAGGTAATCTATTCTTGTTGAAGTAGCCATTTGACCTCTTTTACAAATTGTTACCTCCCTATAAATAGGAATTGGTTTGTAACTTGTGTTGGTTCTTTTATAAACTTCATCAAAGTCAATACCTAACTTTTCACAACACTTCTCACCATCTTTTAAGATATCAAATTTATCTCCTCTTAAATAAGGTGTATAGTATTTAACTCTATGAGCATCCCAATTCCCCATTTGAAAAGCTATATCATCTGCATCTCTAAATTCTTGTCTACAGTCAGGGTAAATTTGATGATCACCAGCATGAATGCCTAAACTAATAAATGTTGTATATTTTGTTTCATTAGCAATTGACAAAGCAACGGACTGTATAATTGATGAAAATATTTTATTTCTATTAGGCACTACAGTTGCTTTCATATTATCTTCTTCATAATGACCTTCGGGAACTTCATCTCCACCATCTACTAAAGCTGAATTTAGTAATTCAGATAAGCCATCTAATTTAATTACTTGATAAGTGATATCATGTTTAATATTAGGGTTTTTTGTTTTTTTACCCTTATCGTTCAAATAATCTACTAATTGTTGTGCTCTTTCTAATTCAACTCTATGTTTTTGACCATAATCAAAACTAAGAGCTGTTACTTTATAATCATTTGCTAATAGATGAAGTAATAGTGTACTTGAATCCATCCCACCACTTAAACTTAATACTGCTTGTTTCATATTTTTTTAATTAATTTTTTAAATTCTTCTTTTGATAATCCATTCATTAACATAAACATTTCAAAGTCAATGTCTAATAATCTATATTTAATATAAAAATTATCTTTCCAATGATCGAACTTATTTTTAAATTCTTTTACTGTCATTTTTAAAAAGGTAAATCATCATCTTTTGTTATTTGAAAGTAATCAAGATCTACATCATATTCATCTTTACCAAAATACCCATTCAGAAAATTCTTAGTATAACACATAACCTCCCCCTTAAAAACTGGGTTATCAACTTGTTGTTTAATAATAGGTTGTCTTTTATCTATTGCCGCGGCATTTACTTTTGTTCCTAAGTCAGGGCCTGCTGCTTTTCCTAAATACTCATACAATGAGTAATACTCTATTCCATCAATTGATACCATATTTTTTTTAATTTAATTTATTTACTTTGAAAACTTCACTATATGCTTTTTCTTTGAGTTCTTTTTCTAAGTCATAAGCAATGTGAAAACAATATAAAAAACTTTCTTGATAATTATTATTGTCAGCCATTTCTGATAATTTTTCAGCTGTAATGTTATTGTAAAATTCTTCTCCTCTACCTACAGTTTCAGCTGTTATGTCACTCCATCCATCATCACTAACTCCAATACCTGGATTGTCTAACCAATCTTCATTAAATTTATCCATTAATTCTCTTTGTTTATTGCCAACAAAGTCTCTCAATCTAATGACTTCACTTGGGGTAAAGTATCTAAGTAACTCAGATGTTACTCTGTCATCATCAGGATCACTCCACCAATTTAATTTTTCAATTTGCTCCCAACATTCTTTTTCTAAATTTTCCATTTTTGCTCTCGAAATTTTTTAACATTATTTAATACTAAATTCCAATTTTTTCTCTCTCCTTTAAATTTATCTACTTTATGATCTAATTTAAAATCTAAACCAAAGTCTTCATATTCATAACCTGCTAAACCATGAATAACAGGATTAGATGTGTCTATTGACTCAATAAAAGTCATGTCTTTATACCAACTAAATTCTTGGGGAACATTACAACCTAATAGATGAATTCTATCGAAGTTAGAAATTAATCCTTTTTCTTGAAATTCTTTTATTGTGTTAAACCTACCATGAGCCTTAGTTATAAATTTATTTTCTTTGTCTGTTGTTGTTGATAATCCTTCATCATAATACCAATCAGCCCCATATGAGAAAGCTATTTTTTGATAACCTTGAGTTTTTAAAATATAATAACATTCAAAGGCATCTGTTTTTGATTTAGATTGAACAACAGCTACTGGTGTTGTGTTATCAGGATATTTTTTATATATCCATTCTTTGGCTGAGACTAATGTTCTTGTTTTATCTTGCCAATGATCAGGAACTATAAATTCATTAGGTTCTAATTTATTCATCCAATACCATAGTCTATCAGAGTCATAAGGTTTTCCTAATTCATGTAAGGAATTATCCATTATAATATAACGACCCTTATTTTTGGCTTCTTTAAAGTATCTAAGATAATAGGGGCTTTCATCTAAAAGATGAGGAAGACAGTAATCATAATCATTAAAGTCTTCACTTAATCCTAAATATGATATTGGTACTTCATGTGATATCTTCATATATTTAAAATAACATTAATTTCTTAATTATCCAAACCTACTTCATTTTTTCAAGTAAATTTTTCTTTTCCTCTAAAAATACTTTTGCAAATTTTGGGTCATGCTTCTCAATTGACTCTGAGTTGTGATCAATGTCTGCTTTTTTAATTAATTTGGCTCTATCACTAACAAAAGCTAATCTTTGAGCTTCATTTTCCTTTCTCAACTTACGATTCATATTGGGGAATGATTCTTTAGTGAAAACATTAGTTAATTCAACAACTAACTTTAAAATGTCTTCAGCTACATCAACCATAAAAACTTCATGTAAAAATACTCTTAATTCTTCATGAGTAACTTTAGTGTCTTCTAATACATCATGTAATAATGCTGCAAACATCATATAACTGTCTCCACCATAATCATCAACTAAATTAGCAACTGCAATTGGATGTTTAATGTAATCTTCATCAGTGTATTTACGTTTTTGACCCTTGTGGGCTTCAACTGCAAATTTTAATACCTTCACATAATTAGAAGGAAAAAATATTTTATCTCCTGGTGCTACTTTCATATTTTTATTATTTTATAAACTTTAGTGTCTGAGTATTTATAAATAGCTCTTATTTTCTTATCTTCAATTCCAAAACTTCCCCCAATCATGTGGTGGATTACTCCCTCTTTTCTTAAACCTGTAATCTTACAGTTGAATTTAACTCTATCACCAGATTTAATAACATTTCCATTATAATCTTTTGTTTTTTCTAATCTCATTCTTCTATAATTGTTACGTCTTCGTACTTTATTTTTCCAACTGATTTCTTCCCTAATATATCAAAAGTGTAAAGTGTAACACACGTTGGACCGAATTTATTTATATTCATTCCATGCCATCCTAATTCTTCATATATTGATGTTACACCTTCTTCTTTATATGATCTTGTTTTAAACCTTTTTGGAATTTGACACCATGTATCCTCTTCATTTTTGCCATACTCTGTTATACCTTTAACAGTAAATACAACTTCATTATTCATTAAAATTTCTCGAATTTCTTTATTTTTCATAACCTTTATTTTTGTCTCGTTTCTCAATTACGTCTAAATATAACGTCATTTCCTGGGAAAGCCAAATATTTTCGTCAATAGGTTATTTGGTTTTCACCATCTTTCTTTAATTTATTAATTTGAGATTGAATTTTTTGAGCAGCTTCATTTCTTCTTTTTTCAATTAAACCACTATTATTAATTTTTTCAATTTCCTCTTGAAGTCCTTCAATTTCTTTTGTATGGTCTTTTTTAGGTGCTTCCTCCTTTATGGGGTAAGGTACATTAAATTCTTTACCTTCAGGAACAGACATTTTAATTTTATTCTGTTTCTTTTCACCATATATCCTCCATCCACGTTTTTTCTTAGGTTTAGATTCTGTCTTTATTCCTTTAGCTATATCAAATGTTCTACTTGCAGTTATTACTAAAACAATTGCTAAAGGATCAAATACAAACACTAACATCAACATTAGCCAATTTATAACAACATCCATTGGTTTATCTAATAATCCAGCTAAATATTTTAATGGACCTAACTCTGCTGATGCTTCATTAGACATTTGCATGTCTAACATTCTAATGTTTATTTGGCCTATAGAGTCATTTAATATGTTTATTTCTGTATTAAGAGTATCTACATCAGCCTCAAGTACTTTAATGTCTTCATTGGCTTCTTTTATGATGGCTTCAGTTTTTCTAGCACTTCTGAAGCTTCTTCTTTGATATAAAGAGTCTAATCTAGTTTCTTGCTGACTTCTAAGATTAGTAAGAGTAGTGATTCTATTTTCTTTTGAGTTAATTTGGGTTTCAATTCTTTGAATATTTCCCCCAAACATTGATTTTTTACCTTCTTGAATTAAGACTTGACTGTCAACCAATTGTGATTTTGCTGATGTTGCTTGATAAGCATTTGTTAAAAACCCATAAATACCTGCTGATGTGATTAACATTAGAGTTAGGAGAGCAGTTGTAAGATATGATTTTATGAGCCAATGGAGTTTCTTCCAGTATCTATGTAGGAGAGTTGCTACGACAAGTTTGGCAGCTTCCAAAGAAGAAGCCATTATAACAATAGCTATTCCTGCCCCACTAAATAAATGAGATAAACCAAACACGCTGTAGTAGGCAGCAGAGGCACTCACGAGGAGTGCCATAAGAGTTATTGTTATGGGAAGTATAAGTTTTTTCAATATTCTTTATAATTATCTACTACATCACTTATTATGGGTTTAGCATAATCTATTAACCACTCTTCTAATTCCTCTTTAAAAGCATCAGCACGATCAGCATTAGTAGGAGGCATATGAGATAAAGCCCATCTTGTTATAGCCTTTTCTAACTTTATTTTTTCTTTCTTAAATCCTTTTCCTCCAAACCACTTTCTTCTACCTAAATAATACTCTTCAGGGGAGATAATTTCATTTAACTTTGAAATTTCTTCTTTGATTATTTTTCTTAGTTCTGATTTTTTCATTTTTTAACGTTTAAATGGAGAGGGTTCTGTTGTTTGGTCTTTAGCAATCATTATAGCTAATTCAGTTCCTGTGATAACTTCAAAGTCATAGTGTCCTTTATCTTTCATAAGATTTATAACTTCTTCAATGCTTAAACGATTGCTTCCAAGTGTATGACCTGGATGATTACCTTTTATTGTTTTATTGGAAAAAGCATCAGGCCAAAAAGTATATTTTTGGCTGGAAGGATCTACACCAATCACATAGTATAATCCAGGATAGAAAATCTGTTGTTGTTCACTTAACATTCCTTCAAGTTCCTCTTTTATGATATTTCGTAGTTCTGATTTTTTCATTCCAATTTTTTTAGAATGTTTTCTGCTTCAATAATCGCCACTTTCCAAAAATCAGGACTGCCTTCCCAATCGATTATCTTTTGTTCGAGGATATACTTTAACCTTCTAACTTCTTCTGCAGTGAGTTGTAAGGTCTTAGATTCGTTTAATCTTGAAATTTCCTCTTTGATTATATTTCTGAGTTGGCTTTTTTTCATTTTATTAATATTCTTTGTTTTGGTTTAATTTAGCTCTTGAAAGGGCTGCTTCAGCTCTTTCTAAAATTGTATAAGCAGTATCTAAATCCCAACTACGATACATTGTCATTTTAGATTCTTCACTATCAATATCTTTTTTAAGCTCTTTAATAAATTCTTCAAATTCTTTCATCTGGGGTAAAGACTGTTGCTCATTTAAAGGTTCATTTTCTGCATAAGTGTATATTTCTTCTTTGATTATTTGTCTTAACTCTGATCGTTTCATTTTTTAATTTCTTCTTTATCAATAATAATAGTTTTTTCTGGTGCTACATCTACTTGGGTTTTAACTCCTTTTTTATTTAAAAATTGGTTTAATTTAGCCATTTTATCATCCCAAATATCAGTAGCAATATATGCATCATCATATTCTTGGTATTTAAATTCAAATGTTTTACCATTAAATTCTATTTTATATCCTCCCCCTTTTGTTGGGGTGAATATTTTATTTTCATTCAATACGCTACGTATTTCCTCTTTAATAATTTGTCTTAGTTCAGATCGTTTCATTTTTTCATTTTTTAAAAAATTGATTATAAGTTGTTTCTGCAAATTCTTCATAAACGGGATCAAACATATATTCATCGTACCCTTTAAAAGCAAAATCATCATATGTTAATTGAAATTCACCAGGAGTTATCTCCCCAGCATCATCCTTTATCCACTGTTTAATGTCTTCTTCCCAAGAAATATTTTCTTCCCCATGATTCTCAATTGCGTCTTTTATCCAACCAACTATATCTGATTGTCTAGAATAAAGATATTGTTTTAACTCTTCAGGGGTGCCAATTTTCCTTTCATTTAATACATTCTGTATTTCTTCTTTGATTATATTTCTGAGTTGGCTTTTTTTCATGTTACATAATTTTTTTAAAGGATCGATCATTTTTATGAGTAACATAAAGCTTATCAAGTTTATAATCTTGTTTTATTAAAGGTATTATTTCATTGATAAACTCCTCTTCACTATCAAAATCGGAGTATTGATCATAAGGCCCATAAGTTGTTTCTATCTCTCCATCCTTATATAAAGTTACTTTATACCTAAAATAGTTAGATGTTAACATCATTTCAAGACGCGCTTCATATTCTCCATTTTCATTCAATACTTTCTGTATTTCTTCTTTGATTATATTTCTGAGTTGGCTTTTTTTCATTTTGTAAGTTTATTTAAAATGGAACCTCACCTGTATTGAGATAGTCTTTAATTTTATATAGTATTTCCTCTGCATCAGTACGATAAGTAGAAATCCAGGTTGGGTAATCCATTTGGCCTTTTAGTTCTCTTACTTCTTCTCTCAAGTTTTCAATTAACTCATAAGTTTCTCTCATAAGCTGTTTAAGTCTTGCTTCTGGAGAGTTTGGATTAGAATCTTCTTTTAATTTTGATATTTCTTCTTTGATTATGTTTCTTAGTGTTGATTTTTTCATTTGAAATCGTTTTTATTTAATAATGTGTAGGTTATACCTTCTCCCCATAATTCTTGAGCCTCTTTACAAATTTGAATAAATACATCATACTCATTAGGATTAGCAGTTACTTGACAGCCAGCTGACCATTTATCAATTTGAGTACTTTCTGACTTGGCATTTGCTCTGTGATGATTTATTCCAAAAAATCCTGTGTCTTCATATCCACCTTCAATGTTAAGAGTATTGTCTTCATTCCCATCTCTTATTACAGTTACTTCTTTTCTTTGAACTAAAGCTTCATATTTTCCTTGATGTAGTCCTAACTTCCAACATCCTCTCCATTGTCCTTCTTTTAAGATAGCAGTTCCATGTGGATTCATTGGATGCTCTAACCAATAAGTTCCTGGGTCTGTAGTACCTTTCCAAGTTACATTACTCCACTCTCCTTTATATCTCCAAAACATAGAAAATACATCATTAAAGGTATTTACTCCTGATGTGTCTCTTATGCCTACGTAGTTAAGATTATAGGGTTTTACGTCGTTTTGAAAAACAACGTAGTTTTTATCAACTAAAACTTCAATTATTTCTGAGGTTGTATACATTTTAGGGTTTAAATTTGATCTATGTAGTAATTAATATATTCCTTAATATCTCCTTTTTCAAATCCCTCTTCAAACCATTGATGTCCTACTATTCGAAGCATATCATGTAATGTTTTAAGGTCTCTCATATTAGCTGTACCTTCAAACCTATCTATTTGATGAGGATCTAAGTCATACTTTACATTTAAGTCTGATTCTAAATCATACATTCCTTCTTTTAGGATTTCTTCTCTAATAATTTGTTTTAATTCTGATTTTTTCATTTTTATTTATTTTATTGGGTTATCTTGGTTAAATTTTTCAATGGCTTTTTCAATTAATCTTTCAACAATTTCCCCATTTTCTAAGGTTTCAATTTTAGTTGTTTTATTAATTTCCACTTTTATTTTTTTATTAGCATCCAAAACTCCCTGGATGTAACTTACTAATTGATCATGGTTCATTTTTCTTCTTTATTTTTTTTATATCCTGCTGCTATTTTTCCTATTTCTGCTATACCAAAGCTACCTAAAGTAATAATTAAAAATGAATTATAAATAAACTCATTAATAACTAAATCTTTACCTAAAGCACCTGATATTATATCAGCAATAGCAAATAATGCCATAATGGCAAATGATGCAAAGCCAACAATAGTTTTTTCATTTAAATCATTACTGTCTTTAAAAATGTCTCTAAAAGCCATAATTTTCTTTTTTAATTTGTTAAATATTTTCATGGCATAACTTTTTTAAAAAACTTTTTAATCTTGTGTTGCAGCTCTTTCAATTCTATCATCTAACATCCCATTCAGGGCATCTACTTGTACTCCTAAGGATTTGACCCTATCAAATGTTCTAGTATCTTGAAAATCATTTCGTGTTAATTCAGATGCTAATGCTGCACCTGATGTTCCATCTAAATTAAAACCAAGATCTTCAAGTAACTCCTCTAATTCAAACTCTGCATGTTGAAATATTCTTTCTCTATCCTCCGGTTTGGTGGGGATAGTGTATATTTCTCCTTGGATTTCGAGGTCTACTTGGGGATAGTTATTGGTAGGAATGTTGGGATTATTTTCCTTTAATACCTTTGAAATTTCTTCTTTGATTATTTTTCTTAGTTCTGATTTTTTCATTTTTTTAAAATTTAAATCTTTCCTCTAGGTAATCTCCTAATATTTTTATAATATTCTCCCAATCTTTTTTCTCTAATTTCATTTTATTATTTGTTAGATCATTCCCCCTAGTTCTAGCTATTTGATGGAGAAACATATTAATATCAGTATCAACAGTATTTACATATCCACCTGTTGGTTGTTTTAGGGAGTATTCACTCAATTCCTTAGTGATTTCTTCTTTTATTATTTGTCTTAATTGTGATTTTTTCATTTTTTAATCTTCTTCAATATTAGTTACTTTATCATTTTCATCAAAGTATACTTTAAAGCGTTTTTCAGCTCTATGGTAAATACCTTTAAGCCCACTAACCGTTATTCCTATATAGGTTTCCTCATCTCCATCACCAACAGCACTTAGTTCCACATTTGGGTGGTCTTTCTTAAGTATTTCTATGGCTTCATCAGCAATAGGCCAATACCACCCAAATACATCATCACTTGAAGGAATTATATTATCTGATTCTTCAGTGTCATCATCTAATTCTTCAGGTTCAGGTTTTGATTTCTTTTTAAATCTATCAAATAGTCCTTCATTCAATACGCTACGTATTTCTTCTTTGATTATATTTCGGAGTTCTGATTTTTTCATTTTTTAATATTGTTTATTATAAATATTATTATCCATCACAAGATGCGCATTCAGCTATTCTTGATCCTAAATCACCTTTAATTACTGAGTCTGTTCGTAGGTAATATAATGTTTTTATTCCTAATTTCCAAGACTCCATATGAACTTGATTAATCCACTTTGGTGAGTCAGTTGGGTCGAAACATAAATTTAATGATTGTGTTTGGTCAATATATTTTTGTCTTATGGCCGCTTGTTGGACTAATCCTAATTGGTTTATTTCTGAGAAGGTTAAGAATACTTCTTTGTCTTCTTCAGTTAGAATGTCATTTGAAAGATTTTGAACTGAGCCATTGTCGACTAAAATTTGATCCCATATCTTTTCAGTGTTGTAACCTTTTTCTTCTAATACTTTTTCTAAAACTTTATTTTTAACTATAAATGTTCCTTTAGCACCATTGAATGTGTAAATATTAGCAGGTTGAGGTTCTATACCGGCAGAGCAACCATTTAATCTAGAATTACCCACAGTTGGAGCTATTGCAATTAAATGAGTATTTCTCATACCTGTTCCTTTACACCATAAAGGCTCACCATACTCTTTAGCTAACTGTCGACTTGCCTCCTCTGCTTTTAGTTTTATTTGAGAAAATATTGTATGTGTCCAAGCTGTTGATGCAATTGAATTAAATGGTAAGTCTTTCTTTTGAAGAAATGAATGCCAACCCATAACTCCTAAACCTAATGCCCTTCCTTTTTTAGCATGTCTATAAGTTCTTACCATTGACTCTTTACCTGAAGTTTTATCTATAAATTCTTGCATTACTCCATCTAGGAAGTAAATGGCAGTTTCAACCGCATCTGTGTCTTTCCACTCATCATATTTGGCTAAATTTAATGAAGATAAACAACAAATAAATGAATGCTCCTCATCTGTATGAAGTGTGATTTCAGTGCATATATTAGTCATTGAAACATTTAAATTATTCATTAAGTAAGACATTGGATTGTCTTTATTAATATTGTCTTTAAACATTATGTAAGGCTCACCAGTTTCAACTCTTGCTTTTAATATCTCAAGCCACAACTCCATTGCTTCTTGATCTCTATCATTTAATTTTCTCATGAAGTTATCATCAACAACTACACATTGGTGGAGATTTAAACATTGTCTATTTGGATCACCTTTTGGTCTTCTAATTTGTAAGAATTCTTTAATATCAGGGTGATTAATATCTAAATTAACACTAGCTGCTCCTCTTCGTACACTGCCTTGATTAGTAGCTATTATAGTTGAATCCATAATTTTAGCCCAGGGAACAATTCCCTCACTTTTTCCATTTCCTCTAATTCCTTCTCCTCTCCCTCTAATTTTAGATAGGGAAATTCCAACTCCACCACCATAAGAAGTTAATCTCATTAATTCAGCATTTGTTAAACCTATGCCTCTAATTGAGTCCGGAGTATCAATTCCAAAACATGAAATTGGTAAGCCTCGGTCTGTACCTGTATTTGATAAAACTGGGGAGGCTAATCCAATCCATCCATTCCAAATATATTTAAAAAATTTATTTTCTAAATCAGGTCTTTCTAATCTTTGAGCAATTGAACTTGCTACTCTTCTATAAGCTTTTTTTGGTGTTTCTCCTGGAAGGAGATAGCCTTTTGAAATTGTTGCTAAGGATACTTCATCCATATGTTTAGGATAGTCTTTGCCTTTTTCCCATTGTGTATAATCTGATATTAAGTTATTATCCATAATTTTTAAAATATTGAATTTGCGTCCCACTCCATTGCTCCCTTACTATAATTAGTCACCCGGACGGCG
>Ga0208299_1002209_pt1 | contig 13381 bp, 7 predicted proteins | sample 15_taG_FD_184089 | JGI IMG/M metagenome (GOLD analysis project Ga0208299, IMG submission 184089) | Marine viral communities from the Subarctic Pacific Ocean - 15_ETSP_OMZ_AT15312 metaG (SPAdes) (version 2) | ecosystem: Environmental > Aquatic > Marine > Oceanic | place: Pacific Ocean | collected...
GCATCGGCTAGACCCATGTTGGATCCGGTGGCTCTTGTGGTACCTCCAAATTTTGATGCGTCGGTTATTGTGTTATCTTTTATCGCAAAAAACTTTTTAAAAGCCATTATCTCATTTCTCCATTAATGTCCTTGAAAGGAAACTTGACTTCCCAAATTACATTCTTCGGTATGAAGATTTTTCTTCCATCCGCGGACATATTATTGTCAATATCAAAAGCTGTATTGGAATAATTCGATCCGGTTTTCTGGCCAACAGATAGAGTTAGAACATCCGCCACTCCGTCTGCTTCGTTCACAGCGTTAATTAATTTAGTAATGAATAAAGGATCTCCCATATTCGTTGGGTTCTCTGAAATATGTTTCCTCAAGGCCCTCTCGGCCCGGGCCAATGTCGCTGCTTTATCCATCCCCTCTTCGGCAATTGCTGTAAAATCTACCTTGATGTTAATTATGCGCCCGTCGAAGATATCAATAGAATCACTCAATAACTTAAATCTAGAAAGCCAAGTTTTCAAATTGTTCTTCAAAGAAGAAGTAGCGGTGGCAAATTTGCCATTTCCATCCTCGGCTAAAACATATACGTTGATGTTGTTTTTAAGGCTTCGTACGTCTTTATAGGCAGCTGCTCTTTTGATTCCCCCAAATGAAGAGGGCATCGTGTAGCAGAGATTTTTATAATCGTTTGCGGTTACGGCGCGATTCTGGGCGAAATAACTATTTGATGCTAAAATCTTTACCTCATCCGCAGTCAATCTAGACATGTCACCGGTAATGGGTTCATCATTTGTAACTTCCAAGGAAGTGATAACTTGTCTCTTTAGAGCTGCTGATGTGGCTGCGTCGCTAAATTTAGTAATAGCATTAGTAATGGTTGTTAGGGAATTAGTGGGAAGATTGACATTGGTATCAACATTAGTTCGAACATTGATAGTTAATGAAGTGTTTGCGGGCGCGATGCCAAACTTACCACTCTTCAAGAGAACGTTCGGATCAAATGTTACATCTGAAACGTAATTTTTACCAAAAAGATCCATTGTTACTCTACTTGGCATCACATTCCTTTCCGCGGTGTCCAAGTCAACCTCAGACCCATAACCAAATTGTAAAATCATCCTATTTGATTCGCGTGTGGTTTGAAACCTGCGAGGTGATGATTTAGGCTGCATTATAAATTTAACAAACTCTCGATCTGAACCGTTGTTTGGTATTTGACGATATATTACATCTTGGGCCAAATTTGGAACTTCAAAATATTCACTGCCGTTAGAATCAGTAACAGAGATTATCTCTACAATGCTATTATCATTTAGTACTACTTTTTGAAACGGTTTATAATCCCCTAGGGCGCGGGTCAGAACATTGAGGCGCCCTGAGATTACTCGGCCAAAAGCTTTGATGGCATAATGTGTGGGCCGGCCCGATGTTGTATCGCGGGTCGCGACAACTACTTCATTGCTGGCCGCGGCAAAATCGACATCACTAACGAGAATAAAAGGAACCCCCTTGCGAGAATTCAATCTTGTACCTTTAGCTAAAATTGGTGCATAATTCAAATTTGGCGCGGCGCCAGATTCAAAAGTAACTGATGTCTGAGCCGGAACCAAAGCATAGAAAGTAGCTAACCCGGTGGACGTTTTGCTGGGATCGTATTTATATCCCATCTGCTGAGCTATTCTAATTACATTCTCGAATTCGCTAGCAGTATTGAGGAAACTTTCATTTACTTGGTAATCTAAATAAAAGGAAAGAATATCACCAACATATGAAACGGTATCAAGGAGCATAGAACCGAAGCCGGCTTCTTGGAAGTCCTTAAAGGTATCGGGATAATATCTTTTTGTGAAAGTAACGAGATCTCTTTTAATAGAATCAAAATCTCGCGATGTATATCTAATAGGTGGCTTTGTTATCTTGGCCATTTAGAATGCTCCTCTGCTAATACTGAAATTGTCTTTTTCTAATGTGGGGTAGTCAAAAATCGCTTGTAAATTAAGTGGTTTTATAAAATAGCTAATAGATGCTTTTATAACATTTAAATTAATTTGATCGTCTTCGTGGAAATCAATAGTTAATATATTGATATAAGGAAGATATTTAGAAGCTTGTGATCTTATGCGCCCTTTTAGTTGTGATGGTGTAGCTTCTGTGATATTTTCAAATAAGAAGGCGCGGAGGCCAACTCCGAATTCGGGATCCATTATTTTCTCGCCAGGAGAAGTTAGCATCAGATTCTTAAAATTTTGTCTTGCCAAGTTTTCATAACCTCGGATCATATCATAACCATCAGATGATATGTTCGAACTAATTTTCTCTATTGGTAACCTAACACTCAAAGCTGGGGATTTTGCGATAAGGGCGTCCGTTGAAGGCTCATAGAGTTCTTCGTTGACTAGTCGAGAGCTATCCGAAATGTTATCATAGACTTGATCGTTTTCGAAAATATCAAAATCAATATTAGTATTTTTCTTACTTGTTGATGACATTTAAGTATCTCTCTAAGAGGTCTTTGTTGGTTCTGATATATGAAGTCGGCGCTCTTGAAATGATTCCTTCGTGCTCGGCTCTATCTTTACGCTTAAATTTCCTACTAAAATAAATAGTTACTGCGTTGATAATGTCGCTAAACGGAAAACAAAGCTGGAAGAAAGTTATAAGTTCAGGATTTTGCGCCAGTTCAGACTTAATAATCCCATCTGGTGAATTTGTGCTCATAAACTTATTAATAAAATTATTATGAATATTTTCATAAATCTGCGAAAGGGATAGATCTCCCTTTGATAAAAATGAACTTTGGTGTGAAATTATCCTGACCAAAGAAACAATTTCTAGATTTTCCTCATCACCGATCTCAGCAGGAGGGAGAAGATAAAGGTGGCCCGATTCTGTACTAAAAATCTTTCTCTCATTCCCTGTGAGCGCTCGAATTTGAGGAATTGTCAATGTTTGATCGCCCGGGATTGCTACCGAGGTCGTATGGGCCGCATAAATTTCATAGACTAATCTAATATTGAAGTTGGCAAATAAGAAATCTTCTACACTTAAAGTTTCCGCCGCGGTATCAGCTTGGGCATATAAACTTGCTAAAAATGCCATAGTGCCGGTGCGCCGATCAAACACATCCGTTCCGCGGAATCTTAAAGATGATCCGCCTCTTAAGAAATCCAGAATCAGAGGACGTTGGCCTGATTCAATACTAAAGAATGAATTGAAAAGAGGGTTAGTGGCAATTTCATCGACAACATTCTGAACATTCGATTCGCTTTTTATTGCTAGCTCGAAAAGTGCAGTTGAAGCCAAGAACGGGTCAGCAGAGCTAGCCGGCGAAAATTCTTGGAGCCTTCTAAACGATTCCTGATTCAATTCATTGGAAAACGCAGATGGAGCTTCGAAGGGTACTATAAGATTGGAATTATTAATAACATGTGAAACACTACTCCTCTGATCCAACTGGCTAGCTGATAACGAAGAGTTGAAAGTTTGACTTAAGTTTGCAAGTGCTTTATTAACGGCTGCGCAGAATGCATCCGTAGGAAGCATGATTCTTCCGTAGGTAGAAAGAAAACGATCGGATTTTATTTTAGAAATCTCGTACAATACATACCCCATCAGACCCGAGGCGCTAAGTCTTATGGGTTCGCCGCGGCGCTCTTTTTGAACAACAAAGAATTTTTCGTCGAGTAAAGCATTAATCCTACTCTTGACGGTTTCTACATAAGATCCGCCATAATATTTATAAACTATATCATTTACACAGAACGGGTCAACCAGAGAAGAGGTATCCCCATCGGATGCTTCGGTATTGGCATATGCAAGAAGAGCCGGAAGCTCTGCGAGGATCACAGCCTCGATTGTTGTTACAAAAGCCTCTTCTGTTGCAATAAGTTCAGCATCGCTTAGAGAAAGAAGTACTTTTGAGTACTCGCGGGTCTTCTCTATGAATCTACGATAGGTTTTCTCTTGTTTGAAATCACCATCTAAATAATTGTCAATGATAGCGCCCTTTCTTTTGGAGGGAAAGATGTCAAATTTCACCCCTATTCCCAAATCCGGACTAATCGAGCCTAAAGCCGACAAAGAAAGTGCGCCGGCAAAATCTAAGAAAGATCCAGGTTTTCGGGAGCGCTTTGGATTAATGAGTGTTTTTATGTTTGTTGCCTCCGGAGATCTGACAAGCTTCGTGGATACAGAAACTTTGGCTAATACCGAACCTAACAAGTCTTCATAAGAAGGTTTTGTTATAAATCCTACTTCTTCATTATAATTCTCTGTAAGTTGTTGATTGATAAATCTTTTAGCAACTTCGAAATTGCTCGTTTCCGCAGATCTTTCTTGTAAAGTCGAAAAGAAATTTTGAGTCGTATCATTAATCAGCGCAGCTTTGTCATAAGAAAAACTAGTATTGGAAATAAATTTATTGTGGGCGCGGACGGCGGTACCAAAAGCGTCGACCGTGTCTGATAGGGAGTCTGTGATCAAACCTTCACCGTCAGACCCCGTCGGCGGCGGGGCGGTGGAGAACACCGACGCAAGGAGACCTTTTTCTTGACGCTTGATATATTCTCTCGCATTGTCTGCTATCCCACCCCCCAACACGTTGTTGGAGTTTGCCATTAAATTTAAATTAGTATTAATAATATTTAAATTCATGGTTCCTAATTCTTCTTGATCTCTCCCAACAGCAAATTTGGGCGAGTCCTTCACTTCTATTGAGATAATTTGGTTATCTTTGACCAATTGAGGAATTATGTTAGAAGGATGCATTAAGTTGGGAATACTGTCTTCTATTTCGGAGGCCAAGGATTCGGGATCTGATAAGTATCCAATAATTTTAAGGGAATCTTCTAACTGTTGGCGCCGATTATTATCTAGGATCTCTTTAAGTTGCTGAACGAGTGCAGGATTATCTTCTGCGCACAGATTGTTAAATAAGTCTTCCACATCAGGATCTTGGCAAAGCTCATCCACACCGGTACCCAAAAGTGGTTCGAAGGCCAACAAAGAGGCTTCAATTTCCCCTATATCAATAATCTGCCCTATTGCCGATCCAACAGTAGCGAGCGAATCAGGATCTTCTTTTATTTGTTCTGCAATTTCTGGATCGTCACTAAAGAACACCGCGGCGCGCGAGCGTGTTGTTTCCGTAAGGTTGCCATTTAGGAAATCGAAAAAGTCCTCAGCGGGAAGAAGGCCGGAACATGATGCTCCAACAAAATCCATCACTCTTGACGCTGCGTGTCGCATTCTAGGTCCGGAAGCCGCGGTGGTGCCCACCAACGCTGCTGCTTGGGCGCCTCCGAATGGTTCATAACATAACAATTCTTCGGCTGTCAACCCTTGTCCACCGACGCCATTAATTTTGTTGCAGATGGTATTCCTCAATGCATCTTTAAAATCATTTAAGAAATTGCCCATTTTGCAGATATCAAAATCAAAAGTGATATCCGGAATAAGAGCTAAGAGAAACTGTATTACTTTTTTCAGAACATATAATAGTGCAGTAAAGATAGCTTTTAGAATTGCTTCAAATATAAATCTAAAAATGTCCAAAAGATTTAAATGAGGTAAGCGAATTCTAGGAGGAAAATTAAACTCAATCCCTATTCGAGTTGAACCATCACCGGGAATCGAGACAACTGGCATTTGACAGAAATCTATATTATTTATATCCCATGTATTAATCCATTTCGACCATTTCTCAAAATATCCTAATATATCTCCTATAACAGTATTATCAACCCCCAAATCAAAAATAACAAACTCTAAGATTTTTTCTAACTGATTTCCACCTTCTTGCGTATTACAATTTAGAGCATAGATAATAACCTCTGTTAGTAGCTCTCTCTGTTCTTCGTCGAGGGCGCCACTTATTACACTTTCATAATACCTTTTATTAATTTCATATTCGTCTCTGTTAGTAGCATACCAGGGCGCGTGGCCAGAATCGGTACCGGAGGTAGGAGTGCCGGCTGTAGTGTTGTTGTCGGAGGTGGGGCGGCCGCGGCGGTGACGGAACTGTTGATACCGAGAGCGAATATTCGAATCGAGATCTGTTCCCGGGCCATCGGCGGCGCTTACCGACCTAGGTGTCGAAATACCAAAGTCGGCCATGGCTTCAATAACATCGCGAGCATACTGACGTGCATCTCGCATCTCTTCCCGGCTGGCTTGGCGTTGCTGCCGTTGTATTTGACGACCTAGGATCCGGTCTGCTTTGCGCTCTGCGCGAGCGCGCTGACGCTCAAGCCTCTCACGCTGGGCGCCCGCCCTTTCCATATGACGCTCTTCTCGATTGATTTCTCTCTCAAGCTGGGCGCCGGCCCTTTCCATATGGCGCGTATGCTGATCAGCTTCTCTCTCGGCCTCTCTTATAAGTGCGCGAAGAGGCTCTTCATATTCTTCCAATTGACGTCTCTGGCGGCGAAGGACACTACGCAACTCAGCTTTTGATAGCTCCCCAATTTCCCTCCCCGTCTCGGGGTCGATGCCGGCATGGAATGAAGATCCTGAGCCGCCGGCCTCGAACAAAAGAAAAGCATTGATTTGCGCCGCGGCCCTAAGCTCTGAAAGCTCTTGATCTTGGCGTATGTTTCTTCTCTCCCCTCTCTGTTCTTGAGTTAGCCATTGCCTCCTCTCCACGTCCTGCGCTTGGGTGAGGGCGTCTTCAGTATTAGATAACACAGTGTCCATTAAGGGGATCGGTCGTATAATTTGTGGTTCTGAATTAATTTCTATAAAACCAAATTCAACTGCTAACTCTTTTAATTTTGCCGGTGGTATGGTCAAAAAGATAGCTTTTAGAGTTTGATTATCATTAAACTTGCTAGAAATAGCCTTTATTGTGAGTCGTCTTACATAATCTTCATCTAAAACGTCATCTATACCATATTTGGATGCGGCCGAGGCGGCCGCGATTGCTAAAAGTTGTTGCCAAGTGACTTTTCTGCTCTGAGCGACAACTTGATCGACAATATCTTGAGCGTTTTGTCTTGGATTAATTTCGGCAAAGAACTCCTGAAACTCTCTTTTAATACTTTGGCCGCCTTCTATGCTTGTTTCTCGCAATGCCCTACCAACAACTTCAAGATATTTACTATCTTTTAATAGTCTATTTTCTCGTTCCACCAATTCAAGACTTTTAATAGGTCCCGATTCATAAATCGCGGCTAGCTCCTCTAGCTCTCTTGATGGAGTAGCGGAACCTCTGGCTGTATCCTGCAGCGCGTCAAGAATAATCGCACCAGCGTCCCTGCCAAAAGCGGCTGATGTTGCGTTGGAGGCACAGTCATTCCTTTCGATCGTCATGCCCGGGGCCAAGAACATCTCGGACGCTTCTAAATAATTGGTTTTTCCTATTAAGGTATTAGCTAAAGTTCGATTATAAAGGCCGGCCAGCTCACTAACATAAAAGTTGGCTCTCCTATCACCAAAGAGGGGATATGTTTTATTTCTCACATCCTGTAAAGTGTTAACAAAGACTATTCTCTCCTCGCCAGTACTGGTGTTGACCAGTTCTATTGCTGAAATGAAATCAAAAGTTCTGTCAATCACGCCATGGGCTGAGGCCGGCATTTCCGAAGTTGGAAGTCTACCAAAGGTTATTTTGATATTTTCTTTTTTCTTTTTAGGGCCTCCTACATTTCCAGGATCGTTAACAATGTCCCTCACTTGATCTAAAATCTTTGTAATCTTTTTCTTTCGAGCAAATTTGCGGAATTTTATCCCCTTTACCACATGATTCTTTCTTGGTCTCTGCAAGAAATAAGAAAATGTTTTAAAGTATTGTTGGATAAAGGCTCCTTTTTTTCGTGATTTTGGAAGATCACATATCTCAACAAACCGCGAGCCAAATAAGCCAAATAGCTCTGGTCTCTGTTCACCATCAGGAACTTGAGCAGCTGCAGTTGCAGATCCAACAAAAAGAAAAAATACTTTCTCAAAAACAAGTTGTTCACAGGTTCCCTCGGAAAGTTTCTCGAAATGAAATGTTTCCGAAATTATCTTTTCTCCGTCTTCGGATTCTTCAAACCCCTCAAAAAGCTCATTAAATAAGAAGAACTCCTCTTTCTTGTTAGCTCCAAATAATTTATACTGGAGGGGATCAAAACTACTTTGCCCATGGTTGATAATACTGGTCGGCATATAAAAGATAGTGCCAGGATATTCAGCAAATTCATGTTCGTGAGAAGTTCCTGGGCCGCCGGCTAATGTATCTTTATTATTAGCGCTCTCCGGACTTAAAAACAAGGGATAAAAATAACCAGTGCGAGGAGTGTCAGTACCCCTAATCGATGTTCCAAAGACTGCAACTTCCTGAAATGATGCAACAAACCCGTCTTCGCAAAGTGTACTTCCACATTCAATTTCATGATCGCTAGAAGGATCGTAGAGATCAAAGAACATGTCCGCTGCCTGTTCGGCGCTTTGAGTTCGAAGGGCATCTATTCCATCCTGTAAAGTACTTACGTCTCTTCTTAGTTGAACTAAGAGTGCTTGTACTTCTACCTGCTCACCACTAATTGTGGTTTGAATAGCTTCTATCTTATTCTTCTGTAACTCTTCTAACAGCATCTTAGTTAACCTTGTTGTACTCTGACAGGATGTAATTCGTTCCTAATGAAGAGAGAAAATTGAATTGTGTGGTAGCCAGATTGACTTTTTGTGTTATTGTTTTACTCATTTGCGAAATGTTCGACTGTAATTTCAGGATATACGGTCCCGGGATGACCGGGGATGGTGCCCCGGGAGGGTGGACGTGCGCTAGCATTGCGGCTTCAAACAGGTTCATCGAGCCGACTAGGGAAGTAACTACCCCGTTTATATCATTTATCTGACTTATTATATCTTTCAAACACCCTCTAAGATTCTCTCCCTTGACCATAGACTGCAAATCTGAATCGTCATTACCTGCAATCAACTCTATACCGGAGATACTGGGGATTATTTTATTATTAGTGTTTCTACTATTAACCCTTGTTAACAATTTAATACCACCCTCATCTCCAATAATCCTAATAGCATCAGCTTTTATACCAATAGCAGAAGTATTAATAGCACTTCCATTTGATCCATCAACTATCTTAAAATTAATGTCGACATCTGTTTTTTCCGAAATGTATATGCGCGCAGCGTCGGTTGTAAATGAAGGATCCACGAACGTTCGGGCGCCTGGCGCGGCGCCGATCGCGCGGCGTCCTACCACCAAATCGATTGAGTGAGCACCAATAGCTCCCAAGCCGCCATATCCACCCATCCTCGAACCTGGTCTGTCTCTCCCTAAGACGATATAAGAGTTGGCATTGGAAATGACACTTTCTGCGTCGGCAGCAATAAACTCCGGAATGTATTCCAGTTTTTCCGTTAATCCGACTCCAGTACCTGATGATCTAGGTTCTTTGAAAATGTCTTTTTCTAACTTTTTGTTTTGTTTGTCGGTTAAGTTTGGATTATAATTTATTTTAATATTTCCCATTATTCTTCATCAGCATCTTTGTCATCGTTTATAAGATCATAAAGTTGATTTTTATCTTCACTTGAAAACTCAAAGGAACTTGGTTTGCTTTTCTGCATTAAAGATGCTATTTTAACTAGCTGTTCATTTGATCTTTGTAAAGTTTCTACATATTTTGCGGCAATACTTCCAACTTCTCGATGTCTTTCATCCGTAACTGCTAAATATTTCATAAGATCTTGCAGTAATTCTTTTGTTACAGAACGATCTTCGTGAATGTTTTCTAAAGCATTTTCTAGTGTCTCTTCTAAATTTTTCATTATCAATACCAGTTCCTACCAAATATCTTATAAGCTGATTGATGCCGGCCGAACATCCCTAAGCGCCCTAGATCATCCAAAGAATATTTGTACCGAATTGCCTCAATACCAAACTGCGATAATCCAGGAACTAAATGATCATCAGATTGGAAATGCCACCATTCGATTCCTAAAAAGTTAGTTCTCCAGTCTCTATGCGCCCGGATTCGACTAAAGCCATGATCCATAAAAATGCGTGTCATATCCAAAAAGAAGCCATGGACGGTTGCGAATTCAGTTCCGGGAGGCCAGCCTGGAACGAGATGACGGTATTTAGGAGAGATAGCAACATTCTCCAGGGTTCTTTGATCTGCCTGGGTTATGACTTCTGCTCGCAACCATGGTAAGCCGGTGCGGGGGTTAAGGGGCGCTTCCGAGGATCCACGTACCCTTCCTTCTTTAAAGTTTGCTAGAAGATTTGCATAAATTCTCCACCTAGGCTGAGTGTCGGTACCGGACTCAAAGACGACTAAATAAGCATCTGTGTTCTCATTAGCCTCCAGGCGGCCGCCTACGTTTTCCGCCACTTTCTGCATACCGTCGTGAATACACAAATCAAAAGCCACCCCCACACAGTGCATAGATACGCTTGGAGCGCCGCTAGCGAGGGTGCGTGCGCCAATGGCGCGACGGGATCCAGAAGAAGAAATAAACCCTCCACGCTCTAAAATCTGATTATAGGCTCGCGCCAATACTTGGCTCATATCTGAGCGTATCGCAGTATACTGAGGATATCCCCAATGCTCCTGATCGAGCCCGCGGCCCCTTTTAGCAAACCGGGGAAACGCATCTGGGCCTTCGGAGGCTCCAATTACTGGATTACCTTGGCCCAGCACATTTGCCTGGGCCCAGGGGAGTTGGAGATCCCATGCTGTTCGAGCATCCAAGACGCCGTTAGCGGTAAGGCCAGCTTGGGCCTGAAATTCCTCTAGCGTAGTTACTCCATGGAACTGCAAAAGTTCCCTCATTCGCTCAGCATATAACTCTTGTTGTCGCGGTGTCGGATTATCGATGGACCATGGTACTCCGGTTTGTTGGAGGGGGGCGCCGGGAGTAAAGGCCGTGACACCATTTGGGCTATAGCCACCTACAAATTGACTTGTAACAGCTAATGCCGCGCCTAGGGGGGTACCAAAATACTGTGAGGGATCGGGTTCAACAACTATCGGCTCCATACTATTCCTAACAGAAACCCCAACAACTTCTGCCCCATTATATGAATTTTGATGTGGTAAATAAACCCTAACAATGTCGCCGGCGCCGACTGGGCCGAATTCGGCGGCTGGAGTTCTAGAGATTGCTCTTCCCTTGCTGGACATCAATTTGGCGCGGCTGCCCGGGTCCTCAATCAGAGATGCATCCGGTAAAAATGAATCGATCTCCATTTGGAGAAAGAAAAGAAAGTATTCCGGAATTATTCTAGTATCCTCCCCTCCGGGAAGATCGGGCATCGTGGCATTAGAACTAGCATGTAGTTGAGGGTAGAGATTTGCCGCGGGAATGCCGGCCTGTACAGCCAAAACCTCTGCTTCAAATATATTTCCTTGGCGTTCTAGAGAATTTCTAGTGTATCGATTTGTGATCGTCGTAATGGTATTGCGCGTAGCGGCGTCGCCGCGGCCCTGGCGTGGATCGATAAATCTAGTTCGAATCTCTGATGATCTAAAGTCGTTCAATGAACCGAAAAATCGGGATGGCCTTTTAGGTAATGGCATTGTAATGCTCCTGTAAAATGAATATGTGGTTATAATATTTCATTCTCATCTTGTGCCTGGTAGACGTCTGGCTAGCCAGTTGGTGGTGTTTAAGGTAAACAAACTGGGTTTGGCAACGTTTATGTCTATTGGATTTGGAGTACCTCGCAATCGGCCAGATCCCGTAAACTGATAAATTGTCCAATCGGCGTCTTTGCCTGTTTGTGTTGGCCCTGCATCTTCCCACGGTGGGGCAACCCTGTTTGGCCCTTCAGTAAAACTCCTCCTTGACTGGGCAGCATATCTGGGCTGCCACAAGGGGTATTGAAGAAACTCGTCTTTTCTGGCGGCCGGGAGACTATTAACAGATACTATGTTTCTCATAAAATTAGATCCCACATAGATTATGGGTGGCCCGGGGGAGGCTGCCTTGAGTCTAGACAAGAAATGTAACATCCAATCAGCTAACTGGGGATGTGTGAGGTGTGGGGCAGGTTTCTCCATGTCTAAAACCAGCGGCAGCGTCGGGGTGGGAAGACTTTCAATTGTTGATAAGAAAAAAGCAACCTCGCCTTCTGCGTCTTCGATGGGATCACGAGATCCCAGATCTGGTCGGGCAAAGTGATAATAACTGAATCTTAAATTATTAGAAACTAAATGAGCGGCATGCGTTTCAACACTCTGATCGAGGAAGTCAGCTCCCTCGGTTGCTTTTATGATAGCCCACCGGATGCCCTCTTCTTTCATTACACCCCAATTTAAAGTTCCGGGAGGCTGGTGATTCGAAACATCAACACCCGGTAATCTTTGAGCTAAAACCTCCGGAGAGAAGACAGTGACAGATTCAGGTGGTCCCCTTGTGCCGCGCGATGCAGTATAGGATGCAATTTGGCCCGGGTTATAACCAGCAACAAATCGATTATCGATCGCGAAAGCGGCGCCCAGTGGAGTGCCAAAGTGCTGCGCAGGATCAGGGTCCACAACTATCGGCTCCATACTATTCCTAACAGAAACCCCAACAACTTTCGCGCCATTATATGAATTTTGATGGGGCAAATACACCCTAACAATATCCCCGGCGCCTACTGGTCCAAACTGGGCCGCAGGTACTTGGGAAATAGCCCTTCCCTTACTCGACATCAATTTAGCCCGAGTACTAAGATCTTCGATCGAGTCGGCGTGAGGTAAAAATGAATCGATCTCCATTTGGAGAAAGAAAAGAAAGTATTCGGGTATGACTCTTGTATCTTCTGCGCCCGGGATCTCTGGCATTGTGGTATTGGAGTTAACATGCAATTCCGGGTAGAGATTTGCCGCGGGAATGCCGGACTGCACCGCCAAAACCTCTGCTTTGAAGATATTCCCTTGTCGCTCTAAGGAGTTTCGTGTATAGCGGCTAGCGACCGTTGTAATGGTATCTCTAGTTGCCGCGTCGCCCCTGCCTTGCCGGGGATCAATAAATCTAGTACTAATATCCGATGATCTAAAATTATTCAATGAACCGAAAAATCGGGATGGTCTTTTAGGTAACGGCATTGTCTATCTCCTACTAACTAAATAGTTTCTATCTAGATTTCACCATTATCCCACTCACTTCTTACAACACGATACTTTTTGCGTATCTTTGTGAGGGAATTTGTTATCTGCTTGGTGTTTAGTCCAGTTATTTCACGGAGATAAACATAGATTGCTTTTTTGTTAAAAATCTCTATATCATCGGATGTCTCAAACAATACTTTTATTGCTTTTAAAACCTTCTGATCATTTTCTTTCTCGGAAGAAGCCTGCCACCACTCTATCTCCTCAAATAGAAAGCTAAAGAACTGCTGCTTCTCTACATCTTCTAAATAAGTATTCTCATAGACTAACTGTGTTTCT
>Ga0208299_1002211_pt1 | contig 13378 bp, 20 predicted proteins | sample 15_taG_FD_184089 | JGI IMG/M metagenome (GOLD analysis project Ga0208299, IMG submission 184089) | Marine viral communities from the Subarctic Pacific Ocean - 15_ETSP_OMZ_AT15312 metaG (SPAdes) (version 2) | ecosystem: Environmental > Aquatic > Marine > Oceanic | place: Pacific Ocean | collected...
GTTGTCGTCAGACACCCGGCAAACCGTCCAGTTGCACCAAAAAAGAACCGTGTTCCACTTCTCCCATCGCCCCCCGTTGTCGTCAGACACCCGGCAAACCGCCCAGTTGCACCAAAAAAGAACCGTGTTCCACTTCTTCCAGGGAGACCCGTTGTCGTCAGACACCCGGCAAACCGTCCAGTGAATTTCGGTAAAGTCAACGCTAATGTAATTAGAAAAGCGAAATTTTTGAATATTTCAGGATTTGTAGATCCTAATTATGAAAACAATGGGGTTATTAATGAAAATAAGTTAGAAAACTTCATGAAGTCTGAAGCGAAAGACTTCATAAAAAAGCATAAACTTAAAAATGGAGACATTGTTTTTACTGGTAGTGGATTCGAAGGTCGTCAAGAGTATGGTTTCGGCATGATTAAGAACGGAGTTATTATGTCCGGTCATGAAGGAATTTATGGCATGGGCCCGAACCTTGGTGTTAATGCTATGGCTAAAAATTATAAGCTTGAAAACATTGATTATTCAAATGCCAAAAGAAACATACTTAATTTTGGCGAAAATCATTATATGTTTGGTTCTTTCTGATAAGTAAAGATTCACGCAGCAGAAGGAACTTTAATAAAATTTTCGTAACTCCTTATTGTTTTATCATATGTATCATTGTTTTTATATAATACAAGAAATTTATAAATTTTATTAATAAATGTATTCAAATTATTAACACTTGTAAATTTTAAATTTATATAAGAACGCACATCTCCAACAACAATTTCGTTATTAGGATTAATATATCCTAAAATTCTAATTGTCAAATTTACCCCACCTCTCCGATAAAACTTCATTATATATTCATATTTAAGATTTTCGTCATTTGAAAAAATAATTTTATCTTTTGTAATTTGAATTGTATTAATATTTTGTTTATGTACATATTTGTTTTTTGATTTATATGAACAATGTATAAGATTGAATTCTGTACATTGTTCATATCCAATTGTTTTTAATTCTGAATACTTAATTTCTTTTTTTTTTAAAAAAAATGACAGACACATTTTTGTGTTATTATATATATTACCAACGCGTTATTTCTTTACTTAGCAAATGGAATAAACGCTATCGGCATTTTTGCATCACAAAAAGCTGACCCAGCTGCATTTGAACGCCGTTTAAAACCTTTCAGACATGGTTTTACACATGTACACCCTAGTTTTGTTTTTAATTTTCTATGGTATCCTTTCTTACAAGATGACTTCTTACATCCGCCTAATCTAAATTTAACATATGCTTTTGTACCTTGAACACACGATCTAAATCCAGAATTTTTTGAACCTTTTGGACAGTACCCCTTTATATTAGTATAAGCAAACCACATAAAATAAATGAAGCATAGTAATGGAATTAACATCGTGATTAACATCGTTATATATATATTTATATATAATATATATATATTATTATTTTGAAAAAATACGAAATATCTTTGCACGGAAATTTTTTACCTTCATCGTCTGTTTTTTCCAAAATTGTTTTTTGTCTGTATTATAATGTTCCCATAGCTCAACACACGTGTCATCTTTATCATAAGTTTCTGGTATTTCGTAAGTAAAATCAAATTTTAAATTTTTAAAATTTTCATCAATATGACATGCTATATCGGTATTTATGTCAATAATATCATCTCCCTTTTCGATCCATAAGTGCCAACAATATCCACCCCCTTCTGGTGATATAAATCCTTGATTTAATTCACAATCTGTGAAACCTTTGTGAATCAATAACTCATGAAGTAAAATTGGTGGGAGAATCCCAGTATTGTCAAGTTTATTCAAACGCAAAAGAAGAAATAATTTACTTTTAATTTCTACAATATTCATAATTTTATTTTAATTTAATTTTTTTTTTAATACGACTTGGGAAAAATACGTGTATGACCTTCACATAAGGTAACCCCTTCACTTCACTTTTTTTTCATCTCAAACAATGCCCACTATCTCCAATGACACCATCCGCGCAATCTACAACCTCTGTGGAGACCCTCATTTCCCGGTTGAAGAGTACTGCATTGGGTGCGAGCATTGTGAATACTATGGATTTCCTTGCGCCAACTGTGCTGCCTACGTTTTCGGATACCAATTGGGATTTGGAGAAAGGGGAGAAGCCGATTCTGGAGAAAATAGTGATACAAAGGTAGGAACACCTTCACGTACGGACGAGGAACCTACACCTATGGCAATGGATTGCGAATCTTGCGAATCTGTGACATCCCCGTGTGACGACATTGATCCTGAATCTCCATTGGGTCTTATTCTTCAGGCCTCTATGCGGTAAAGCTGCCTTCAGCAACTAAAAAAATATTCAATTAAATTAAAAAAAAAAAAATGAATATTTCACCATGGTACATTATAAATATGCCTAATGCTAATCAAGGTCCACAAATATGGTTTCAAAAACCTGATTACAATGGCCATTCTCATTGTACATATTATAAACTTACAAAAAATTTTCATTGTGGAGGCAGTAAAACTACAAAAATTGGTACAGTTCATGGTGAATGGACATTAGGAAAAAAAGCTTCAGGTAAGCATAAAAGTGCTTATACAGAATTAAGAATAAAACTGGGTTTACCACAAACTGACCCAGAAGGTAGGTACAAGAAAGGTGGTAAAATTCCAAAAGCCGGTCTTTACAAACTCCATAAAGGTGAAGTGGTTGTCCCTGCTCACCGCGTCAAAACAGTTGACAAGGCTTTGAAAAAATCTGGACGCAAACCACTCAAAAAAGTATGTAAAAACTGTGTGTTGACTAAGAACCGCAAGGTTTCTAAAAAATAAAAAATTTTTTCATTAAAAATTACTACATTTTCCTGTTTTGTTGATGGCGATAGCTGCTGGACTCGAGTTCCTTTTATTTACCAGTTTTCATATGAGTGGGCATTTTACCTGTAAAAGGATTAAAAATGTTTTCTCCTCGACCAATAGCTGCACGGGCTTCTTGAATCTCCGTATACACCAATTCTAAATGTGCATAATATTCTTTTAAAAAATCACCAACTTTAACAGGTCCTTTTTCTTTCCACACAAAAGTTATGCTATCATGATTCGGTGATTGGAATTTTTCAATCCAAATTATAAGTTTTGACTGTATGTCCCAACCAATTTCACCTTCCAGATCGTTTTTTATTTCTTGGTGAATGTCTCCCCGATTAGGAACAAACGTACAAAGTTTATCTATGATTTCATTCAGTAAATTGCGTAAATAATCATACGATTCTGGTCCATCTTCATTCAATATATCAAAAAAAGCATTCTTAAATTGTTCTTCTATCTGTTTTTCCATTTTTTTTTTATTTTAAATCTATTTCTCTAACTCCGTATTCCGTGTTGAGTTTTTTTTGTAAATTGTGAGCTCTAATTAATGCTTTCCCTCTGGAAAATGTATATTTACTCGAGGGTTTAATGAGGTTGTCATAAAAATCACAATCACACGAGTCAACGTAAAAAACATAATACTTATTTATTTTGTTTAGAACTACAATAATATTGTCGCGGCTCATTTTGTCTATGTGAAGTCCAACTATCTAAAATGTTTTTTTTTTTTAATGTTCTTTTTTTTATATACTGTTTGTTAAATACATATTTATCGTTCAGAAAACATTTTTCGGTACATTTACACCAAAAAGTGGGTTTTTTGTCCGTATATCCGAAAACCTTACGATTATATAACTTACAAGTGTGTTGCAATACTTTATTCATTTATTATTATCTAAGTCATTTATTTGTTTAACTGGTTTTTTAATTTTATTAATAAATTCCATATCTTTGGGAGAAGGATACGAATTATTACACCGAGGTCTGGATTTCAAAAAAACAGGAATGGGTATTGTTTGGGCTTCCATTTTTTTTTTTTGTTATTTAATAATTTATTTATTTTTTTAAGAGGAAATTTTTGAAGAAAAGCCCGAGTGTAAATTTACTTAAAAAAAAAACTATTTGAAATAACAAAATGGATGTTCTTGACAAAATTAATCTTTCGTGTCGGTTAGCATTATCGACAGTTTTATCAATTGGTGGTCTTATTTTTCCCGAATCTATTTTTGAATATTATACCGTGTACAATATTAAAAAAATAAATAAATTATTAAACATAAACAATGGAAGTCAGTCAGGTAGTATCAGCGTTCACAACGAAGTTCAATCCGAAGGACAAGGATCATGTGTTATGGCTGAAGAAAGTTCAGGGAGCTGTTGCGAACATGACTACGACAAAGTGTCAACTACCGAATCTAATCAATCAAAATCCGATGAAGGTCCAGTTTCAAGCGAGTGACATTATGAATTGGGTTCATGTTCATTTTGGGTTAGCGATGCTATATACAAAAGCCGTTTTAGAAGGTCAGGCTTGGGTTCCTAACCAGGCGTGATATTCTTCCAATGTGAAATCTTGTGGTTCGGAATTTTCATTCATCCTAACAAATAAAACTGGGCCATAAATTGGTTCTTCTTCATTGTCAAATGGTTTTGGCAACTTGTTTCTATTTTCTAATAAATCAAACATAGTTTCTTTACATTTCATTAAAACTACATTACGTTCATAGCACATTCCTATGAACGTTGCTGTTCCTTTAAATATCCTGAAAATTTCTCTTTTTTCTGAAGAAATGTCAAGGTCTATCTCAGACACATTACTGTCTTCTTCAGAAACAAGAACTGCTTTTACTGGTTCAAAAGATGTATTATTAAACATATTTAATTAAAAATAAATATTTTTTTTTTTTAACCAAAAGTAGATTCTCCTGCATAAGTCATGTACATAAAACCGTCACTGTCTTTGGAGCGGTTATATAGACTTTCAATTAACTCCGTCTGAACCGGTAACTTGTTATTAACAAAAATGAAAATAGCTTGGTCTTTATTTAATTTAAGACGTTTTCTTATAATATACATAAACTGACCAACTGTCATTTCTTTTGGAATCAGGTACTTGCATTTGTCCAAAGGTGGTAAACCGGTATTTTGTTTGGCTTCAATTATAACTGGTGCACGTTCTGGAAATTTTCCGATGATTTTTTGTGATTCTTGTAATCTTTCCTCAAAACTATATTTTTCTCTAAAAGTAGACATAATATAAAAATATATTATAATATTATGTGGGATTTTTTATTGTCGTATTCTCCTACCATCTCCCTCGGAATAATACCTAAAAAATCAACTGATAAAATGCCAAATAATGATAATCGTGATTAGGAAACTTTTTTAATTTATTAACCATCGTATCATCTTTGATGTACCAATTATCTTCGTGATGTGTGAATGCAATATAATGCCCTCCATTTATTGAACCTTGGTGATTTGAAGTTGCGTATAATTTATATTTTTGATCACCAATTTCCAATTGTTCAGAAAAGTCAATTTTTTTTTTTGAATCGTACATTCGAATAGAAAAAACTAAAATAATCGGCATTTTTTCGAAAATTGTTCGAGATGCGGCAACGTTCCAGTTTTTTCCTTCGTTATCTTCATAGTTTTCAATACCTGTCCACTTTTGTGAACTTTTTAAAATATCGCCTATTTTATTTTCATCTGGTTTTGGAGTAAGGATTATAATATTAAATATACCTTTTATAACAGATTTGCCTGACTTGCATATAGTTTCCTGTATGTTTACACCGTAAAACAACTTGTGAATCAATTCATTTAAAGATTTGTCAAGTATATCTAGTATACAGAGAAAAGCTTCTTGTGAATCGTGTTGCAAATCATTGTCAAATTGTGAATACTTTTGTCTAAATAGTTGTAACAATTTGGCTGGATTAATTGTATTTTTATTTTGATTCCAACTTTCACGAGTAATTTTTTGATATTCCTTTGTAAATTCACATTCACCTGTATATTCATCCATTAAAAAATAATTTGTAAATACAGGTGTATGTAACATACACTGAAGCGCACTATTAAAATAGCAAGTGTTTCCTAAATTAATAAGACCTTTCATTTTTAGTTAAACAATAAAATATTTTATTGTTTAACTAAAAATGGACACAATAATTAATATCATTCAACCTTTGTTTGAAAAGTATCAAAACGAAACAAACGTTGAATTTGAAATGCGGTTAGGAAAGATTAATAATGGGAGATTTGATACAGATGTTGGTGAACAAGTGTTTAATCAAGTCCTAAAAGGTCTCGAAAAATATAAAGAATGGGAACAAGTTGTTAAAACAAACACATCTGTTTATTATAAAGACCAGCTTAGAACAAGTGTGAATGACGATACAGATGATACTATCACAATTATTAAAAAAAAAATTGTAAAAAAGAATCTGAATCTGGAAAACCAATTGTTTGATATGAGGTTTGCGATCTCAAAGGAAATTCCAGTTGAGAGTAATGCCGACGACGAAATGGAGGGTGTTCGAATCAAAAAAAGAATATCGTTTATTCGTAAGAATCTATCAATTGATATGACGGTCGTCACTGGCGACCCTGCTGATATGGACTGTGAAGATGAAGCTCGGTATGAAATAGAATTGGAAATTATTGATCCTACAAAAGTAGAAAATCGTATTACACTTTATAATATCGTCTACAAAGTATTTGATGTATTGAAAATTTATCAAGCCGCCCAATGAAAATCTCTTGTGTCTTTTTCACTGATATGTTGAGAAATTGTATTTTTCATTTCTTTTATTTTTTCAAGTAGGTTTTGGTGTTCCTGACTGTGACTTTCCCACCCTTGTGTCACGTCTGCGTGATTGGCCGGCATTTTCTGCAATCCTTTTTTATACAGGCTTTCTTCTGTTTTCCAATGCTTTTCGCAATTATTATATAACGTATCTAAATTTTTGAATATTTGTCTATGTTCACGATCGAGCGTTCTATTTATTTCTACCGGACGAGAATATCTCCATGCAAATAGAATTGTCATTATAATTATAATATTAATAATGGTCTTTTTTTTAATATTTATCATTTAATAAATAACTTAAGAAAAAAAAAAATATGTTTAAAATAAATTTTTTGGTTCTGTTGTGTATTATTTACATGATAACACAGGAAGTTCTTGTTAATAAAAAAACACAAGGTAAAGTAAACGGTTTTGAAACACAGAATTTCCCGTTAAGTTCTGGACAGTCATTGGAAATATTTAAAGAACTACAGTCTCAAGGAGTTTCGGATGAAACTTTAATGAAATTTGCAACAATGGAAGATCAATTTCTGGAATATGAAAAAGACTCAGTGTGTCGAGGAATTATCAGGACACAACAAGCCATCCAACTTTCTCAACAAATTAAAGAAACTTTTCCAGGATATAAATTTTCATATCATGATATTCACATAAAACAAATTTCAGAACCAGGAAAATTAATAAACAGACATTTAAAATGTTTTTAAAAAAAAAAATGTTTTTGTTATTTTAAAAAAAAAAACACAAAATGGTTCAATTATTAACAGACGAACACTTTGTCGAAGGTCTTCTTGGTGGTCTTGGTGGGATGTTGGCTATACAAGTAAAACAACTTATGCCAAACGTCAACGTTTATTTGTTGGCTGTTCTAGGTTTCATGTCAGTCTTATTTACTCGCATGATTGGACTGAGTTTGTATAGAGAACACAAAAAATTAAAGGGACGCGGAGTGTCAAGTCTCAATGTAAACGTTCCACCTGGTGTAGTAGCCATTGCTCTTTTGGCACCTCTTTTGTATTTTCTAAGACCACCAGCACTATTGAATAATCTTAATTCAACAGGTACTATGGTATGGGTTGGTGTATTGTTGAGTCTTGGTTTATCTATATTTCTTCAACGTTAAGTCCTGAAGATGCGGGTATATACAGATTACCACCAAATTGTTTTTGATGCTTGACCCACAATTGTTTACTTTTTTCAATTTGGTTTTTAGTTTGTAATTTTCCATTTACATTTCTTCTTAATGCGACTAGTTTTACAAAATCAACGAATTTTTGTACGACTTGATTTGTTATTTTTATACTGTTGTTTCCAACAAGTCTACGTAAATCATTTTTCGCACTTACATTGAATAGATTCTGTACAGCATACTGTTTTTTCCACGTACTGACAGTTTTCTTTTTGAAACTATCAATACTTGCCTTTGTCATGTTTATTTTACCAGTCTTGATTGCATCATTTATCAGTACTAACATATATTTCGATTGTTGTTGTAATGTCGGTCGTATTCGGTTTCCATATTGTTTCATGAAAGTGACTCCATATAATTTCGGAAGTTCACCAAATATTATATTTGTTGTGAGACCCAAACTATTTATTTTCTTTTTGACGGCGTTATTCTTTTGTTTCTGAAGAGCTGCTGCGTTTTTATTTTTTTGTTTCTGAAGAGCTGCTGCGTTTTTATTCTTTTGTTTCTGAAGAGCTGCTGCGTTTTTATTCTTTTGTTTCTGTTGTTCCGTCTTGATTTTCTTTTCAAATTCTAAACATATTTTTTCTTTGCTCATTGTCGAGTTTGTGACAATCCCAAAACGTCTAGCAAATCGCAATAGATCTGGTTTTGAATATGTTTGACACAGTCTCCTACCTAAACGCAAGGTTTTACCTTGTCCGGTAAGAACGTACACTTTTCCACCTACATCTGTAAAACTAACAACAACAACTTTGTTATTTGATGATTTTTTTGCGTGTTTTTTTATTTCATTGCAAAGTTTTTCTTTTGTCATTTGAGGTCTCAAATATTGGATTTTCATCCGAGTCGCAATTTCATAGAGTTTTTGTTTTGTGTAGCGCATGCATTGTCTTGAATTGATTTTTATACCGAGTTTTGGATCATTCACGACTTTAACATTCGGGACGTTCATGGGCATGTTGTTGTTTTTGTTTCCATTATTTATATTGATACCAAATAGTGTCCCAACCCCAGTTGGGACTTTTACATTTGCTTTATTATACTGATTTTTAACTTTATTTTTAAGATATTTTGTCGATTTTGGTTTTTTGTAGCAACAGGGATGGCCTTGTGGATTCGGTTTGACATAAAACTTATCTCCACTTAATTTACCTTGTTTTTGGCATTTTCCTTGAAAACTATAAGGAATCGGACATCTTTTTTTAGGACAAGTCGTTCCGCGTCTTTTGATGTTTGGGGCAGGTTGGTTATTTACTCGTTTGACAATTCTACCAACCCCGAATTTGAGTGGATTTATGTTTAAATTTACATCTTGTCCGCGAACCGTTTCTTTATTAATAAATTCGATCGCTTCTTTAAAAGCTTTCAATGGTTCTTTCATTCCTTTTAACTGAACAACCCCAGATGCATCTAATTGTATTTTACAATTTTCCAATTTGAAAGTCGCCCTCGGAGAAAGTTCTTGCTCATACATTCCTTTATATTTCGCATTTGCTTTGGCGATAGTTTTTGTTAAATCAAAAATCGAACCAATTCTAAAAATACCAGCTAAATTGTTGTAATTTATTTTATTGCTTGTGTTTTTTCTGTCTGTTGTGTAATTTTCAAGAATGTATTTTTTTATTATTTCAGGTTGTTCATGAATTTTTTTACTATTATTAGTGTCTTTGATTACAACATCAATAAACCCACCAGAAAACTTAATTGTTCCGTTACTAAACATAGTGACGGAAGCACCGACGGATTTTTTATTTTTGGTGAGTCGCACTTTAAAAACTATCGATCCAGGCTTTTCACCAACTCCTATATTTGAATTTATAAATTCCTTTGAAATTGTCCATATTTTTTTAAACCGAGTTTTGGAATGACCACTCACTTCAACAAGTTTTACAGTATAATCCCCGTACTTTTTAGAATTAAATGATGTCAATGTTGGTATTACCAAGTTCTGTAAATTAACAGTTGTTGGACTAGTTTTTTTTATTGTCCCATTATACAATGTCAAATGTAAATTTGTATATTTTAATTCAAAAGCATTTATCATTTGCTGTATAAAGTCGGCGTTGTTTGACTGCGACGGAGACGGAGACGAAGACGAAGACGGAGACGAAGACGAAGACGGAGACTGAATTTCCAAAAAATTCAGTTTTAGTCTGTTTCTCGCAGCAGCCGCGGATCCAATAATTTTTCTCAACTGACCCCATTTCTGTTCAATTTGATTTTGGGACAATTGAACTTTACTAAGTGCTAGGTTTTCGAGTAATTTAAGTGCGGCTGTACCTTTATTATAATTAAATACGCCACGATTACCCAAAAATTGTTTTTGTTTATTTGAAAAAGAATTCAAGAATTTTCTGGATTCGTTTATTTCTTTGTTGATAAATAGAGGATTGACACCCAATTGATCAAGTATTTGTTTTTGTCTATTCACGTTTTCATTATTTAATATCCGAAACACTGCATCACCTACTGCTTGACTTGTCCCTGGTGGTATTTTACCTGATGCTTCAAGTTGAGGAATACCAAGCCGACGTAAAAAAATATCAACTATTTTTTCATTCATTTTTTAATATATTATTAAATATTTAATTATCAATTGAAATCGTCGAAACACTGTCATCAACTAAATCCATACCAAAAATGAAAGGATGCTTGGAATACGGAATTTCCGCATGAATACGCGTGTCTGAACGCACCTCCAAATTTTTCGAACTGAATGGACCCGCATAAAAATCTGGATTGAATTTGAATCTCCCAAGATTGTTTTCCTGACAATGTTGATTGAATGATTGAACAAACAACTTTTGTGGAACACACAAATCTTTTCCAAACTGAACCTTTTCTGAAGCCAGAAAATTTTGCAAACTGTTTGTGACCATTGCGACTTGTGTCTGGATTTGCATAAAATATTTCGGAACGACATTCCAGATATCTTGATCACTTAGTTTTTGGGCGTATTCCAGATACGCTTTCACACATTTCAGGAGAATTACAGGAAGTTCTTTGTCAAGTTTGTCATCCAGATGCGGATCGGCATCCTGAACCTGCTTCCCGAAGTTCCAAGTGAGAATGCGACGCAAAACACTCCCAGAATTATCTCTCCAGTTTGGAACTTCATTACCACCCAGAATACCTGGTGTATTCCACTCAACAGACTTTGCCTTTTCATGTTTTCTCGCAATGGAAATGTCTTCACCCGACACCAACGACTGGAATTCAGCCTGTTCTAGACAGAGATCGCCTTTTACTTCTGGGGCGATGAACATAAACCCATCATAAATGCTAGAAAGACCGAACTTTTTCTCGACGTTGTTAGAAAGAGTCCTGACATCCTCGGATTCGTAGAATTTCTTGAAAACTTTTGTGATTAAGGTTGACTTACCAGACCGCGCAATACCTTTCAGAAATGGAATGATTTGCCAACTGTCAATATCACCGACATCGAAACACAGTCGCCCACCCATCACATACACCCAATCAGACACTTCCGATTCAAAATTCTGGTAGTCCAGAATGGATTGAAAATGTGGGGTTGGGATCTTGTGCCAATCTTTGTCTTCATCAAAAGTTATAAAGTTCTTGTCGAAATATTTCGAACTCACAATTGTCGGATCGAGGTAGCGAAACTTATCACTTTCATATGGATAAAAATTACACATATATTTCCCAGATGTCGGACACCACTCTTTCCCAACAAAAAGTCCATTATTGAATGACCATACATTGCGATTCTTCTTAATCTCAGGAAACTGCATATCATTACAATCCGCTAAATGCCGAATCGAATCACGCGCTGAACTAGCTTTTGCTGTCAAATTCATCCATACGCCAAATCGACTCTCCTTCTGCGCAATTTGATACACAAACTCGGCAATAGTCATAATAGGTTTCCACGCTCGAGTATGATGACCTTCGGTGGTCACGATTTGCTTACAACACTGTTCTTTGTAACGACGGTAATTTTTCGTGTATGTTTCGTTCAATAGAGACAATAACAACTCCTGATAAGATGAAATATTTTCCAAATTCATCGTCGTACAGCGAAATATAGAATTTGAATCTGGATTTACAGGAGCATACGTTGGATGGTTGATTCGTTCATACTGTCGTACATATCGGAAAACAGTTTCGTATGCATCATCAACCATATCAATTAATCGATTGATTCGCACTGATATTTTAAACTCGTTGCCGTTTATATCAGTCGAATCATTATCAAAAATTCCAAGACCAGCTTGTGCATGATGGTAATAATCACTTAACTTCTTAATCTTTTTACGATGCTTTTCGGAAACCTGTTCAATATCTATATCAAGGGGATTACCATGATCATCCATCTCATCAGGACGTAAAAATTGCTTGAAACAATTTTGGATCGGAATGTACCTGTCATTCTTTCTATCCAAACACCACTGTGATTCAAAATGACCAATGTGTTGCTCCAACTCTGTAGCATCCAACTCTTTTATGTTTTTAGATGCAAGTTCCAGTTCAATTTCATTATGATTAGTTTGTGAATGTTCTATGCAATGAATTTTTGACATTTTTTCTATTTCACAGTTATTATATTTACAACTTTTTTTCTTAATACAATTTTATTTTTCTTTCAAGGAACATGCTATTTTTACCAAAAGTTTATTTGTGGTTGCAAGTTGCCTATCTAACACAGCAGCCACCTTTATCAGGGCTGTACATACATTGTCCCCCTCTTCGGACGTCAATAAAGTACTCAAGATATTTCCCATACCAAATTCCATAAAATCCATATCCTCGTCCTCGTCTTCGTCGTCATCAGAATCCAGGACTACTTCTTCTTCCACTTCTTTAGCTTTTTTCCCAGTCATTAATGAAATATATACTGAGAAAATTTCAGTTCAGAATTTTCGCACACGCGCGCGCGGGGCGACTGAAAAATAAAATATTGTCTATACAGTATAACAAAAAAAAAATATGGCTGGTGGTCTTATGCAACTTGTAGCTTACGGTGCCCAAGATGTATATCTTACAGGTAACCCAAAAGTAACTTTCTTTCAGGCGGTGTACAAACGTCACACCAACTTCGCCATGGAGAACATTGAACAAACTGTCAATGGTTCACCGGGTAACAGTGGTCGTCTGTCAGTCACAGTCGCCCGTAATGGTGATCTGATCGGTGACATGTATATCGAACTTGTGGCTGGTACCGTATTTTCTACTGCCGGTAAAGACGAACTGTCCGGCTGCTGGGTGGCTGAACGTGCCATCAAAGATATTGAGCTGTCCATCGGTGGTCAGCGCATTGACAAACAATACCAACTGTGGTGGCGTCTGTACTCAGAACTGATGATGGACGAGTCCAAGAAAGCCAACTACGCTAAGATGACAACTGATGCCGTCGGTGGTGCTCAGACCGTATATCTGCCTCTGCTGTTCTTCTTCAATCGCAACGCTGGTCTCTACCTGCCACTGATTGCTCTTCAGTACCACGAAGTCCGTCTCGATTTTGACCTGTCAAGCGAGTTTGGTTCA
>Ga0208299_1002212_pt1 | contig 13377 bp, 4 predicted proteins | sample 15_taG_FD_184089 | JGI IMG/M metagenome (GOLD analysis project Ga0208299, IMG submission 184089) | Marine viral communities from the Subarctic Pacific Ocean - 15_ETSP_OMZ_AT15312 metaG (SPAdes) (version 2) | ecosystem: Environmental > Aquatic > Marine > Oceanic | place: Pacific Ocean | collected...
AATTTAATAACACAACAGAATTAACAATAGGAGATAATAGAATTGTAAAAACTACATTTGATTTAAAACTACAAGGATATTTAGTACCAGACAGTATTAACAAAGAATTAACACAACACCCCTCTAAATTCTTCAGTAAATCCTCAATTATATTTAATGGAGAACTGTCAGTTTTACCTACAGGAAAACCGTTAACACGAGAAGAAGTAAGAAAGGCGCTAGGAACTCAAAATATTGAACATTTAATAGACGGGTTAGGGTTAGAGGATATAAGTATTGACGGTAACTTTACTTTATAATTTATAAATTATGCAAAAGAATAGAGAAGAATTAAAACAATTATTTAGTACAGGAGATAAACTTACAGCTGCTAGTTTTCAAGAACTAATAGATTCTTTAATTTCCACAGGGGAAGATTCATCTATTAGTGGTAGTTTATTACCTTATATAAGAAATGAATTTAATTTAGGGAGTCCACAAAAACCATGGAAAGAAATATATGTTCATGATGGGTCTCTTAATTTTGTGGATGATGATGGCACTGTTACTTCATTTAGTAAAGATGATTTACAAGCATCCAAACAAGACACAGCCAACAGATCAGCAGACACAGGGTTTTCTGTTAAAAAAATCACATCTTTTAATAATACAAGTAGTACGTATATAGACCTTAATACTACTACAAGAGGAGTACAAGCTGGTACAGCTATAGACTTTAAAGTTAAAAATACATATGAAGCCCTCCATATGAGTGAGGATAGAATCTCAATAGGTCCTACAAACAACTTTCCCGTTGAGATCACAGGTGCTTTAGATGTTAAAGCCAATTCGGGCGTACCTCACAAATTAGGGGGACTAGTCCAAATCACAGGGGAATCAGAAGGAAGCGGTATATCAGGGTTTGAAGTTTCAGGTTCTTTAATCCAATCTAGTTCGGGGGGTATAGTTACTTTTGATAACGATGGTTCATCTTTTAGAGGGGGTAATGTAGTGGTGGAAAATGCTATCATAGCACAACCAGGAAAAATCCAAACTACTTTAGATATAGGAACACCAACAGTCCCCGCAATAGCTAATTATTTAGGAACGGGGGATGATGATAGAATGGAAATTATTTCTAATGTTACCGTGAAAATCCACCCAGGTTCCAAAATGATAGTAAAATCCATACAACCAAATGTTAATTTTAAACCAGAAGAGGGGGAAATTATTATATCAGATCCTTTTGGGATTTCAGATATAACATTAGGTCAGGGTGCTCAAGGAACCAACCCCCAATACATTGATAGTAACTTTAAAGTACCTTTAGGAAATTATGCAAAATGGTATGGCCCTATTTTTATAGGAAGGCAAATATCAAGATTATCATCAACCCCACAAGTTAAAAGTGGCGCAAGTCTTAGAATAGATACTAATGCCCAAGTTAGAATACAATCTTTTTAAATAAAAAAAAATGAGTGAATTAATAGTAGAAAAAATAGCTCCACAAAGTGAGATTTTAGATATAAAGGGAGCACTAATACTTCAAGGTAACTTAGAAGCGAATGGTACTTTCCTTTCTACATATTTACATGTTAAACCTAATGATTTAGATATACCCACTATTACCATTAATGATACAGGTGGGTATGGTTTTTCTTATTTTACAGATAGTAAAACTTTAGAGATTGATAAAAATAATCCTAATAAAGGTATAAAATTCCATACTGTTGTACCGGGTGAAATTAAGGCGAAGTTAAACCCTATAGATACTATTACCATAGGGGGAATCCAAGGGAATTTAGGTAATATAACAATTACCCCTTCTTCAAAAACAGGTCCATTTACCTCCTTAAAAGAAAATGTTCTAATAGAAACTGAAAATTTACTTGTTAAAGATAATAATTTAGCATTAAAAGATACTTTAAGTAATAAAGGGGTATATACTTTAATGACTACAGGTTCTATACTTTATTTAGGGTCATTACCTAAACAATCAACCACATTTAAAATATCAAATAAAACTTTAAAGGGTTCAGGTACAAGTTATAGAAGCTTTGATTCTGGTTCGGTAGTTGTTAGAAGTAATTTCCATGCATTAGGAGAAAATACCCATATTCATGGTAGATTAAAAATAGGTAGGGGTTCTGTAACCTCTGAAGATTATTATACAACATATACCCATTTCACAGGAAATAGTTCTGATGATGATGGTGTAGGACAATCCGATTTAGACCAGTCTTATTCTGGCTCCCTTCGGGTTGCCGCCGGTAAAGAAGGTATACCACAATCCCAAATATTAACTAATATAATTAATGGGGGTTATGGTCAAGGTCCCCAAGATGAATATAATACATTAGTTGGTATTTTAGGTTTACCAAATGAATATGATTATACTGAAGCACTCCTCATACTTCAAGCTGAATTAGGGGTAATATTTGACGAGGGTGTCCCAATTGTGACTTGTGAGTATTTGCCTCAATCATCGAATTCCCAACAAACCGTAACCGTAACATATGGGAGTTGGCCCTCAACTTATTCAACTACTCATACTCTTGATGGATCACCCATAAGTTATTATTGGGAAGAAGCTTTTGAGGACTTTGATGAAATTAATACCCTTGAAGAAGCAGTAGAGGCAACTATAAATGATACCTATTATAATCCAGATTCCGTTTATTTTGTATCACCACTCACAGGCTCAGGAAGAGATGGTCAACCAAATATAATGTCAAGAGGCTCCCTTACTATTGGTTTAGATAGTTTAGGTTCAAGTTCAAATAGATTTTTTGAAGTAATTTCGGGTATAGGTGATGTAAAAGACTACGCAAGTGCTGATACATTACTTTTAGTAAATGATAACACTGGACAAACTTTTGTAAAACATTTAAGTTCAAGTGGGGATTTATTTGCTAGTATGTCGGATGCATCAAATGAGTTAGATCCTCTACTCCAACATGTTGTAGTAGTAGATACAGCTTCAGGTAAATTTTTCTTTACAGGAAGTTATGGAGTAGGAAGTGATGGAGAAGGAGTTGGATTCCCTTATTCAGGGTCTGATATGTTAGTAAATGGTAATCCTGATGGTACACAAGCAGTTATTACAGGATCACTTTTCTTAAGTGGATCAGGTAACATAACAGCTTCGGGACATATATCTTCAAGTCACTTTTATGGGGACTTAACAGGAACAGCAAGTTATGCATTAAATGCCTCAGAAAGTGTAAGTTCAAGCTACGCATCAAGTTCATACTCAGCAAGTTTCGCAAGTAGTTCAACAAGCGCAAGTTTCGCAAGTAGTTCAACAAGCGCAAGCTACGCTTCAAGCTCAACTTCAGCTAGTTATGCTGCAAATGCATTAACTAAATTTTTAGAATTAACTGATGTTGATACTACCTGTGATCCATTTTCTGGTTTTTACCCCATAATAGGAGATGTTGAGGCTGACCCTACATTTGGTATTACTGAAGACACAGTAACAGGACAATTTACAGGACTACCAGGTTTTATACCTGTAGTAAATATTAATGGAACCAAACTTCAATTATCTAGAAAAGTCGCAAGTGCTAGTTTTGCTGATAATGTGGATGAAGCTACAACAGCACTTACAGGGGGTAAATTTCAAGCCGGTGGCTTTGGATTCACAACAGAAGAAGTATCCTCTAAATTCCAAATACCAGCTGGCTTTGAGGCATACGGGTTAGATTCATCCATAGAAGGAAACCTTACAATTAGTGGTACATTAGCGGTCAGTGATGCCGTAACTATTGCTGATATACAAATTTCCTCTTCAGCCAACGCATTTACATTTGGTTCAGGGTCAGCTAATAATATTACTCATCAAATGACAGGTAATTTAGCTTTATCTGCGAGCACAGGTATTACAGCTTACATGCCGGATAACACAGTTGGATTCCATGGTACTTCAAGTCATGCTTTAACTGCAAGCTACATAGATGCTGATGATATTGAGGGTAACGTAAATGGTTTCCCCTTCTCAGGTTCGGCAATCATAACAGGATCACTTTTATTAAGTGGATCAGGTGATATAACATCTTATGGTACTATAAGTGCAAGTGCGTTTTCTGGTTCATTAGAAGGAACAGCAAGCTATGCTACAGATGCTTCCCAAAGTGTAAGCGCAAGTTTTGCATCAAGTTCATACTCAGCAAGTTTCGCAAGTAGTTCAACAAGCGCTAGTTTTGCATCTAGTTCAACAAGCGCAAGTTTCGCATCAAGCTCAAATTCAGCAAGTTTCGCCTCAATGTCATATAGTGCAAGTTATGCATCAAGTTCAACAACTGCAAGTCATGCTTTAACTGCAAGCTACATAGATGCTGATGGTATTGTGGGTAACGTAAATGGTTTCCCATATTCAGGGTCTGATGTAGTAGTAAATGATAACCCTGCGGGAACTCAAGCAGTTATTACTGGTTCTTTATTTTTAAGTGGATCAGGTAATATAACAGCTTCGGGACACATATCTTCAAGCCATTTTTATGGAGACTTAACAGGAACAGCAAGTTACGCTACAGATGCTTCGCAAAGTGTAAGCGCAAGTTTTGCCTCAAGCTCAAATTCAGCAAGTTATGCTTCAATGTCATTTAGTGCAAGTTATGCTTCAATGTCATTTAGTGCAAGTTATGCTTCACACTCATCAACTGCAAGTTTTGCAAGTAGTGTTCTTCAAAATTTCACTTCACTTACAGATGTTCCATCTGGAAATGGTGAAAATGACACACCTGCTACAGCAGCAGAAAACACATACCCAAATCAAACAGCAAATTTTGCTGTAGTTGTAGATGAAAATGGTACAGCATTAGATTTTGTTCAAGCAGTTCAAAGCGCAAGTTTTGCATCTAGTTCAGATTCAGCAAGTTATGCTACATTTGCTAGTCAATCTGAAACAGCAAGTTATGCAAGTAATGTTGCAACAAAATTTACAGATTTAATAGATGTAGACGATACATTAAAAGATGATAGTGCTAACCCTGAAGGTGATACAAACTTAGCAGGATTAGCTAATTATATTATAACAGTTGAACCTGTAGGAAATAAATTAGAAGCTGTTAAATCAGTTAAAAGCGCAAGTCATGCAGACTATGCAAGTAGTTCACTTTTTGCTATAACCGCAAGTTACACAATTGGTACTGTAGAAGGAACTTCAAGCTGGGCGTATAGCGCTTCAAACGCAGTTATGGCGGAATCAGCAAGTGAAGCTAATTTTGCAAGTAGTTCAATAAGCTCAAGTTATATACATGCTGATAATATACATGATCACGATTTTATAAATTTAGATGACACAGCAAATTCATATGGTAATGAAGGAGATACATTAGTTTTAGATGCATCAAATACATTAATATTTACATCTTCAGCTGCAAATGCAACAAGCGCAAGCCACGCAGACAACTCAATAACTTCAATAACATCTAGTTACAGCACAGTTTCATTGTTCGCAAGTAGCTCAACAAGCGCAAGTCATGCAGACCATGCAAGTAGTTCACTTTTTGCTATAACCGCAAGTTACACAATTGGTACTGTAGAAGGAACTTCAAGCTGGGCGTATAGCGCTTCAAACGCAGTTATGGCGGAATCAGCAAGTGAAGCAGTCCACGCAATAACTGGTGGATATGCAGACTCAAATTTCTACGCCCACGACACAACAATACAAGGTGACCTTACAGTTAGTGGTTCAGTAGGAATTGTAGGGGGAGGATTAACAATTAATGACATTCAAATATCATCTTCAGTAGATGCATTTGTATTTGGTTCAGGATCCACTAATGATATAATTCATCAAATGACAGGTAATCTATATTTGTCATCAAGTGTAGGTATTATGGCTAGTATGTCAGCTAATACAGTTGGGTTCCATGGTACTTCAAGTTGGGCTTCACAATCAGTAAGCGCAAGTTATGCACTTAGTGCAAGTTATATGTCAGGAGGAACTATAGAAGGAACAGCAAGTTATGCATTAAATGCCTCAGAAAGTGTAAGTTCAAGCTTCGCATCAAGTTCATACTCAGCAAGTTTTGCATCTAGTTCAACTTCAGCAAGTTATGCATCAAGCTCAACTTCAGCAAGTTACGCATCTAGTTCAACAAGTGCCAGTTATGCAAGTAGTTCTACAAGTGCAAGTTTTGCCTCAATGTCATATAGTGCAAGTTACGCTTCAAGCTCAACTACGGCAAGTTATGCACTTAGTGCAAGTTATATGTCAGGAGGAACTATAGAAGGAACAGCAAGTTATGCATTAGATGCTTCACAAAGTGTAAGTGCAAGCTTCGCATCAAGTTCATACTCAGCAAGTTTTGCATCTAGTTCAACTTCAGCAAGTTATGCATCAAGCTCAACTTCAGCAAGTTATATAGAATCATTCTTAAATATAGGTGATACTCCAAATCTTTATGATAATAGTGGTAGTTATGTATTACAAGTCGCTCCTAATTCAGAAAGTATAACGTTTGTTAAAACAGTCGAAAGTGCAAGTTTTGCATCTGGTTCAGATACTGCAAGTTATGCACTAACTGCAAGCTATATAAGTGCTAGTGATGTTGAAGGAACTATAGACACTACATTTTTAGACTTAACAGATACTCCATCTGTGTATACTCAAAGTTATGCTTTACAAGCTACAAATGCAAGTACATTAGAATTTGTTAAGGCAGTTCAAAGTGCAAGTTTTGCATCAAGTTCATACTCAGCAAGTTTTGCATCTAGTTCAACTTCAGCAAGTTACGCATCAAGCTCAACAAGCGCAAGCTATGCATCAATGTCATATAGTGCAAGTTATGCATCAATGTCATATAGTGCAAGTTATGCATCAATGTCAACCACAGCAAGTTATGCACTTAATGCTCAAAATGCTGAAGGAGGCAGTTTCCCTTATTCAGGGTCTGATATATTAGTAAATGATAACCCCCCAGGAACCCAAGCAGTTATTACAGGATCACTTTTCTTAAGTGGATCAGGTAACATAACAGCTTCAGGACATATATCTTCAAGCCACTTTTATGGTGATTTAACTGGTACTGCAAGCTACGCTACAGATGCTTCACAAAGTGTAAGTGCAAGCTTCGCATCAAGTTCATACTCAGCAAGTTTTGCATCAAGCTCTACAAGCGCAAGTTTCGCAAGTAGCTCCACAAGCGCAAGTTACGCTTCAAGTTCAACTTCAGCAAGTTACGCATCTAGTTCAACAAGCGCAAGTTACGCATCAAGCTCTACAAGCGCAAGTTACGCATCAAGTTCATATTCAGCTAGTTACGCATCTAGTTCAACTTCAGCAAGTTACGCATCAAGTTCATACTCAGCAAGTTTTGCCTCAAGCTCTACAAGCGCAAGTTACGCATCAAGTTCATACTCAGCAAGTTTTTCATCAATGTCATATAGTGCAAGTTACGCTTCAAGCTCAACTTCAGCAAGTTATGTAGATGGGGATAGTGTAGGGGGTATAGTAGACTCATCTAGTTTTGCCTCACATTCACAAGAAATTTATGTAGACACAAAAAATCCAAATGGTGCAGCATTAGATCAAAGTGATGTAGATTATAGTATATTATTTTCAGCAGATTCTAATAGAGGAAATCATGCGATATCAAATGGAGAAGGTTTTACAGAAGTAGGTGTTTCACAATCATTAAATTATAACGCAGCTAATTCAAGATTAACTACAAAAGTATTCTCTTCTAGTTTTGCTTCTGTAGAAGGTCACATAGCATTTATAGGAACAGCAAGTTATACATTAGATGCTTCACAAAGTGTAAGTGCAAGCTTCGCATCAAGTTCATACTCAGCAAGTTTTGCCTCAAGCTCTACAAGCGCTAGTTTTGCTTCAAGTTCCACAAGCGCAAGTTACGCTTCAAGTTCAACTTCATCAAGTTACGCATCTAGTTCAACAAGCGCAAGTTACGCATCAAGTTCATACTCAGCAAGTTTTGCATCAATGTCATATAGTGCAAGTTACGCTTCAAGCTCAACCTCAGCAAGTTATGCATATAGCGCAGAAACAGTAAACACCTCAAGCCAGTCAACTCACGCAGTAACTGGGGGGTACGCTGATTTAGACTTTTATGCTCATGATACCTTAATAGATGGTGATCTTACAGTTAGTGGTTCAATAGCAATAACAGCAGGTTTAACTATAAGTGATGTACAAATTTCTTCTTCAACCAACGCATTTACATTTGGTTCAGGTTCAGTTAATAGTGTAACTCATCAAATGACAGGTAACTTACATTTAAGTTCAAGTGTAGGTATTATGGCTAGTATGTCAGCTAATACAGTTGGGTTCCATGGTACTTCAAGTTGGGCTTCACAATCAGTAAGCGCAAGTTACGCATCTAGTTCAACAAGCGCAAGTTACGCATCTAGTTCAACTTCAGCAAGTTATGCAGACACCGCAAGTTATGTAATAGGAGATATAGAAGGAACAGCAAGTTGGGCATTAAATGCCTCAGAAAGTGTAAGTTCAAGCTACGCATCAAGTTCATACTCAGCAAGTTTTGCCTCAAGCTCTACAAGCGCTAGTTTTGCATCTAGCTCAACAAGCGCAAGTTACGCATCTAGTTCAACTTCAGCAAGTTATGCATCAAGTTCATACACAGCAAGTTATGCATACACCGCAAGTTATGTAATAGGAACTATAGAAGGAACAGCAAGTTGGGCATTAAATGCCTCAGAAAGTGTAAGTTCAAGCTACGCATCAAGTTCATACTCAGCAAGTTTTGCCTCAAGCTCTACAAGCGCAAGTTACGCATCAAGTTCATACACAGCAAGTTATGCAGACACCGCAAGTTATGTAGAGGATCTTGATGTTACAACAACTTATTTAGAATTAACAGATACATTAGATACAACTTATGTAGATAAAAATTTATTTGTACCATTAGTTAGAGAAAACAGTGTCAGTCCATCTTTTGGAGAATTAATACTAACACAAACAATACCTAGTGCAAGCTTTGCATCAAGTTCATATTCAGCAAGTTACGCTTCAAGTTCAACTTCAGCAAGTTACGCATCTAGTTCAACTTCAGCAAGCCATGCATTAAATGCAGATAAAGCAATTTTTGCACAAACCTCAAGTAATTCTTTAACAACCGTTTGGGCGTCGTACGCAGATGAATCACTAACTGCAACCTCCTCAATAAGTTCAAGCTACGCAGATAATGCAAGTAGTTCACTTTTTGCCCTAACAGCAAGTTATGTAGATGGAATTGATAGTGTAGAAAGCGCAGACTATGCCGATATTGCTGGTATAGCATCAACAGTTAAAATAATAGCAGATGGTACTGATCAGTATAGGTTATTATTGGTAGATAGAGATGATTTATTTGGAGATGGTCAAGAAGAACACATAAGAGAAACTGAGGGTCTAATATGGTCAGGACTTAGTAATAGATTAGGAATAAATAATGTAAAACCTGTCTCAGAATTACATTTAGGAGGGGTACAATTTATAGATGGTGGTGTGTTTGAATGGGATCAGTACATTCCAGATGGTTTTGGAGGTGCCAATGCATTCCAATCAACCCTCCCTAATAATATTACAACACATCCTTATTACAACCCAGGAGGGGAAAGTAAACGAAACACACCTGGTATAATACTACCATGGGGTATAGGAATTTATAGTATAGATGTTAGAGGTAATGACCCTCTTACCCCTGTAGCTAATAATGGTATGCCTTGGTCTAACTTAATGTCTCATAGAGAGGAGAAACTCCAACTTGATATTGGTGATCCATTTAGTGGAGGTATTGGGGATATGAATTTCTTTACAGGTGGACAACGTGTGGGAGGTGGTTTTTACTTTAATGGACATGGTTCTCTAGCAGCTGCGGGACCAGGATTTGACCCGTTTGATCCATTTAACCCACCACCAGGTGGATTTGATATTGGAATGCTTAATGATACCCCTACATTATCTATAGAAGCAGGTAGTATGCTAAGTAGTGGTATAGGTATTACTAATCAAGCACAAGGTTCAGTAGGTATTAGAACAGCAAAAGGGTACCTTTCAGATTCCCATAATGCTCTTTATACTAAAGGTTCTTCAGTAATTTCTGATAGTTTAATAGTTGGTAGACAAATGAGTGTAGGTATTAAAGATATTTATAATCCTACTTTACTATCAACATACCAAGATGAAATAGATGCGGGAGGAGAGTGGGCAAATCAATATTCAGGTCCATTCCAATTTGAAATTCACCACCCAATAAATACATCCACACAAACATCTAAAGAGAATTCAGCTATAAGATTTAAAGTCAACGAATATGCGGAAGCCTCAACATATCATGTGAACTTTTTATTGAAAGAAGATGGATTTACTATACATAATAATGCCACAGCTAAAAGAGATATCAGAATCTCCACCCTTCAAACATTAACTGAAGATCAATTAGGTCCAGATGCAGATCCAGTTCTATATCCAACAGATAGAATACACATTGATAATAGACAAGGAACTGTAACTATAGGTACTGACAATTTCGTGGGAGGTCAAGCTGGTGTAGATGGTCCAGCTAAAGGTTATGGTCCTGCTTATAGTATCAACCCTGATAATTTAGATACTAATCAAAAATTAATTGTATGGGGTAGAACAAGAATGCATGGTAGACTATTAATTACAGGTAGTCAAGAAAATTCTCTACAAGGAAATCTGGGATCTTCAGAAGCAAACTCATATGGTGGTCCATATCCACTCTTTAAAGTAGACTCAGGAGATGCAGATGATAGTGGTAAATACCTTGCTGAATTAAAAAACCCAGATGATGACAAACCAAAAATATTAAAACTTGAAGGTGGGGGGGCTGCAAATGGTATAAGCTTCATCCAATTTAATAATTCAGAAGGTGAAATAGGTTCAATTGAATCTGCAATTTCAGCTGGAAATACATTAGCATATAATCAAACCTCAGATAGAAGACTTAAAACTAATATAAAATCAACAAATGAACTTGATAAATTATTAGAATTGAATCCTGTTACATTTAATTGGAAAACGGGTGGTGGTAAAGACATAGGTTTAATAGCTCAAGAAGTAGATAAAATTTATCCACATTTAGTTAGTAAAACAAATGAAGAAAGACTTCAAATGAATTACATTGGATTGGTACCTATGTTATTATCAGGAATTAAAGAACAACAAAAAATGATAAATTCTTTAGAAGAACGAATTAAAAAACTAGAAAATAAGTAATTTAATTGTTATTTTAAAAAAATTTAATATTTATATATAAACAACATAACTAAAACAAAATGAGTACATTATTAGTAAATACATTAGTCCCAGTTTCAGGAGACACTATAAATGTTTCTGGATCATTATCTATAGAGGGAGAAATTATATTAGGTGATAGCCCCACAGATTCTATTTCTTTTGATGGAAAAGTAAGTTCTAGTATTCTTCCCTCAAGTTCTAATATATTTAATTTAGGGGCCTCAACTCTTAAATGGAATAATGTTTATGCCACAAATTTTATAGGAACATCTAGTTTAGCATCAAATGCAGTTACTTCTAGTTATGCAATAACTTCTAGTCACACTAACACAGCTGACACAGTAACTGCAAATTCCCAACCTAATATAACATCATTGGGGCAATTAACATCATTACAAGTAGGAGCTATATCAGCAACTAGTTTATCTTCTAGTGGTACGGTTATAGCTGCTACCTTTGTAGGAGACGCCTCAGGACTAACAAATGTTACTGCATCAACTTCTACAATTACCACAGGAGTTATAACAAGTTCATTATATATAAGTGAAAGTTTAAGAGTAACTCATATAACTGCCTCCGGTAATATAAGTGCAAGTGGTACTGTATATGCTGATTCTTTTTCATCATTTGGAAATGACGATTTAATCTCGTTCCAGGATAATATAAACCTATCAGGGTCCTTTACCTCCTCAGGTACTATAACAGCGAGTGCATTATTTTCACCCACAATAAGGTTCCCAAACACCTATAATATGGCATCAGAAGGCCAATGGAGAATAAATAGCGCAGCTTATAGGGCAGTATCTTCAAGTGATTTCTTTGAAGCATTTATGCATGATTCTGGGTATATGACTATGGAATTTCCAGAAACTTTCCATATAGGTATTTTAAATAACTCAAATAATAGTACGGCATATGGTTCCAAACCATATCAATACTCCATTGGTGAGCAAATCAGTAGTGGTACTTTTTTACCTGGAGCTGGAGATACTTATTTTGCAATAGATTTTGATGGTAACACTATAACTAACAACATCACCTCCTCAGGTACTATAAGTGCAAGTAATAATATATATGGTAATAATTTATATTCTAACAATAGTTTATATTTAAATAATACTTCTAGTTTAAGCATTTCAACATCATCACTTCAAATAGGAACCCACTCTTCTATTACTGCAGTAGAATTTAATAACCCTATTACTTCCTCTATTGTAAGTGCTTCGGGGGATATTAAAGGAAATTCATTTACTTTACACATAAACTCACCAGCAGGAACTGATTCTAGTAACTTCACAGCTCATGGAAATAAAATCCAAATGAGAAATCAACTTCAATCAGCTATTACTAACGGATCTAATCAAAGATTTACTATAACTAACGATCAAGTAACCGAAGAATCTGTAATATATGGTAATTTTGTTTATAAAGAAAATATGGGGGGATTATCTCAATCTATAATCCAATGCCATGCGGATTCGGGTAGTTTCTTTGCTATGATCCATAATGAATCAGGAACATCCATATCCAACAATACATCATTTACTGCTTCGTTTGTAGTAATGTAGATATATTTATATAATGAACACAATAAAAAACAACTAAAAATGAGCATATTATACGTAAATACAATAACCCCCAATTCTGGCGACACAGTAACAGTATCAGGATCTCTAACAACTACAGGTAAATTTACCATTGGAGATAGTACGGGTGATACTGTAGCTATTACTGCGGAAATTACTTCAAGTTTAATCCCTGATTTAGATAATACCTTTAATTTAGGATCCTCCACCAAAGAATGGAAAGACTTATATGTCGATGGAGTTGCCTATCTTGACCAAATATCAGCTTCAGCTTTACCAACTAGTGAGGCGTCCGCCAATTCGGGCGAATTATATACATTAAGTGGTTCCCAATTATTTAGTAGTTCTTTAGTTACTACAGGACACATGAATTCGTTTGTTACTGCTAGTTTATTTGTATTTCTAAAATCATAATAATTTAAAATATATTTTTAATATACTAAAGACCCGTTTTTCGGGTCTTTTTTTTATATATATAACCATGACAAACATCACTTGGGATAACGCTAATTTTACATGGAATTCAAATTCATACACATGGGATGAAGTTCAATTAGTTGAAGAAATAGTTGAAACTATTCAACA
>Ga0208299_1002213_pt1 | contig 13374 bp, 11 predicted proteins | sample 15_taG_FD_184089 | JGI IMG/M metagenome (GOLD analysis project Ga0208299, IMG submission 184089) | Marine viral communities from the Subarctic Pacific Ocean - 15_ETSP_OMZ_AT15312 metaG (SPAdes) (version 2) | ecosystem: Environmental > Aquatic > Marine > Oceanic | place: Pacific Ocean | collected...
ATCACGTTGCTTGACGATCTCAATGAGGTAATCACTGGGCTGCGTGTAATCAGGCCAACCCTGATGTCAAGAAATACTGAGTCAGCAATATTCAAACAAGAGTTTGAAGCAATCTTGCGGGCCAAGGCGGAAGCGTTGGGGATTTACGAACCCATCGCTGAGAAGGCTGGACGACTTCTCAATCCTGCCAGTGCTCCCGGTGTAAGCCACGGCGACAACGTGTATTCACAATTAGCACTAGATTGGCGTGCCTCTGGCGAACAATTTATGCCACTTGTTATCGGATCTACGGACGACCGTGTAGCGACCGCTATTTCTGAAGCACTGTTGGAGGCTATCGCCAAGCGGCGCGGTGTGTCAGTGGAGTCATTGGGCGCAGCCCGAATCGCAAGTCGCGATATTCATGCTGATGCATTCTTCAATGATTTCGGCAGGGCGGCGCGAGAACGTACAGCCAATGTGTCACAGCCAACTATTGAGCATAGCCGTGCCGGGTTAAAAGTTGAGATCGACGGGGCGCGTCGCGTCAACCAGCCGGAAGCATTCGGAACCACTTACTACGGAATGACCGAGAAGGGCGTGGCACCGGCTTCAGCGTTCGGGACTGGTGGCCTAAAGAACGAACGCGTATTCGGTGTGACTCCTAAGAAGTTGAATCGTACGGTTGGCGGTACCAATGGCGTAGAGATGGTTAATGGAAAACCGTTGACGCGTAGGCTTAGTGTTTATAAGCATAAGAGGGGTGAGCGTCCACCTTCGGTTGTTCGCACAGGAGATCAACGCAAGGCTGAATGGTATGGCGATGGTTCCGATTGGGAGTTGGCTAGTGAACATATCGCTACGGGCAATGATCTTCACAATTTCATTGAGGGACAAGCGATTGCAAATTCGTTAGAGTTTGTTCATCATTTGTCAAACGTGTCACGCGGCGGTAGCCCAGAAGTTTTCTTTCCGTGGATCCGTGAAGCAGCAGGAGGCAATATTGATGCGAGTCGAATTCAACAACTAACGGAGTCGGCCGGGTGGTGGGAGAAAGCCCCGCCTAACATTCTTGCGTATACGCCTGTCAGCGACGACGCGGGCAATATGATCAGCAAGGGGTGGAATAGTCTGCTTCGCAACTGGTTCGACGGTGTGGTCAATCCAATGATTGGTGCAATGGTTCGCGAACCACTATTCCACCACTATCTTCTGGAAGCATGGAAGCAGACTGCCGATGTCAAGGCGTTGTATCGGCACGCCCCCGGTAGATATGACGCACTAGGGAAGGCCTTTGGGCGGCAGGCTCAGTTGGAAGACGGGTCACAGTTGGTGATCTCTCCGTTTGAATCGTTTATCAAGTTTGATTGGCCGATGGCTTCTTCTGATCCATCCAACGTATTCTCACAGGTTGCGTTTGCATTGAATGATGATAGCCCCAAGAAGTTACTGTCTGCGCTGAATAAGGTTCTCGCGGTTGACGAGGGCGGGAATGCTATTCATGCGATGAGCCGGGAGAAGCGCACGTTCTTTACGACGCTTCGAAAACTGGCTGAGAAGGACGGCGATGAAGTCAAAGACTTCTTTGGCTGGGCCAAGAATCGTAAGATTGGTTTTGAAACCCATCGCGATAATGCGTTGCAGCGTGCGATGACATTATCTAGTGCATATATTGATGACCACCGGATTAGGTCGCAGTTCCAGCAGATGGTTGGAACGATGGTGCCGTTCTGGTTTGCAGAGGACCAGTTCTTGCGGCGCATGGGACGCAGCATGAAGCATAACCCGATGATGCTGCGTCGGCTAAACCTTACGATGAGTGCCGGGGTTCACGGTGGGTTGATTCAAGAAGACCAGTTTGGCAACAAGGTGCTTGTATATCCGGGTAGCGAGATGGCTACAACAGCAATGCTGGAGTTCACGAGCCGGTTCCCGATTATCAATACGTTCTTTGGTGCTCCCCTTGGGTCGGTAGTTAAGTCAAACTTGACTACTAACATTAATGTGATTCCGGGTTACAATTTGGAGCAGGTTGGGCAGATGGGATTCGGGCCGCTTCTGGCGGTGCCGATCAACTACATCGGTAACCGTGACCCGCTACTTCGCAAGTCGTATGAACGCAACTTGACGGGTGGCCGTTACACTCCTGATCAGACGGGGCAGATTCTTTTGCAGTCGATTTTGCCTGCGGTGATTGCCCGTCCGGTGATGCTGGCGTTGGGTGAGGCGGGGTTTGAGCCGTCTGCGATTGTTAAGGCGCAGCAGGACATCATCAGGTTGCGTGCGTTGAACGGCCAGTTGCCTACACAGGAAGAGATTGCTGCACAGCCCAACCCGGAGTTGTTTATGGAACAGTTCATGGATGAGGTCGCTGAACAGGCACGACAGTATTTGTTGCTTCAGTCGATGTCATGGTTCCTTGGCCCGGCGACAGCAAAGTTGTCGCAACTTACAACGGATCCGGCTTGGGAATGGAACAAAGAGTTCTATGACATTCTTGATGCTGGTGTTCCGTGGGAGGAGGCTTACGAGACTTGGCAGAGCCGCATCATTGCGGAAGAAGGATCATTTGATCCGTTCAAGTATTCGCCGTTTAGGGTGTCGCCTACATCTAAGTCCACGTTTGCAGTATTGGAGTCCACGCAGGAGGCCAATGTTTGGTTGGCGCATAACAAGGATTTTATTACTAACTATCCGCATACGAGCGCGTTCTTTATGCCGCGCGGATTTGAGTCGGCGGACGACGAGTTCTCATCTGAGGCTCGTGCCCGTCAACACGCATACGGATTGCGGTACTACGATACGCCACTCGAATACCTAGAAAACTTGTATTATCAGAACGCGATGCCTACATATATGCGGGCACGTAAGGCGTACCAGTATCAACGGTACCTGTCGCAAAGTATGGGCATATCAACTGATCGGTTGGATCGGGAGTGGGATGCAACCGAAAAGATGTTCTTTACTAGCAACCCGATCTTTGCAAAGCAGTTCCAGAGTGGCGAGTCGCGTGAGTTGCGAACAAAGACGATTGATGAGTTGGAATTGCTGATCGCTGATCCGTCGCAGATACCCGAGGGTCCTTACAAGGCTGATTTGATTGCGGCTGGGACTGAGATTTTGTTGCTGGATCGTACAATGCGTGATCTGCGTGGATTACGTAGTGCCGATGCACAGCGTTCTCGCGAGGAAGCCCGGAAGCGTGCTTATCTGACGATGGAGCGGTTGATTATTGGCAGACCGTGGCTAAATGAAATATACTATAGTGTGTTTATGCCGGTACTTGGTGATACTTGGATTGCCCGTTTTGAAGCGGGACTAATAGGAGTTTAGAATGCCAGAAACTACAGAGATACAGTTGCAGGTTGCTGCTGAAGAGTATCTGGCTGCCCTTGGTATTGATATAGATTTGTCTAGTCTAAGTGAAGAAGAGCAGGACGATTTCTATGGTGCTCTTGATCCTCAGGTGCAGGCCCTTGTTGATCAATATCTAGCCGAGCAGTTTCCTGAGTTCGAACCGACGGTTCAAAAACTAGATGCACCGATTGCTTTTGGTTCAGTGGGCGGTGCGACAAGAGCAGCGGGTGCGGTTCGGGCAGCATGGCGCATGGGGCGCAGCGCAGGCGGCGGCGGCGTGAGAGGGCTGGTCACTGGCGCAGCGGCAGCGGTGGGTGCAAAAGCATCTGGTTTTGTTGATGGACTTCTCAACGCAAGGCGGCTAATCCATACTGGACGGCTTGGCGCTAATCAGGTGCGGTATGTCCCCAATAGGGATGCTGCTGGTCGATTCACTGGTGGTGTTTCAAGTTCGGGTTCAATGTATAGCGGTCGCACGACAGCCGGGTTGGGTGCTGCGGCAGAACGTGTGTGGGATGCAGGTACGGGGCTGGGTTCTAGGGTACTTGGTTTTCAGGCCATGAAACCGTGGCAGCAGTGGTTGTTTCCGGGGGCGGCTGGTGTGGCAGCGATTAATGTGGGAGCGGTAGCCCTTGGTATCGGTCAGGATGAAGAAGAGGAAGAGGAAAAAGCCCCGGTGTGGGCTGAAGCCGAACCTACCGGCGCAGAAGACCCTTATGGTTTGAATTCGTTGGCGTGGGAACACCACACTATTGATAGCGGTAATGACAAGTTTGTTAATTGGATGCTGGAGAAGAGTCTACCAATTGGTCTAAACATTTCTGATTACGATTCTTTGGCTGCGTTCCTAACGAGTGAGGACGCAGGTTTGACTCTACAAGATATGACCGCACCAGAGAATCGTAAAAAACTGTCCACGTTCTTTCGCGACAATTGGTTGAGTGCAGATCCCGCCAGCGGGCTTCAACGACTAGAGGGATTGATCGCTGAGATTGCGGGAGGGCGGCTAGACGAATTCGCGACTGTCGCTAGGCCCGGTGACAATTACTATCTAGAGGGCAGTCTTCCGATGGAGTGGCGTGACGTTGAAGAACCTGCATCCTCAGAAGATATTGACAAACTGATGGCACTCTTAGGGTCGGGGATCGGTCCCCGTCTTATTGCTCCGGGGGCAGGTGATCCGGCTCAAAGCGAACAGTTTGCACAGATTGTTGAAGCCTTTGGACGCGACAACGCGAGCACGTTGATGGCTGGCGTTATCGATGAGGCCATCGATAGGTATATTGACGAGACTGTTTCTCGGAATCGTTGGATGATTGGGATACCCGGCGAGGATAATATGTCGGGTACTGGGGTATTTACAGATTTTGCAGAACGGTCGTATGACGGTACGATTGGTGGAACTGTTACAACGCTGATGGATTTGTTCTCTGGCCCCCCCGGTCTACGTGTCGGACCGCCCCACATCCCTGAGTATTTGAAAGGTTTGGAGGCGCGCGATAAGACACCGGGTGATGGCTCCGACAAGGTTGCACAGATCCAGCAGTCGTTGTATGCGATGGGGTACTTGGTCGATAATCAGGGTAGAGAGATGCTGCCTGACGAATGGGGCTTTGTTGATGATATAACGATACGAGCGATGGAGAAGTTCCAAGTTGACATAATTTCTAATTACCGTGAAGCGCAGCGACTTGGTATAGACCCTGATGTGAACAAGATTTACGCTGAGATGAGCAATCAGGCTGTGCGTAGAATGCGACCGGAGAACGAGGTTCGGCCGGAAGCCAAGTTTAGGCAGCAGGCGGTGGCGGAGATCCGTTCCGGTATTGATTCGGCGTTGGCTGAACGCGGGGTTTCGCTTCGGTCAGGTAGCGATGCATATCTTAACGCTGTTAACGGTGTGTTGGATGAGATGACGAAGGCGGAGAAAGAGATTGCGTTTGGGCAGGGTGGCACCGCTGAGGAAGTAACTGCTGCTGCTCAAATTCTTCAAGGGTTTTATGGCGGTGGCGAAGAGTGGGCTGACAATATCGAGTTTGGTCACACGAATGGCAATAAGGGTTTTATTGATTATGCCAACAAGGCCGGGGCGTTGAGTCAAGACGAGATGGATTCGTTGACACGGTATTCGACTTCACCTGATCATACGGCACGGATGCGCGCCCGACTGGGTAAGGATGTTGCAATATCTAATTTCCTGTCATATCTGACGGATGACGCGGGGAACACCTTGCCGTTGGCGGAAGCGTCGCGCGATCAGGTCCGGAACGCTGTTGTTCTTTACGGCAATACTATCGGTCTGGGATATGCGAAACGTAACGCGTTGGATCATCGCGGAATAAGAGTTCTTGCTGATCGCGGGTTTGATTCGATGTCGTTTGCTCCGGCTGAGGGTGTAACCCAGTTCTTGGATACGGCAGAGGGCCGGGTGGCTAACGCTATGAATGTTAAGGGGCGCGGTATAGGCGGTGCCCGGTATTCCAATCTGTTGGATGTGTTGCAAAATGCGCCAGCGCGCACGAGGAGGTCAAGGATTCGTAATGTCTGAACGTCTTACCCCTGATGAACTATTCCGATTGGCTCTTGACGCTGGTTTCCAGCCGCAGGACGCGATTACTGCTACCGGGTTGGCTCTTGTTGAATCTTCAGGTAATCCTGAAGCAGTTAATCCTTCAAGTGGGGCTACTGGTTTGTGGCAAATCCGTGAACCGAACCTTACATGGCTTGTAGAAAATGGAAGCAGATGGGGTTTAGATATTGATTCAGCGGACGAGTTAACGAATCCTGCGAAGAACGCTCTCGCTGCTTATTTGATTTCTCAGAAGGTGTCGTGGAATAATCCGGAGAAGGATAAGCGGCCGGGCGGTCAGTGGGCTGATTGGGCGGAAGGTTCTCGGGCGCGATTGGATCAGTTTACTTTATGGGCTGCGGAGGATACGAATACTGTTACGGCGATAGAGGCTGGACAGGCGGCGTTTCATCGGTGGACTAACGATGATTCGGATGTATTGACTCCGGAGGAAGTCGGTGGGTTTGGGGTGCCGGGGTCGTATGCATCATCTACTTCTGCCGATGAGTTACGCGAAGATAAGTACCGGATGGGACTGACGAGGCCGTTCGCTGACCGGTTTAACAGGTTTGTTGAGAATAGCGGGGGCGCGGTTGAGCCTTTGCAGGGCCGCATAGACCCGAATGAATATAAAACTGTATATAATAGTTTGACGCAATCCGATCCGGAGTTGGCTGCGGAGATGGGCAATGTGCATGAAAGCCCGTTTATTCGTGGAAATGCTGCGATGGTTCACTACCCCGTCAATGACCAGTGGGCGATAAAGAACGCTTCTCGGTACGGGCTGCGACTACGACCGGGGTTTAATAACATTGTTGAACCGACTGGTCTTAGGCATAAGAACCGACCGACCGATTTCTCTACTATGTCGTCTGATCAGATTAGAAACCACTTGATGGAAATTATTGAGGGGGCGGTACAACCTGATATAGATGACGACCGCGAAACAGGGGGTAAATAATGGGATCGGGATTTGGAGGACCGGGCAGTCGCGGAGGAGCAGTCGGACCTAATCCTGACTTCGATATGGGGGGGCCTCTATCGCCGCCTCCGGAATTTGGAGGACCGGGCAATCGCGGCGAAGAGAATACCTTGGCCGTGCCCCCGCCGTGGACCTCTCCAGATGGGTCGGGAGATACGTCGGGTACGCTCTCAGATGGGTATACCGACTGGAGTAATATCTTTACTTTGGGCTGGTATTACAAGGTTCCTGAACTACGCGACTTTATCGACGGGTGGATTAAGAGACTACAGGATCCTGATTATGAAATTGACCCGTATAGGGCGGAGGATTTGTTCGAAGCCGAGTTACGGATGCAAAATTGGTTTACGACACATGCCGAGGCGTGGATTACAGCAGAGCAGGATCGTTTAAGCAATCCGATTACTTGGGAAGACAACCTTAGAACGCATTCATCTGATATTCAGACGATTGCTTCTAACATGGGGTATGCAATATCAGAAGATGAAGCGAGCACGATTGCAGATATAAGTATCCACGGCGGTTATTGGACTGATGCCGAGATTGAGCGGTACATTCTTGATTCACAGTATTACGACAGGCCGTCAGGTGAGCGTGATCTCCCAGAGTTTGGGTCAATTCGCACCGAAGCCGACTATTTGAATCAGGTCGCAGATGGCAACCTTGTTGATATTAGCGGCAGAGTCGATGGTTGGGCGCATGACATTAAGTCGGAGCGGATGACACGGGAGCAGGCTGAACAGCAAATTTTTCAATTGGCGAGGAGCGGCAGGTTTTCGTTCTTGGGTGACGACCGGTGGGATCAATGGAGGTCTTCCGGAATGACTGTTCGTTCGTTTGTTGAACCGTTACGACAAACTGTTGCCGATACGTGGGAACTAGATCTTAAAGAGATCCCTCTGAATCACACGTTCTTCAACGAGAATCTTGTGACAGAGGAAGATGGCAAGGAAAGGTTTGCGAATTCTCGTGAGGTGAAAGCACTGGCGATGAAGTCTCCCGAGTACAGGAAGACGGCAGCATACCGTAAGCGTATGGCTGATTTTAAACTTGGGATCTATAAGAGTTGGGGAGTTATCTGATGCCGGGCCAATGGACTAACTATCAAATGCAGGTTATTGCTAATACGACGGGGCTTCAGCCTGTTCGTGATGTGATCACCGGGAATCTGTTTATCCCACAGTTTGAGGGGCAGCGTACGGCGTTGGATGTGTCTGATGCCGCTGATGTGGCTGCTGCTGTAGCAGAACGGTACGAAGGCGACGTTTACATGGACGCTACCCGTGATGATATTGATGCCTATTATGCGGAGTTGGAAGAAACTACCGGTGTTCCGCAGGATATACCTGACGATGCGTATGATTGGTTGGGGCCGCAACGGCAGCAAAAGGAAGTTGACAGAATTATGGGCCAGTTGCAAGGTGGTGGCGCTAACGCGTTTATGCGAACGGCCCGTGGGTTAGGGAATTGGCGTGCGATGCAGCCTAACGCGCAAGGCGAACTTGTCGAAGTTGATTTTGGTAGATACAATCCTGATCACACTAAATACAATACGGTTCCGCAGGACGTACGGTATACGCAGGCGTTGTCTTTGTTTGGTGAACCGGGTGGAGGTGGCGACCCCTTTGATGACGGTGGTGACCCCGGTGGCGACCCCTTTGATGACGGTGGCGACCCCGGTGGCGGTGGCGGTGGCGAAGTAATAGCAGAGGTCCCATCGTTGGGTGAGTTCACCGCGACATTGGCTGAGATCGGTATTGATCTAGATCTTGCTGAAGCGTTGTGGGCGTGGGGCGAGGAGAAGATGACTGATGCTTCTTACCCGATAGCAAATATTCTTATAGATGTGTACGATCAGCCTGCGTTCAAGCAGCGATTCCCTGCTATCGAAATTATGCGAGGCATGGAGAACGTAACCCCTGTTACGCCTGCTGAATATATTGAGTTTGAGCAGTCGGTAACAAGTTTGTTGACGCGGTACTCTATCGGTGGGCAGGCTCTTGATTTCGATGGGTTGATCACAAAGTTGTTGTCAAACAATGTGGGCACGGGTGAGGTGGAACAGCGTTTAATTGCTGCCCGCCGAGTTATCGGCAATGTGCCAGAAAGCATTAAACAGACATATATGAAGTGGTACGAGCCGGGGGTTGCTGAAGAGAATCTGATGAAAACATTTCTTGATCCGACCGATGAGTGGGGTGGATCATGGGCTGATGTAGATGCTAATGTCGGTGCATCTGAAGTTGGTGGTTGGGCGCGAACCCGGCTTGGGTTGGATAAGGATACGTCGATTACGAAGGCGCAGGCTGAAGCAGTCGATAGGTATTCGCTATCTCAGGCAGATATTTGGTCTAAGTTGGATGCGGTTAAGGCTACAGAGGATTTGTTTATTGAGAAATTAGACGAGTTTGATGACCTTGAAATTCAAGAAGAGGGCTTTAGCGCAGCGTTTGGTTTGGATGAGGGGGCAACGCAGGCCGTTACACGGCGGCGTGCTACTCGTGCAGCAGATTTCGCTGGCGGTGGTGGTGCTATAATTACTGGATCAACTACAGGGTTTGGAGCGGCTAATGTTTAATCGTGACAATTTAGAGAGGGCTATCGCGACATTTGTGCAGGCGTTTCTTGCTGTGTATGTCGTTGGTAGTGTCGATTCGCTTAAGGCTGCGTCGGTGGCTGGTGCGTCGGCCTTGCTGAGTCTTGCTAAGTCAATTGTTGCCAGCCAGTTTGGTGACGGATCTGCATCAGTCGTGTCGTAATGGAATGGATCGGCTTCGCAGGGCTGGTAGCCGCCGCTCTCATAAGCGGCGTCTTTGCGGTAGTCGCATCCAAGTACCGTCGTGAGAACACGGCGCAGCACGCAGCGAATCAGGTTCGCCTTGCCGCTATCGGCACTGACATATCTGAGATCAGCAAAGATGTCCGTTCGGTGCGTGAATGGCAGCATCGTCATTTAGAGTGGCATGCCGAGCAGAAAGTATGATATAGTAATAACCACATAGGCCGTCGTGTGCTCTTTCGGGCCGATGAGTGCTTATCCATTGGGATCGCCCACGCCCCCAGTGAGTATTAAGTGGAGACTGACCCGGCTGACGCCCGGTAATGTTGAACAAGTCACCCCGCATAATCCCTCCGATTATGTGCGAACGGTTTAGGAGAGACATCATGGTAGATAATCAGGATCCCGGTGGGATCAAGGAACTGCGTGATGCAGCCGACCGAGGTCGGAAGGCATCGCAGGAACTTGATGAAGTGAAACGCGAAATGGCGTTTCTCAAAGCAGGGGTAGATACAGAATCCAAGGCAGGCCAGTTATTGTTTAAGGCTTACGATGGGGAACTGGACACAGAATCCATCCAAGGCGAATGGCAGGAACTGGTACCTCCATCGGCACCGCCGGTAGAGGAAGAGGTTGTAGATGCTACTGATACACAGGTAGCGGAGCAGCGTCGGGAACTTGCTGGAGATACTGTGCCACCTGAGAACCAGACAGAAAGCCCATACGATGCAGGTCATCGTGAGTTTAAAGAGATGATGGATGCGGGTCGTCCGAAGGAAGATTCCGCAGCCAGATTTATTCACACGGTACTGGAAGCAGCGGGTGGGACACCTGATCCACGGGTAGTTTCTGGACGGTAATGCCTACATATGTTTATAGGTGTTCTGATTGCTTGGTTCAGTACGAGCGAACACAGTCTGTAACTGAGGATCCTGACGAGGTTTGTCAGGATTGCGAAGGGGTTGTGAAGCGGATACTGCAAGCGCCAGCCTTAACGGCTGCTGCTACTCCAAACAGAAGGAACAAGATTCCACCTGCTAAAGCCAATCCGGCTTGGGAGAGGGGAATCTCAGGCGAGCATAGACGGGACGGATCGTTTGTTCCGTACTTGAAGCCTGACGGTACACATATTGGTGTCAAAGAATTTGCCGATAATCGCACTAAGTACGAGCGGATTTTACGGGAGAAGAAAAACTAATCCACTTAACTTAGGAGCGTGACACGATGACTATCGTCGGTTACTCAGGCAGCGTCACTAGTTATGACCTTGCCGTCGGCGTTAAGATCAACATGGACGAACTCATTTACATGATTTCGCCTGTTGATTCGCCGTTTATTAATGGTATTGGAACTGATGGAAGGCAACTTCTAACCAGTTCTCCTACCGATCAGACAGAATTCAAATGGATGGACGAGGAACTTTTGCTTCCTCGTGCACAAGCCGCAGGTACAGGAGCAGCGGGAGCAGGCGATACGGACATTACAGTCTCGGCAGCCGATTCCTACAAGTTCCAAGTAGGCGATCTTCTCAATGTTGGAGAAGAGGGTGCCACTGTTAATGGTGCGGTCAAACGAATTACTGCTATCAATAACACCACGGGTGTTATTGATGTATCTGATTGGACCAATGGTTCAGCATGGCCCGCAACGACTGCTGCAGACGAAGACACGATTATCTGTCTTGGTACTGCACTGGTTGAGGGTTCTGATCCGGGTACCGCCCGGTCGGCTGACCGGACGATCCGCTCAAACTATACGCAGATCTTTGGACCTACCCCGGTTCATATGACTCGTACAGAGCAGCAGATCACCCGGTATGGCGTGAGCGACGAGTTTGCCAAGCAGTTGTATGGCCGCTCAGTTGAGAACGTCATCACCCGTGAACAGGCTTACCTCTATGGTAAGAAGAACGATGATTCGTCTAACAAGCGCCGGTCAACTGGTGGCTTGATGGACTTCATCACATCCAACACTGATAGCAGCAGCACAACGCTGACTATCGCTGCGTTGGAGTCGTTGATGCAGAAGTGCTACAACGCAGGTGGTATTCCCGATCTTTTGATTGCGAATCCTGCCTCGTTTGCTACTCTCAACGACACCACTAACACCAGCACGGTGCGTCATGTTATCGATGACCCACGCCGTGGTCGGGTACCTGTCATGTCTGTCTTCACCGAGTTCGGTGAGACACAGTGTGTCAGGAATCGTTGGATGCACTCTGAGAGTGCGTTTGTTGTCCAGAAGGATGGCGTCAGCCGTCGGGTTATGCAGCCTCTCGTAGTTGAGCCGCTTGCAAAGACTGGCGACAGCGACAAGGTGCAGATTGTCTGTGAGGAAGGCCTTCAGGTTAAGGGCGAGGCTCACATGGCGAGATTCACTAACCTCACTGGTTACACGGATACTCCGTAGTCCGGCTAGAGTAATGTAGTGTGGGGGTGGGGCCTAGCCCTGCCCCCCCACTACCAACTAGGATTGGCGCATGGCAGCAAAAACGGCTACGATGGTAGATATAGTCCGACGGACTAAGCGTCTTTTAAATAGTAATACTCGCACGGAATTGGATGCGATTCATACAGCGTTGGATTCTGATACGACTTCGACTGTCCGATTGAAGTACCAGACTGAGGGTATCCGGGCAGGTTCTTACATTTCTATTAGTAATAGCACTACTGCTCCTGAAACTATGTATGTTCATTCACGTAACGGTGAGTACATAACAGTGAGTAGGGGTGTCGATGGTAGTCCTGCTACGAATTGGCAGGCTGATTCTGTGATAGAGGTGGAGCCACGGTTCTCAGGGTTCCAGATATTTGAGGCGATTAAGGATGCGATCCTTGCATTGCCTGATAATTTGTATGCGGTGAGTACCACGACTGCTGCGTTCAGCACCACGGAACAGTCGGTTACTTCGTCTGATCTTGCGACTACTGGATTCAATCAGATTCTATCTGCTACTCGCACGGCTCGTTCCAGCGAGGACAGGCTTCTAAATTTCAATGTGAAGGTACAGGAATATGGTGGGGCTTACGAGATTATTAGACAGGAGGGCATAGAGAAAGCGGTAACGGTTTATCTAACTTATGCCCATCCGTTTACTACCTCCACTCTAAGTCTGGATACTGATCTTGTAGGTACTGTTGGAATGACGGTTGAAATGACAGATATTCCAGCACTAGGCGCAGCAGCAGCCCTTCTTCTAGGGGAAGAAAGTCTTCGTCTGGATCTTCACAGTCAGGGCAGCAGTCGGATTGATGCAGCCGTTGCTGCCGGAGATCGTGCAAGGTACTCATTGGTATTACAGGCGCAATATGATCGTCGGGTAAGTCAGGAGGCGCGTCGTTTGATGGCGAAGTATGGGGTGCGGACGGGTGCCGTAGTCTCGTCAACGTTTCCGACGACCATTCGGTAGTCATGCCCCTCCATCAGACTGTTCGTGATGCCCTCCCAGTAAGACTGGGTGACCGTAAATACAATATAGATCTTACACGTTTGGTGCGTGCAACTGTAGATCCTATCCGTCAGGGTTTTGATACGCAGGGTACACCGGGTGAGCAGTCGTTGAATCAGGCTGGTGTGTGGAAGCGTAGTCGTGATGATTGGGAGTTGGGTGCTGGTCAGCGTGAGGCTGATACACCTGAGTCTGGGTTACGCAGGTTCCATGAGTCTACTGGTATCAACCCTTGGGTTAAGAATGAAGTGTCTTTGCTG
>Ga0208299_1002214_pt1 | contig 13371 bp, 11 predicted proteins | sample 15_taG_FD_184089 | JGI IMG/M metagenome (GOLD analysis project Ga0208299, IMG submission 184089) | Marine viral communities from the Subarctic Pacific Ocean - 15_ETSP_OMZ_AT15312 metaG (SPAdes) (version 2) | ecosystem: Environmental > Aquatic > Marine > Oceanic | place: Pacific Ocean | collected...
CACGAGAGCATGGCTTAAAGGATAAGCAATTCGCCTTTACTCGACGTATCATTGCATTCATCTGTGTAGGTTGTATTGTTATTATCCCGTTTGCTGCACCATTCTTTGATATTCCAGTTGTTGTATCAGTAACAGAAAAAGGTGAGTGGGGAATTCCATTTATCTGGGAACAGGCGGATAAAGTACTTTGGAAAAGCATAGAGGGAATTGCGCTGGCCCCTGCATATATACATACGTTAGCTGCTATCGTTAGTTTTTATTTTGGTTCTAGTGCAGCTAGATAATTAAAAAGGAAAAAGAATGCCTAATTATTATGGAAATGATCCTAATTTAGGAGAAATTCAGGCGGGGGATGAAAAGTATGTTCTTTTGGATAACCCGAAGGATGCTGCAAGTTCTGGGAGTACATACAAAGTAGGTACAGGACCACAGCCTACTCTTCCTGCTGGTAAATATCTTCCGCATGAAGTAGCGCCAGCAGCGCAATCAACAAAACCAGTTCCAACAAAGCTAACTGCACCTACTATGGAATCGGCAAAAATAACTGCAAAACCAGATGAATTTTTAACTGCTACTGATAAATTACTTACAGGAACTAAAGCAGCTACTGCTTCTAAAGCAGATACTACTGGACTTGATGTAGAAAAACCTGCACAATTTGATGTTGAGCAAGGAGAAGCAACAAGAGTTGCAGGAGAACAAAGAGTAGCTGAAGCAAAACAAAAAGATGAACCTACTTTTCAAATAGGTGATTTAGATCAAACAGTATCAGAGAGAGCTATTGCAGAGGCTCAAACTGAAGAACTGGATCAAAGAGCTTTAGTAAAATTTCAACTAGAACAACTGTACTCTGGATTTGAAAATGGTCAAATTCCTGCATGGGCAAGTGGTGCAGCAAGAAAAGCCTCTAACATTATGTCGAGTAGAGGGTTAGGTGCTTCTTCGATAGCAGCAGCAGCAATTGCCCAATCTATTCAAGAGAGTGCTACTCCTATTGCACAAGCAGATGCGCAGTCTTTTGCAACTATTCAACTTCAGAATCTTAATAATAAACAACAAGCTGTATTAGCCAATGCAGCTACTTTTGCTGCTATGGATAGGGCTAACTTAGATGCTAGAACTACAGCAGCAGTAACAAATGCCCAGAGTTTTTTAGCCATTGATACAGCCAATTTAACTAACCGTCAACAAACAGAAATATTTAATGCAGAAGCTCACAATCAATTCATGCTCTCTGATCAAGCAGCAGTCAACGCTATGGAACAATTAAATACTAGAAATCAAGTAGAAATTGATCGCTTCTTTGCTCAATTAGGGGTGCAAATTGATGAAGCAAATAGTGCTCGTCTATCTGCTTTACGACAATTTAATGCTGAACAAGACACAACTATATCTATTTTCAATACAAAAACAGCGGATCAACGAGAACGGTTTAATAGTGAACTGATGGCTACAGTTGAAGCAGCTAATGCAAATTGGAAAAGACAAATTACAACCATAAATAATGCAAATCAACAACAGGTTAATCAGTTTGCTGCACAATCAACATTAGCAATTGATATGACTGAATATCAGCAACTATGGCAAAAGTATAGAGATGATGCTGCTAGAGTATTTACTGCTAGTGAAAACCAGCTTGATAGGGACGCTAATATTGTGATTGCTCAAATAACAGGTAGAGAAGCAAGTAAAATGAGAAAATCGGCAGGAACAAATGCTCTGATTACAGCAGGAGGAGCTATTCTAGGCGGAATGTTCGGTGCGTAATAGCTTAGAATTATCAAAGGAAAAGATAAATGGAACAAAAACTATTTGATGTTCTTCTTGAAAATAGAAAAATAGAAGAAGATGACGATAAACTCATGGTTGCCTTTAGAAATATTGAAGAAGGCTTTGCTATGCCTATGGATAAATCTGATGAGAATAAGGATACTTCTATAGAAGCACAAGCAGAACGACAGTTTCAAGAATTATATTCTATCGTATTACAACGATTTACTCCTGAAGAATTAGATTATGTTTTTAATATACTCATTCCACAAGAGAAAAAAGAATTAGAAAACGAGGATATGCTTGCAAAAGGATACGTCATATGATTAGAGATGAAATGGAATATGAACCAAGTATGTTCAATGTCTCTGTACCGGGAGAAAGCCTAACACAACCAAAAGGACAGTATCCTTATGAGAAGCCTCCAGAATTTGATTCTCCTGTTGATGCTTTTATGGCCTTATTAGAAAGTTATTATACTCCTGCAACTTTTGAAAATGTATTAAAGAGTTTATCAGCAGGAGTTCCTATTGAGGTTATAGTAGATATTATTACTTTCTCTGGATTTACGAAAGGGAAGTATACGGTTGATGTTTTAGAATTGATGAAACCTGCTTTTTTCTTGAATATTATTGCAGATGCACGAGATTCAGGTGTTGAACCTATTTTGTTTTCTAAATTAGAAGGACCGGGAGAAATGCATCCTAATGACTTTTTGAAAATAACGAAAGAGCTTCGTCCTGAAAAATATAATGCTTTGATGGCATTAGCACAAACACCTATGCAAGAAGAACAGATGCAGATGGAACTACCAGAAGAAGCTGGTTTCATACAGAAAGAGGTATAAGATGGGTATTTCAGATTATGGTGTAGGTATTGCAGGGGCAATAGAAGCAATGGGGGGAGCGTTAGGCAAGGAAACTGCTGAAGAACGTGTAATGGCGAATATAAAAGCAAATTTAGCCGCTATGGATACTCCAGATTATAAGGCTTTGACGAGAAAAAGACTAGAAGAAGACACCGCTAGGAGAAGGTATAACGAAGAAGAAACCGGAAATGAATGGTTAAAAGATATAGAAAGTATGCCAAAATTTCACAATCCAGAAGGCCTCTTAACCCCCGCTATGCAAGATTTTTCAAGTTATTTCAAGAAATTAAACCATCTTGGTAAAGAAAGAGAATATAAAAAAGTAATAAAAGGAGATTTTAGTGGTTTTACTGTAGTTGATTTAAAGAATCCTGAAGAATCTCAAGCAGCAAAAGCAGGTAGTATGGTGTATGCAGGTTTTAATACTGCTGATGGAAGACAGTATTGGATGCACAATCCAGAGGGAATAGGGAATAATGTAAACAGGGCGTATAGAAATGCAACTTTTGCAATGAGGGAGGTACAAAAAAATCACCCTAATCTCTCTTCTGAAAAAGTATATGAAAAAGTATTTAATAATCTGCCTGAGATAGACCGGAGTTTACTTAGTACACTAAATTCATCGTTTACAGAAGCAATAGGAAAAACGGTAGAACATTTTAGTAGAACCAAAATTATGCCTCATGCTGCAATATTAAATAGGCAAATAGCCAAATTGCAAGGCTTAAAATCACTTGAAGCCAAGACTAAACTAGCTGCCTTAATAAAACAAAGAGCTTCTCTGAACGCCTTTGATGAAGTAGAGTATGCAGCAGTTCTAAGAAAAATAATGCAACCAGACATTGTAAGGTTTGGAATAATAGGCCCAAAAGAACAAGCTAATTTTATGAAAGCAAAATTAGAAACTGATAATAAAATGCGAAGGCGCTTTTTAAAAGAACTAAGAATACTCGCAGGGAATAGAAAACCTGAAAGTACATCTACTGAAACAGATGTTAGTACGCTAAACATATCTGATTTTCGTTTAGGGACTAGACAATAAAATGGGTATAGAAACTATTGGTGGTCTTGGTGATTATAATATTCCTGATGAGTATAATGAAGAAGACAAAGAAAGGCTTCGCAAACGTATTCTATTAGAAGAACAACTTGATTATCAAAAGCTACACGAATACAAACCCCTTATCTCTGTTTTAAAAGATGAGTATCTTCAAGAACATGGACAAGAGTTCGCTGGTGATACCAGAGAGCTAGTGGATGACTATGCATGGGATATGTCATGGTTTGAAAGTAATGAAGCAAGTACATTTAATACTGCTATGGAAAAACGAACAGATCAACAAAATTATGATCTTGGATTAAAGATGCATATTTGGGATCGTGTTCATAATAGAGACTGGTGGAAGATTGCTAGAGATCATACCGCTGCTGGATTTTTTTCACCAACTACTGCGGCTGCTGCCGCAATAACTCCTTTTACTTTTGGTGCAGGAGGATTATGGTTAAAAGGAGGAGCAATAGCGGCACAACAAGCAGCTAAACAAACAATAAAGAAATCTTTCATAAAGACTATGACAGGTGCTATGACAAAGGATATACATAAGAATATTGTTAAAGGCGTAGTTGGTGAAGGAGCAGTAGCAGGTGCTGGTTTTGGTGCTATGGAATTTTACCAACAAGATGTAGAACAACAGGCACTTAGCCCTGAGACACAAGCCCCAATACGAGAAGAAAAAGATTATGATGATATTTTATTAATGTCTGCTGTAGGTGCTACTGTTGGTGTAGCTATTCCTTCTGCTTTGTATGCAGGGGGAAAAGGGCTAAAGGCTGTTTTTAAGAGAGAAATGGCCCAAAATGTAGATCAGCCTTTTGGTCGTACTCCTTTTGAAGAGTTACGAATAGTACAACCAGAAAAGAAAACTATGATCAATAAGATGTTCGGTATGAACATTGTACAGAAAATAAAAGGGGGGCTAACCTCTTCTGCTGGAATGCCTCAACAATTAGCGGATATCCATACAAATAATCTTAGAAAACTTACTGCAATGGAAGAAGATATTGGTCGTAATATTTCTGATTTTGAAACAATATTTAAAAGAGAAACAAAAAAAGATTTTAATACTCTTTCAGAAGAAGAGATGATGCCTTATTTTAACCTTTTACATGGTAATACTTCAAAAGAAGTTATTGGTAGTATGCCAAAGAAAGTTGCAGATCATATTAATTTAATGAGAACTAAGATTGCTGATACTTCTCAATATGCTTTAAATTCTGGAATGATTAAAGATAAAAAACTTGAACAAACAATAAAAGCAGGGATTCAAAATAAAGACTATGTTAACTATTCGTATCGTTTACATGACGATATAGGATGGGCAGACAAATTACCTTTTGAAGAAAAAGTGCGTTATGAAAACGCATTCAAATATATAAAAGGATTAAAATTACCAGACCTCAAGACTGATGAAAAAATTAGAGAGGCTCTTGATAAGATCATTCATGGAAGCAAAACGAAACATGGTATATTGGGCATCCTTAAAGAAAAACAAAAAATTCCTGATGAGATTAGAAAATTAATGGGGCAGCATGTTGATGTACGAGATGTTTATAGACATACTATTGGAAAGATTCATTCTGCTACATCAGAATACGAATTTAGAACCGCCTTTACAGAAATGGGTGGTGATTTAGGAATACTAAATAAAGAATACAAATTAGGGCTAAAACCTTTAGGAGAAGAAGCACGGCCTTTTTCTCTAACTAAAGAAGGGATTAAAGACTTTGTAGAAGGAGATTTAGAAAAGAGTTCAATCAATCCTTTTGATAGTGTGTACGCTAATCCTACTTTTATGAAAGCGTACAATTCAATGCGTGGCGAAACAGCAAGGTTAGGAGACAAAGGAGGCCCTATTACAGGGGCATTATCTGGGATAAACGGTTTATTTACTATTGGTCATACAGCATATTCTCCAATGACCGTATCAAGAAATGTTGCTGGTGGTGGTATTCTAAATCTTGCAGCAGGTAATTGGATCAACCCAATTCAGAGAGCTTTAACAGATAATACTGCATTCGCATGGAAAGACAGCGAAATGACGAGTTTTGCTTCTTTGGTGAGGAGATTATCAAGAGGTACTGCTCTAAATGAAGAAGATTTGCTTCTTATTCGTGAAGCAATAGGGCATGGCATACTACAACAAGGTGTACGTGCAGAAGTGTTACACAGAAATTTTAAAGACTTATCTGATTTAGGTGCAACAGTACGACAATTTGAAAGAAATATGGAAAGAAGTACTAAGTGGCGGCATAAAGCAGCACGAGAAGCAAAACGAAAAGGGTTTGATCCTATTGTTAAATTCTATGGCATGATGGATGATGTGAATAAACTATGGGCGTGGGACACAGAATTTAGAGCATTTAAATTTTCATATGGAAACAGTGAAGGAAAATACTTTATTCCTAAAAGATTAGCAATGTCTCCACGATACGCAGGAGTAAGTGTTTCTGATCCATCAAGAGAAGGAGCGGCTACTACGTTAGGACTATACTCTAAATCTTTTGGTGATACAGTAGAAGTTTCCGAAGCAATGCTAAAGGGAATGGCTGCTAAGAAAACTACTATGTACTATCCAACATATGATCAAATTCCTCAATATATAAAAAATTTGCGTAAAGCCCCTCTTGGTAACTTTGTTGCATTTCCTACTGAAATGATACGTACTACAAAGAATAATGTTATGTTGGGGCTTGAAGAGATATATTCAGGTAATCGTGTTATGGCAGCACGAGGAATGACACGGTTAGCTTCTACTACTGCTGTTGCTGGTGGATTTGGTGGAGGAGCGGTAGGATTAACCGCATTAGGCTTCTCTTACATTTCAGGAAAAGCAGAAGCAGGTCTTTCTACTGAAGAAGTAGATGCTTTTAAAGGACTTCAAACATATGACCCCGGTGCAGGAGATTATTTCTTTCATAAAAGAGAAGTTGATGGGGATAAACAAGTTATCAAAGCGTCTAATCTGGGATACTCTGATCCTTATGCTATGTTTAAAGACCCTCTCAGAAGAGCTATGCTTGCTTATCAAGAAGAAGCAACATTAGAAGATACTCAAAGTCAATTCTTATCTGCTTTACAAGTAGCAGCAACAGATTTTTTAGAGCCGTACTTTAGTGAAAAAGAAGGGCTTTTTTCAGTACTGGGTCTTGTAATGGCTGGTGATGATGAGGCTAAATTTGACCGTGCGAAAAAAAGAGTATCTAGAGCACTTATACCAGTAGTGGCTCAAGATGTAGCAAAGTATAGTTTTCCTGAACCTAAAACAGAATGGGGAACTAATGTTCCTAAATTACAAGACTACTTTGTAGGACTTTTTTCGGGAGGGTTAAAACCAAAAGAGTATGATCTGGATATGTTAGCTAGTCGGAAAATAGCTGCACTACAAAGAGACTCTATCGCTGCACGAAAGATATACATGGACCCTATAAGTCATGAAGGAAGAAAAAAAGACCCTACAACAATTGAAGAGACAAAAGATAAAATACGTGAAGGTATTCTTCAAGATATAGACGTACATAAAAAAATATGGGGTGTTGTGCAAAAATTACGAGCTTTAGGGACTAGCGAAGAGAGAATATATGGCCTCTTGACACACTCTGTTGAAATGGATTTTGTTAGAGATAAAAGATTAAGCGGTAAAAAGCTTTCTGCACAAAAAGCGGATAATCTTATGAGTTCTACTCCATTTTATTTTCCAGCTAATCTTTCAAAGCTAACGCCTGTACAAAATATGGATATGAACATGTTTGAAGAACTAAACAAAGTAATACAAGAATATCACGATAACCCAATATTATTAAACGAGTAGGAGAAAATATGGCTCTTTCTTCAAGATTTTATGAACTTTCTAGAAGGATTACTCCTTCAGTGCCTTCTGGTATAACAAATAAACAATTTTCCCTTAATCTTAAAAGGGCCGCAGAGGTTGGTATACCAAAAATTGATGCCCTTGATTCTCCTCCTTCGATTCCTCGTACTCCTTTTTCTGGACAAAGAGGGGATAGATCAACGCAAAGAGGAGCGCCGGGAGGTGTTCCACATAGAGGTTTTGTATCTCCTCCAAACATGCCTACTCCTAAGATATCCTCAAAGATGGTTAGTTTAGGGAAAGCTATAGGAAAAACAAAATTTGGAAAAGAAAAAACATTAACAAATATGCTTGGTACTGTCTCTAATCCTTTTAGAAGTTTAAAAAAATCTTTCTTTAATAGTCTTTTATCATGACTGAAAATCAAGATGTATACCTTTTATTAGGGCAACTAGATGGTAAGATGGACAGGCTTATAGAGGAACAAGTACGTCTAGAAAAGACCCTTTTCCGTAATCAAGAGAGGCTTAACAAACTAGAACGGGACAGAGCCATCATGTATGGTGCAGCGACTGTTCTGGCGTTTATAGGTAGTGGAATAATGTGGATTATTTCTCATTTTATAAAGGGAATGTAGATGGGTATTCTTTCTAACCTTGCTGGTAAAGCTATAACAAGAGGCGCTAAAAGCGGACTAAAAGGAAGCGGTAGAACCGCTCGTTTGAGAACTCTTAACGAAATTCCTATTAGTGAATCTACTCAAAAAAGATGGAAAGAAGGAAGAACCTTATTTGGTACTGATCCAAAAGATATCCAACAAGCTCCTACCCCTGCTGAGATAACCCCCCTAACTACTGATATGCCTCCTACTATCACAACTACACCACCTCCAGTAGACGAGGCAAAAACAGCAAGAATGATTATGCTTCAAGGAGCAGACGAACCTATAGAAGCTGCACCGCCTATTACTCCTATAGAAACTCCTCCCATAAGAGCAGAAGGAGAACGTATAATGGAATCTGCTGGAGCAGCAAAATTGTATCCTACATATGATAAATATCTTTCTGATATAAAAGAATTAGGATTTTCTTTAAAAGATTTAAAATCTACTAATTTACCAACTAATGAAAAACAGTTTTTAATTGATCGTGAAAGAGCAATTCAAGAATACGTAGAAGCTCCTGCACAAGGTACAGTAAGAAGGATTCTTAGTGAAGGTGGGGAACCTTATTCATCTAATGCTTTCGGACCACAAGCTAAAGGAGTATGGTATAAAAATTTAAAAGGGGTTGATACATTTGAAGAACTAGATACTCCTCCTGTAAGAGCAGAGGTGGATGCTCTTCCTGAAGTTCGACCCGCCCCGAATCGTATCACACCCGACAACTTGCCTGAGGATGCTGTCGAGGCGTTTGTCGAACTTGGCAACACCCAGAGAGGACGCCCCGAAAGTGCGATGCTTGACGCCACAGGGGCCTATGGTGGTGGGATTCTTCCGACAGTTGTTGAACATACTGGCGATCTCTCTCACCGCATGAGCCACATGGCAAAGTATGGCTACTTCCTTCCTGAAAACGTGAAGGAGAAAACGAAGCGCATCCTCAGAACTCTTGATTCCCCATATGGCTTTGAGAAGGAGATGGGGGAAAATTTCAGGAACAATGCCAAGTTTAGAGGTACTACCGAAGAGGCTCTTCGGGCCAAAGTCTTCGGCCACATGGATACCTATGCCGTGGAACACGCCAAGTTGCCCGTCTACAACAGGCCACAGTGGCTGGCACGAGAGGCGGCTGTCGCTGTCGGTAAGAGGGATTGGGGAACCGTTCGCCGTTATGTCGAGGAGCTTGATAAACTTGTTGATGATATCGACGCCTTCGATAGAGCCGCTGGAGCATTCACACGAGGACCTGATGGCAAGCTCCAGCAGTATGTCACACCAGACCCTATAAGAACAGAGATGGATGAGCTTGTACCTTCACAAGCTATTACAAGTGAAAAAACTTCTCGTAAACAAGTATCTGCTATATTTAAAAATAAGCTGTTTGATGAACCTTCTGGTTCTCGTAATCTTGATATTGGTGGTGGAAAATATAATTTAGGTTCTGATTGGTTAAAAGAAAATAAAGGAATTAGCAATTTTGTTTTTGATCCTTATAATAGATCGAAAAAACATAATGCTGCTGTACTAAAAGAATTTGAAACTGAATTAGCAGATTCTGTTACTGTTGCTAATGTTCTCAATGTTATCAAAGAGAAACTTTCTAGAGCTAAAGTTATTGAAGATTCTTTCAAATATTTAAAAGATGGAAAAAAAGCATACTTTCAAATTTATGAAGGAGCCGGTAAAGAAGCGGGTAGTGGCATAGGAAGAGAAACAACAGATGGATGGCAGAACTATAAAAAAACTATAGAGTATATAGAAGAAATAGAAAAGGTCTTTGGAAAAGGAAATGTAGAAAGAAAAGGCAATACACTTATTACCAAAAAACCTTCTGCTAGAGTAGATCAAAATTTAAAAAATATAGCTTCTTCTAAACTCCATGCGAATGCAGAAAGAAATAAAAAAACAGGAGTAGGAAAAAGGATGGGTAGCCAAATTTTTATAGAGAAAAGCTACGCAGATAAAGTCTCTAAAAGCATCCCTCCTATTATGACAAAATTAAAAACAAAGTATCCAAATTTTGAATTTAAAGTTATAAGATATAATACAAAAACTGGAGAGATTAGATTTATTGAAGCACCTGATTTTGATACTTCACCAGAACCAATAGTAGGAAAAGGTATCACATACAATCCCGTTACAAAAGAATTTAAAGAATCAAATTTGGGTAGTAGCACTGTTTATCATCACAAGTGGTTATTCGTTGATGATAACTATACTGGGTTTGATGTATCAGAAGCTATGAACAGAACAATTGAATGGACTACTGCATTAAATAAATATAACCAACAAAATCCTGCTGATATAACAACAAGAAACGAGATTGGAAGTAGCAGACTATGGAAAGAGATACAAGAAAAGATTGGTATTAAAAAATCAGAGATGGATGAGTATGCTAAAGGCGGTGTAGTAGATATGCGTAATGGTGGTAGAGTAGGTGCGGCAGTGGTAGCAGCCTCTCTTATGGCTAGTGGTGGACAAGCATCAGCATCTACTTTCTCCCCTTCTAAAGAATTTGTAGAGTATATCAAATCAGTAGAGAATGCTGGCAGAAAAGGTTACAATAAAGATACAAAATTATGGTATGCTTATACGCCAACGGGGGATGTAGGAGAAGGTATGGAAGAAATTTCCTACGGTATAGTAAGACCCAAAGGTGGTTCCCCTTTAACACAAGAAGCAGCAGAAAAACTATTAGGGGAAAGAATGCAAAATGCATTTAAAGTAGCGGAGAGAGTAGTAGATAAACGTATGAAGCCGGGAACATTTAAGAATCTTCCCCAAAGGAAAAAAGAAGTATTTGTTGATTATGCTTTTAATATGAGCGAAGAAAATTTTGCCAAATATAGAAAGTTTATCCCTGCTCTTATTAACGATGACAAAAAGGGGGTAGAGGAAGAGTATATAAGAAACATGAGGGACGAAAACGACAACCTGATACCTTTAGGAAGAAACAAGATTTTTAAGAAGTTCTTTCCTGAATTTTTCCCAGAAAGAGAAAGAAGCAGAGCCTCCTACTCCTTTTCTCATTTTCCTAAAGAAACTAAACTATAAATTAAAAATAAGTATCTAAACTAGTATCCAACTGTTCCTTCAGCCTTCCTAAATGCTTTAATAGCGTTTCTATGAGGATAGTGTTCTCATAGAAAGGGTCTAATGAATTGATTGTTTCAACCCACTTATCAGGCTCCAATAACTTCTTTTCTGAGTATACCGTCCCATCTTGAGCAAGATATACACCGTATTCAAACAAGGTAACTTTGTCTTCCAAAATAATACTCCTTACTTTTTTTCATCCTCAACCTCTGTAATAACCCAAAAGAAAGGATCGCAATATTCTTTCTTTCGTATCTTTTTATAATCGTCAACAAGATCAGGTCGAAATAGATACTCCCACGTTATTCGCTTACCATCATACTCACGCACTTTTGTTTCTTTCTTATTCATCTTCTCACCTTTCAACAGATTTGTCCATATATTTGTTTTCTACCATACTACTTTCCTTTTATCCTTTTTTCCCGCTTTTATCCATAAAAAAGGTCGCTGTAATCCCCGTACAGAGGGTTTTAAGGGGCTTTATAGGGTACTCCCCCAGAAAGGACCACTTTCCTCTGTATGGGGCTGTATGGCCCGTTAAATGGAAATAACATATTTCTCACCTTTCTGTTCTAATTTTTCCTGTAATGAAGCTATTTTCTTATATGCTTCAGTCAATTGCTCTTGAAGATCATATACATTCTTTTTCAAAATTTCTTCAGTAGACAAAACTTCTAAGTTATCATGTACACTAATCATAACATTCTCTCCTCCTCCTCTATTTATTCCCAACATTATACTAAATCTACAATCTCACAGAAATCACCAGTGCAATTTAGTGTCTGGGAACTAATCGTATTGTCCTCTCTCTCATATTCAGACAGTCCCTTCCAATCAATATCTTTAGGCATACGTTTAAGTAACTCCTCATACTCCTTCTTTGTGCAATCCTGATAAGGAGCTTGCTCGTAGATATGTTCAGTCATTGGAAGAAAGCTAACACCTGACATGGTGTCAAAGTTATCATACACAAAAGCTCCAACTGACATCCATTCATCTTCCTTTACACTTACTGTGATGCTGGGCTTATGTTCGCACCAATATTCAGCATAGATTTGCCATATCTTTAGATGCTCAAGGGCAGTCATATCATGTCTTGTGATTGCTCCTGTAGGGGCTTTAACTGGGAAAGAGAACACTGCTGTTACATCAGGCTTATCCTTCTCATCCTCCACAGGAAACCCTGCATCAGTCATAAACAAAGTCAACGGGTCTTTCTTATCCGCTCTGACAGTTCTGATATAGTATTCAGAATGTCGAGGATGAATACCAGAGGCGGCATCAACAAGTTGGCTCACCGTACCTGAAGGCTTCACGCAGGTAATGCCTGTACTAGCCTCAATACCAAACAATTGGGCATACTTAGCATTAACTTGAACTGCATGTTCCCTTAGTATTGATAAGACAGATGGAAGATCATCGTCTGTCTTGTTGGACAGCATCTTATTATCTAGTATACCTGTAAGGCTAACCCCTAACAACCTCTCCTCCTGCGTATTCTTTGTCCACTGTCTGCCTAAACCTCTGAAGTTTGTAAAGCAAGACTGTATCGTACCTAGAATTGTAGCTCTCTCTACCTTAACTTTCAAAGTAGCAAGGGTATCATCCTCTGACACAATGACCTCGCTAAGATTACAGAATTGCTTTGGTCGCAGAATGATTTCACTACAGGGATTGGTGCCATAGTCGATGTTAGCATCTCGACGGCCATACTTAGCAGCCTGTTGTTGAGCAGCAACTCTGTTGAAGATGCCCCTCTCACCTGACTTACTCTCGTACAAGGAACACCATTCTCGTAAGAAGCCCCCTGTATCTAGCCCACCTGTATAGCAAACAGAGTTATTCGAGAAGGCTCTTTGAGGTTCTGTGACCCACCAATCTCCACTCTTAGCATGTCGCATACGATCATCACTAAGATTGGATAGACTGATCAAGGCAGACCTGCGCACTCCTCCAACCACTACAACATCAGCAATCTTACACATCATATCATGGCACTCTAAGCTTGTCAGCTTGCGCCCTGTTGCATTCCTGAACATAGCAATAGAGAAGTGAAACAATTCCTCAAGGGGTCCGGGACCACTAGCCCTACCACCAAAGGTCTTCAA
>Ga0208299_1002215_pt1 | contig 13369 bp, 11 predicted proteins | sample 15_taG_FD_184089 | JGI IMG/M metagenome (GOLD analysis project Ga0208299, IMG submission 184089) | Marine viral communities from the Subarctic Pacific Ocean - 15_ETSP_OMZ_AT15312 metaG (SPAdes) (version 2) | ecosystem: Environmental > Aquatic > Marine > Oceanic | place: Pacific Ocean | collected...
GTGATCAACCGTGTACAGGTGCGCTCCTCGTGCCGACCTCAACCAATCCAGCGGTCGAAACGTAAGCGGTATCAGATCAAAACCATACGCGCCCTCGGCAACTACACCGTGTTGATCATCCATATTCAACCAACCCAAACCAGCTACATCATCCCGTGGGATGCACTACAAGGGCCATGCGTGAGCTTGACCGAGGGGAGACCGAATTATTATGACCAATTCATCGAACGATGGGAGCTACTACACACGACCCACTAGGAGTTACGTGAGACGTCCCACTAAAATCATCATCCTCAATCAACCCTTCAGAATCGAGTGGGTTGCAACTAGTGAGAGCCACGGCTGTGTTGACCTCGATAACTGCATCATTCAACTGGCCAAGGGTTATACCCCACAGTCTACCGCTGCCACTCTTCTGCACGAAATCCTACACGCGATTAATGCAGCGATGGGCGTGTCGGATAAGCTGGACGAGGAGGAGTTGACCTCGCGGCAAGAAACAGGATTAGCCACTGTCTGGAAACACAATCCCAAGGTGTTCGAGTGGCTTCACAAAAACATAACTAAATGAGTGTAACTATATTACTCGACGGCGACATCCTCGCCTACAAACACGCCAGCGGGAGCGAGATTGCTACTGACTGGGGAGATGACATCTGGTCACTATGGTCTGATGTCCGCCAAGCTCGCGCACAACTTGATGCCGACATTCAGTTGCTCATAAAAAATCTCAAGGCGGACAGCATCGAGGTTGCGCTCACGGGGAAGAAAAATTTCCGACAGCAAATCGATCCGACGTATAAAGCCAGCCGCCGCTCGACCCGTAAGCCTATGGGTCTCCCCGCGCTTCGCTCACACCTCGTCGCTGAGTGGAAGGCCATCATTACTGAGCCGCTTGAGGCCGACGATATGCTGGGCGTGTGGGCTACCGACAAGACATTCCACAGCGGCTCTCGCAAGGTCATTGTGTCCACCGACAAGGACATGAGGACGATCCCCTGTGAGCTGTGGAATCCCAACAAGGCAGAGCAGGGTATTCAAAAAATTACCAAGCAAGCGGCGGACAAGTTCCATCTCTTTCAAACTTTAGTAGGCGACTCAACGGATGGCTACAGTGGCTGTCCTACGATTGGGCCTACGCGAGCTAACCGACTGCTGGATACGAACCCCACATGGGAGGCTGTTCTGGATGCCTTCCACGCACAGGGTATGGGGGCAGACAAGGCTTTAACACAAGCACGGCTCGCACGAATTCTCAGGGTCAACAACTACAGTCAGGAGACCGGAGAAATCAAACACTGGAAACCAAAACGACAATGATTATTATAGGATTATCGGGAAAGAAACTGAGCGGTAAGGATACCGTCTACGAACTGGCCGCTGAACTAATAGGCAGCGGGAAACGGATTGGGAGAGTTGCATTTGCTGACCCTCTCAAACAGGAGGTGAGTGAGATCACCGGGATGCGTATCGAGTTCATCGAGGAACACAAGTGCGAGTTCCGCTCGCTCCTTCAGGTATGGGGTACAGAGTTTCGACGGCGGTTCAATGGCAACGACTATTGGATTAACAAGATGGGCGAGATCATCAAAAAATCGAGTGACCATTTTGACGTGATCTTCATAACAGACGTGCGTTTCAAAAATGAGGCAGACTTCATTCGAGAGCAGGGGGGTCAGGTAGTCCGTGTTGAGCGGAGGCAGTTCGATACCTATCCCGGTGAGATTGACACTCACGCGACCGAGAAGGACATGGACGACTATTCTCAGTTCGCCTACGTCCTGAACAATGACAAAACCAAAGAGATTCTGACTCGATCTGTCAGCACAATGCTCGAAACTTTAGGAGTCGATTTGAAAAATGCCGCTTGACCTTCCTATTAATTATGCTAATGAGAGGTTGCCTATGGTATCAGATGAGCTTATACTGTGGCTCAAGGAGGTTTTCCCTGACCGGATGCCAGACGAGACAGACATGAGTGATATTAGATTCAAACAAGGCCAACTGTCTGTGGTCAAAACCCTTACCTCTATCAATGCTGATCAATAAGTATGTGTCTATCCAAGCCAAAAGCCCCGAAAGCTATACCACCACCAGCCCCGGTGTTGCCTCCTATCTCCCCAAACAAGGCCGCTGTAGTGAAGAAGGGGGGCAAGAAGAAGGTCACCGTTGCGGGTAAAACGAGGCGGCGTGGGACAGCTCGGAGTGGTCTAGTGGTCTCACCCTCTGGTCTCAACAATGGAGGCAAGGGTGGAACCGGAATCTACGTTTAGATGTACACGGGAACCCTCAAATCTTGTTACGCGGCTTGCGAAGCTGATCGTGATCCCTATATACGCCGCGCTAGGGCTGCTGCTGATCTCACTATACCTTTCCTTGTCCCTCCTAATTCTGCTGGGGGAAGCACTGAGTATAATCAACCCTTTCAAAGTATCGGAGCCAGAGGAGTCAACAACCTCTCCTCGAAACTCCTCCTAGCTCTACTGCCTCCCAACTCACCCTTTTTCCGACTCGTCATTGATAAGTATGAATTGGATAAGGCGAGCGAGGGGGAGGCCCAAGACCCGAACCTCAAGACCGAACTGGAGAAGGCACTCTCCGAAGTAGAGCGAGCGGTTCAGGCCGAGGTGGAGACCAGTGCTATTCGAGTGGGAGTCTTTGAGGCTCTCAAGCAGCTCATCGTAGCTGGCAACACCCTCCTATATGTCCCTGACAAGGGTGGGCTGCGTGTGTTCAACCTCGACCGCTACACCTGTAAACGTGACCCAATGGGCAACGTCCAGTCGATCATCGTCAAGGAGTCGGTTGACCCTGACGTGTTACCTGTCTCAGTGAAGGAGCAGATTGAAGAGGCCGGGGAACAGGTCACCACCAGCACCCACAACCAGAAGTCGGTGGATGTCTATACAGCAATTTATAGGGACGAAAAGAAATGGGTAGTTCGACAGGAGGTTGCCGACATCAATATCGCAGAGGCCGAGGGGGAGTATCCACTGGACAAGAACCCGTGGATGCCTCTTCGATATACTCGCATCGAAAATGAAAATTATGGTAGAGGATTCATCGAGGAGTATATGGGTGACCTTACCTCCCTCGAAGGTCTCACTCAGGCTATTGTCGAAGCCTCTGCCGCCGCCGCTAAAGTATTATTTTTAGTAAACCCAAATGGAACCACACGCCCACGCATACTGGCCACTAGTCCTAACGGTGCTATTGTTTCTGGCAACGCGCAAGACGTCACTGTCTTGCAGATGGAGAAATTTGCCGACCTCCGGGTGGCTCAAGAGACTGTAGAGCAGATCAAGGAGCGACTTGGGTTCGCCTTCCTAATGAACTCCAGCATACAGCGGAGTGGGGAGCGCGTGACGGCTGAAGAAATTCGCTACATGGCACAGGAACTAGAGGATGTACTAGGGGGTGTATACTCTATACTTGCACAAGAATTCCAGATGCCATTAGTAAACCGATTGATGGATCGGATGGGAAAAGCTGGCCGCTTACCTGAATTGCCCAAGAAGATCATTAAAACAACTATTGTAACAGGGCTTGAGGCACTTGGTAGAGGTCACGATCTCAACAAACTAGACTCCTTCGTAGCGGGAGCGAGTCAACTATTAGGCGAGCAGTTCACCTCCCATGTGAACATAGCTGATTACCTCAAACGACGAGCAACCTCGCTTGGTATAGATGCCGAGGGACTGATCAAGAGCGAGGAAGAACTTCAGCAAGAGCAGGAACAAGCACAGCAGCAGCAGATGATGCAGAGCATGGGGCCACAGGCCGTGAATGCTGCTGGGAAGATGGCCGCTGACCAGCCTGAGATGGCCGCGCAGATGGCTGAACAGGCACAGGCAATGCAGCAGTAATGAATCTATGTCTACAGACTACCCGTGGTATCACTACCCGCCTCCCAAGAGGATGCACTGCAATAACCCGGAGTGCTACGACGATGAGTGTCGTGGAGAATGTAATTTAGTGGAGACTAGAACCAATAAACAAAATCCGGCTGTTAGAAAGGCAGCCATTACTACGTTGTTTGGGGCTGGGCTGCAACCTCCACTATCCCCCGGCCTGTGATTGCAGGATTCGGGGGCTACTTTTAAGAGATGGAACGAGTAACAATAACCGACCAAGAGACTGGAGCCGATGCGCCAGAAGAGACCACTATACCTACTGAGGAAGCACCAGAGGGTGCGCCGGAGCAACAACAAGAGAAAGCACCAGAGCAATCAACCGACCGGCCTGAGTGGTTGCCCGATAAGTTTGACGGAGCAGAAGACCTCGCCAAAGCCTACCAAGCATTGGAGCGGAAAATGTCCGCTAAAGATGATGCCGAAAAAGGACTCATCACGCCCGATGATCTCAGTAAATATGAAGATGAGTACCTCAAGTCAGGCAGCCTAGATGAGGGGAGCTACACCGAACTAGCCAAGCGTGGTGTCAGCCGCGAGCTGGTAGACTCCTTCATTCAAGGGCGGGAGCTTGCCGCCGAGAAGATGGAAGGGGAGATGTATCAACTGACCGGTGGTAAGGAGGGGTACGGAGCCATGACCCAGTGGATGACGAACACGCTGACTCAGCCAGAGATTGACTCCTTTAATGAAGCCCTAGCTCAAGGCGGCGCGATGCCTGAGATGGCCATCAAGGGGATGTTCGCTCAGTTCACTCAAGCGGGTGGCTCTGTAGCACCCAACCCACCTAACCTCGTGCAGGGGTCAACTATACCTATGGCCGAAGGCGGCTATGGTTCCTCTGCTGAGATGATGCAGGACATGAAGCACCCACTATACCAAGCCGGTGATGCGAACTTTCACCGGAAGGTGGAGAAACGCTTGGCTGCAACTGATGGTGCGCTCTCTTAATGTGGAACAGTTATATCGAAATTAATATGCCTACGAAAAAAGAAACAGAAACAAAGAAAGCGGTGGAAGCCGAGGTGGTCTTCCAAGCTGCTCCGGTCACGAAGAAGCCGGGGTATAAGTCAACGGAGTTTTACATGAGCCTCTTTGCTGTAGCGATTGGAGCCGTTGTGTCCAGTGGAGCTGTCGAGGATAACGAATTCGCTACCAAGATTGTGGGCCTAGTGATGTCTGCGCTGGTAGCTCTCGGCTATACCGGCTCTCGCCTGACTTTGAAAAAGCTAGAGAACGATGGCAGCGGCACTAATAGCAATACTTAAAGAGATACTGCAACTACTTTGGAATGAATCTACCAAGCCAGTTAAAGCGTCTATTGCTCCTGCTATACCTCGCAAGTTGCGTGATGCTTGGGAGCAGCGGATGCGTGAACGGTGGAAAAAGAGTAGTGTTCATCGACCCTGACGATACTTTGATTAGATTAGGGCCAGACGTTAGAGGTCATGTCTACTGGTACAACGGCCCGGATCAAGGCTGGGTATATAGTAGGAACAAGGTTCAGCTACCAGAGGGATGGTTCGCTGGATCAATGAATTTGCCCGTACCACGGGATTTGCCTGAAGAGGAAACTGAATAGCCTGTTACGACAGATAACTGTAAGGGACAACGGAGGGTGTTTTAATAGACTGTGCTGAGTGGCATGGTCGCTTATGTGTTTTAACTTATAGTAACGAAAGGATTATTTAGATATGCCTACTAACTTATTTGGTAATAATACCAACTCCTTACCAGTTGCGGGTCGCGTTGGCTCCAACCTTCATGGTAATGACACCACGGGTCTTTTCCTCAAGAAATTTGCAGGAGAAGTCATGACGGTCTTCGATGAGAAGAATATAATGAAACCTCTTCACACGATCAGAACGATCTCGAAGGGGAAATCAGCACAGTTCCCAGTTATTGGTACAGCCAATGCAGGGTACTACACTCCGGGTACTGATATTCTCGACAACGATGTCGGAACAGGTACTGACGCTGGTGGTGGTCTCAACAACATGAAACAGACGGAAGTCATGATTCACATCGATAAGGTTTTGATGTCCTCGACATTCATTGCCTCCATTGATGAGTTGGTCTCCCACTTCGACGTTCGTGCTCCTTACACGCATCAACTTGGTGAAGCCTTGGCAAATCAGTTTGATAAGAACGTGCTCAAGGTAGCCGTCAAGACCGGTGCGAAGCAGGGTTCAGCAGGAGTTCTCGAACCTTCAGATGCGTGGATCGAGAACCAAACTGGACGAGGCTCGGTTGTCTATGCAACGAGACAGGCGGGAGCGTTGGCTGACACCGCAAACACTGCGGTTGCCTCTACTGATGGCACAGAGGATACGCTACGGACAACCCCGACTGCATCCGTCATTCGCACGGCTCTCTTTGAGTCTGCGCGTTTGCTGGACGAGAAGGATGTTCCGAGTTCTGATCGGTACGCCATTATTACCCCGGCGATGTATTACGAGTTGATTAACAGTGACGAGATTGTCACCAACTCTGTGATCAACCGGGATATCGGTGGTGAGGGTAGTATAGCTGCTGGTACGATCACTCGTATCGCGGGTATCAACCTGCTGGTGAGTAATCACCTCCCTGACTCAGACCTGACTCCCGGTTCTGGAGGTCACGCAAATCGCTGGCAGAGCCAAGCCAATGGTAATGACTACGGCTTGAACTACGAGCACTGTGCCGGTCTCGTCTTCCAAAAAGGCGGGTTTGGTACGTTGAAGTTGCAGGACTTGACGATGGAGAATGAATATCTCATTCAGCGTCAGGGCAATCTGTTTGTCGCCAAGTACAGCATGGGTCATGGGCCTCTTCGCCCTGAGTCGGTTGTTGTTTGGAGTGACAAAGAGGCTGCGCTTGCATAATAACTAACACATTGGGAACCCCTTGGAATACCGGGGGGTTCCCTCTTTTTTTAATTATGGCTTACGGAGCATTTACAACAAAACTAGAAGCAGTCAATCAGATGCTGTCCACGATTGGGCAGTCGCGTGTGAGCACCCTTGTGGGCGTAGGTGGTGACGCTGCTGAAGCCATCCTAGTGCTCGACGAGATTGACAAGGAGGTGCAGTCGGAAGGCTGGCACTTCAATAAATTTTATTCGGAAGTCCTCGCAAGAGGTACAGCCACTGGTACAGCCACTTGGGCTAACAATGCATGGACTTCCACCACTGCTACCTACCTATCGAAGGGGGAAACTATAACCTTTGATGGGGCTAACTATGTAGTCGCTACAGTGACCGCCGACACCAAGGGCTTCACACTGACACCGGCCACTAATCCCGGTACAGGTACATTCTCTTATAGTAAGCGTGTTGCTACACCTTCCACGGCCCTGAGCATTGATACACCGACAGGCGTATACGATCCCATCGTGAGGGGAAGGTTCCTATATGACAAAGCCAAGGCTTCCTACGAGTTTGATGCTGACCTGACTGTCTCCCTTACTTATCTCATTCCCTTTGAACAGTCCGATGCAGGAGAGCCATCACTGCCTGAGTATGCGCGGAGGTATATCTCCACGAAAGCTGCACGGGTCTATGCAGGACGCTTTGTCGGTGACCCACAGCTCATACAAACAGCGGCACAGTCCGAGGCACAGGCGAGAGCCATCATGATTCACAAGGAAACCGAACTGGCTGACACCAACATTTTCCAGAGTCCGCTGGCCTTCTATACTGTGAACCGTAACGCCGTGTCGAATGTCCTGCATGGTGGTAAACTCGTAAACTAATGCCTTTCGTAAAAAACGCAGCTACGACACTCTCGCAGGGAGTAAGCCAACAAGCCGAAACGCAGAGGTTCCCCTCACAGGCAACGGAACAGATCAACGCCTACTCTTCTCCGGTGAAGGGACTACTGAAGCGACCTCCCGCAAAGTTCGTAAACAAAATCTCAGTTGATTCGTCGAAGTCATTCGTACATACGATCAACCGAGATTCCAGTGAGCAGTATGTGGTTGTTGTGAACCCCTATGAATCTGCTGTGGTCACTGACTTTGTACACGGCTCAGACACGATAACCATAGCCTCTGAGTTAATCGTAGATGACCGTATCCGGTTTGCTCCTGCGACGGATAACGCTGTACTGCCGACAGGATTACAGGAGGGTAGAGATTACTACGTCAAAAGCAGCAGTGCGAATGGTTCCAATTGGGATATAACTGTGAGTCGAACCAAGGGAGGTTCACTACAGAAAATTGGTAAGGCTACCATTGACAGCATCACACTACAATCAGTACGCCATACAGATAACCAATGGGTTGATGGTGTCTTCGCTGTTAAGTTTGATACTGATCATGGCCTTGTTGAAGGTGACACAGTAGCCGTCCACGGTTTAACCGGAGCCATTGGCGATCTACTGGATGCCAGTGAGGGCTATGAGCTTCGCGTTCCTACCAAGAATTTCGATTACTATGACGCAGTTAAAACGAATGATATCTGCGACGGTGGAGCTACCAGTTTAACAATATACGCACTAGAGTTTCCCCTGCTGAGTGGGGCTGTCCTAACCTTCCCCCTGAGTGGAGCAACATTCACTTTGGATGCCGATGCTGCTGTCAATGCTACTACCCTATCGGGGGTTGCCTCCGGTACATCTGGAATCACTGCAATAGGTGATGGGCAGACTGGATACTCACCAACACCTTGGCCAGCCGATACATTCCTATTAGGGAAAGCCAGCGGAAACAAAGACAGTATAGCCGACAAGCTTGGCTACGTTGTGGATGAAACATGGAAGTCTATTCACAACATGGGTTCAGGTACAATGATGATGGGTAGTGGAGACATCCACTGGACACCCTTACTTGGAACCTCGCTAACAGCAAAGAGTAATACCTATTCCAAGACTCTCATCTATGACTGGAACGACACCGGTAATGAGACTTTCCCTACTGACTCTAATAGTCACCAGTGGACACCGTCAGACCTTGTCGGTTCCCTAGTTGCCTTTAATGGGGTACGCAATAAGTCCACAGGTATCCGGGCAATCGTTACAGCAGCGGATAATAATGCGAGGACGATCACACTGGATCGGTATGTAAATTTTGAGGATCAGTATTTTGATTCAGTTGATTATATAGAGGAAGGGATGACCGGCACTGTAGGTGACGCAGTTGCTTACAACACCACAACCAATCCCAAGTGGGTCTTCCTGACCTTTTGGGCTGACACCTCTACAGCCAACTACGCCCCTAACAACAACCCTCGCGTTATGTCAGACTCTTGGGTAAGTGCGGCCTTCTGTGGATCGAACGAGGGGTCAGGCAGCCATCAAGTGGAGAAGGGAGGCATTCATGTCTACGACTCTAAGACCGGGGAGGATTATCCTATTGACATTTCGGAAGGTTTTGACTATATTAATGATGGCAATAATCCCCAAGCAAACCTCAAGGCTGTTACCGTTGCTGATTATACTTTTCTTGTTAACACTGCTAAGGTTATAGCTGCAAAGAAGGAGGTCAAGTATGACAAGAAGTACGAAGCCTTCATCACTTGCAAGACAGCCGACTACGGTAAGGCATACAAGCTGAAGGTAGGTGACAAGGCTACACCACTGGATGCCGTCAAGTCTCCTTATGGATCAAACATACCAGTCACTACCACCGCCTCTGTCATAAATACGGCAACCACTCTTCCCGTTGAGTCACTAGATATCGCCTTGGTTAACGGGGCTGTTATCGACTTCGGAGACGGGAACAAGTTCACGCTGAACCAAGCAGCAGCCATAGGAGCTACTACACTTAACGGAGCAATGTCAGGGAGTGCCGCTGATGGTGTAGTAGGGACAACATTGAACACCTCGATTTCGGATAATGCCTATGTCGATATACCGGGGAGTGATAAGAACCGGAAGGATGGTAAGTGGGCATTTCGTATACAAGCCAAGACAAACGATCCGAAGTGGAATGGCTGGCAGTTTCGCTTTGTACAGAATTGGAAATGGGACAGGGACAACTACCCATTAGCCCCCAATTATAACAATAAATTTTTCAAGCATGAGGACTTAAAACCTAACACCACTCTATCCCTTGGAGGTATAACTGCTCCCGGTCAGTATTATTATCTCAATGAGAAGATTGCTGTGCATATGCCTGAGTGGGAAACCGATGGTGGTAAGCAAATCATTGTCTATGTGAACTTCAACTGGACTTCGCTACCTACAACTACGGTTCAGGATGTCATTGACGCCTTCGACTCTATAGCTGCTCTCAAGGATTGGGAGATCAAGATGCTTACCGGTACAGACTACAAGACCTCTCCCAGTCCAGACGCTTCTGGTAACACAAAGGAGCCAGAGTATACCACGCCAGTCCTTGCCTCAGATAACTCAGATGCGGGTGACTTTACATTCTCTCATCAGATTCTTGGTAAGCGTGGGGAGCTAATCAAAGGGGAGTACAGTACGAGGGAGGTTTGGGGTGTAGAGAAGTACGAATTTTGGATGGGACGGGATGAGAGTGTAGCCTCTGTTCATGCTGTAGGCTCTGGTCAGGGAACCGTGACTGGTTATCGCGCAGCAGGATACTTGTCTCCTACTTCGTTGAACGTAGATAGAAGCTATTTCTCCTCTAAAGGTAGCCGCGTTGAGGGGGGCTGGCAGTGGGAGACTAGCAACATCCTCAATTCCCGTGTCGTTGAGACCGGCGAGTACTGGTATACGACTCCACGCTGGACAGGTGCAGATACACAGATGGCTATAGGCACTGAGCGTATAGCTGAGATGCTGGCGAGTGACGCCAAGATTAGTGGAGGCTTTTGGGGAAGTGATTCTGTTCATAAAGCGAATGGACGCCTAGTGACAGGGAAACCGATGGGGTTTGCAGACACAAGTGCGTCAACCTTTACTGAGAGTGAAGCAGGGAAGGGTAAAGAGAGCGCACTAGGTTTGACCTACCGCCCAACTGGCGAGGGATACCTATGGGACGTTAACAGTGCTAAGATTCTAGGCAAAGACTTTGAAGGTCACGACCACAAGAGCAGTTGGCAAGTACAGCAGCAGGGGTACACCGTTGCCTTAATGTCTCCAGATCGTGACCTGTTCAATATTTCTGTAGAGGATGATCTAGGTGGGAACGGACTGAAGCTAACTTTCTTTGAAGTGGATGAGGAGGCTTCCTTACCGGAGATTTGCCGACATGGTCACGTTGTAAAGGTAGTAGGAAATGCTCGTGAAGAGGCTGACGATTACTACCTCCGGTTTGAGGCTGACGATCCAAACAACTTCAGTATGTTGCAGCATGGTCGCTGGGTAGAGTGCGTAGGCTACGAGCAAGCATATAAGTTTGATAATTCTACAATGCCTCTGGCTCTTGTCAGGGACTACAACGACGATGGGGCTACTGTATTTCGTTTGGAATATATTAAGTGGGCTGAGAGAGCCGCTGGCGACCAGCAGTCGAACCCGTTCCCCTCCTTCGTAGGCCACACTGTGAATGACATCTTCCTGTTTCGGAACCGCCTCGGCTTTTTGAGTGGGGAGAATGTCATCCTCAGTGAAGCAGGAGAGTACTTCAACTTCTTCCGTACCACCGTTGCAGCATTACTCGACACGGCTCCCATTGACATCACAGCCAGCACCAACAAGGTCTCGCTCCTGAGAAGTGCTGTCCCGTACAACGAGAAGCTCATTCTCTTCAGTGACCTCACTCAATTTATTCTGGATGCCGAACCGTATCTGTCACCGAAGACGGTCACCCTCGTCCCGGCTAATGAGATCGAATCAATTCCAGATGCTGAACCAGTGGCTACCGGCGGGTCGCTATACTTTGCTTCCCAAAAGGCTGGCTACTCAGGGATGGGGGAACTGATCCCGTCCCGTGATGATGCGGATCACATGGAAGCACACGACGCCACTGCTCATATCCCCAAGTACATCAAGGGGAGTATCAAGCGGATCGCTGCTGCCACCAACGAGGATGTCATTTGCTGCATTACAGGGGAGACAGACAAGGCTATCCTGTATGTCTATAAGTTCTTCCGCAACATGGAAGGCCAGCGGGTTCAATCTGCTTGGTTCAAGTACCAGTTTGGTGATGACGGTGACTATATTCATGACATATCATTCCTAGCCAACACTCTCTATATTGTCCTCAAGCGAGGAGCTGACCACTATGTTGAGAAACTACGCTTTGAGGATGCGGTCAAAGACTTGAAGGCTGACGGCGATGCGATGGAGTACGAGGTGCTTCTCGATCACCGACACGATAAACCAGCCTCTACTGTCTACGCCAACAACGTGACCACCATCACGCTACACGCAAACTACAAGGTCACCTCAACCATGAAGCTGGTGACCGAGGATGGCGTACAGTATAGCTCATCTACCACAGGAGGGAACATCTTCACTGTCGGTGTTGACCTGACCTCGGTGAATTTCTTTATAGGGGAACCCTACACACTCGCTTACACCTTCAGCCAAACCTTCCTGAAGACCGAGAAGACCATCGAGGGTGGTCGTATGCAGTTGCTAGGAGCACGACTAGAGTATGCGAACAGCCGCACGTTTGACGTTGATATCACACACAACCCTACCAAGGTTGCCCCTAACAAGACCACTGACACCCATACGTTTGCCACCGACTTGGGAGCCATCATAGGGACAGCAGACCTACAGGATGGGTTCTACCATTTTCCAATTATGGAGCGGAATGACCGGACTGAGATCACACTCAAGAACTCATCCCCATATCCTTCAGACTTTTTAAGTATAGACTATGAAGCTAGAGCATTTCAGTACGGAACGCGCTGGAGGGGCTAGATGGAATTTCGGAAAACTATATGTTGAACATTCCTCTATCCACGACGCAACCCCACTTGCTGATAACCTCCGATCTGCTGATCGAGACGAACTCGCTGCCGTCACAATCGAGCCTCCTGTACAAGTGCTTATCGATGGAATCCGGAACAGTTCCCCCTGCTACACGATCCGTGTCACCGACACAGGAAGACCCTGTGGAGTCTTTGGTACTCGTCAATCTGACAGTCCCGGCTGCGGTGTGGTTTGGATGCTCGGCACTGACGATCTCACTAGACACCGACGATCATTCTTACGCTATTCACGCAGATGGTTAAAGGAACTACACAACCACTACGACTTGCTATACAATGTGATCGACGCAAGAAACAAGTTACACATCAGATGGCTCCAGTGGATGGGGTTCGAGTTTGATATGGATATACCGAAGTACGGAATAGAGAAGAGACACTTTATATTTTTTAAGCACTATGAACGAAGCTGACTTATCACCACTGATACACGCCTGTCACCCTGTAGCCCTTCTTATCGGCTCTATGGTGGTGAGTGCTGTCCAAAACAAAACAGCCTACGACCAAGCAAAGACCGACGCGAAGTCACAGGAAGATTTCCAGAGGGCCAAGGGGCAGCAGATGATTGACATGGATGCCGCCAATATGTCGGAGAAGGTCAACCGTCGCGCTGAAGACCTTGCACAAGGA
>Ga0208299_1002216_pt1 | contig 13368 bp, 15 predicted proteins | sample 15_taG_FD_184089 | JGI IMG/M metagenome (GOLD analysis project Ga0208299, IMG submission 184089) | Marine viral communities from the Subarctic Pacific Ocean - 15_ETSP_OMZ_AT15312 metaG (SPAdes) (version 2) | ecosystem: Environmental > Aquatic > Marine > Oceanic | place: Pacific Ocean | collected...
TATTCTGTAATACTACTTCCGGATCTTTTACTTTAACTCTCCCTTCATCCCCAACAATCGGCGATGAAGTTTCGTTTATAGACTATGCAGGTACTTTTGACTCTAACGCTTTAACTATTGGAAGAAATAGTGAAAAAATTAATGGAGCAACTGCAGACTTAACAGTTGCAGTAGAAAGAGCCGCAAACACTTTAGTCTATACAGATGGAACTCAGGGCTGGTTATTGAAGAGTAAATAATTATGGCAACTTATAAAGAAGACGTTGGTACAGCGGTTACTAATTACGCTGGGAATAGTCCAAGCGTTGCAGATGGTGAAGTTTGGTATGATAGCACTAACAAAGATTTTAAATATCAATATCCTGCTTTAACTACATCTGGTTCGTGGAGAAGTGGTGTTGACTTGAATGCAGCCCGAACACAAATACGTGGATTTGGTACTTATACAGCCACAATAGCAGCAGGTGGGGGTCCTGGATATGTCGACAATACAGAAACTTGGAACGGAACTAACTGGACTGAAGTAAACAATTTAACCACTGGTAGATCACAAGGAGCTGGAATAGGAGCAACTTCAACGGCAGGTCTTTACGCTTGCGGAGCCCATATTCCTGGCCCACCATATTATACTAATATAACAGAAACTTGGAACGGAACTAACTGGACAGAAGTTAATGACGCGGGCACTTCAAGAGGTCTTATGGGTATGACTGGCAATGCACCAAATACTGCTGCGTTAATATTTGCAGGTGATGGAACTGGACCTAATAGAGTAGCTAACACCGAAATTTGGAATGGAACAAACTGGACAGAAGTTAATGATTTAAATCAATCAAAATATGCTCCTTGGGGAGCAGGAGATTCAAGTACGGCCGCTATATGTTGGGCAGGAAATGTTCCTCCTGCAACTGCTAATACAGAACTATGGAATGGCACAAACTGGACAGAAGTAAATAATTTAAATACTGCTAAACAATATACGTCTGGAACTGGACCTAGTAGCACTGATGCAATAGCTTTTGGCGGAAGTCCTAGACCTTCTGTCGGTACTCAAACAGAACTTTGGAATGGCACAAACTGGACTGAAACAAATGATTTAAGTACAGCAAAAGATTCTATGGGAGGAAGTGGAACAACAACAAATGCAATGTCTATTGGTGGTAGTACAGGAAGCGCTATAAGTGCCGTGGAAGAATGGACAGGTGCGGGTGCACCAGTTGGAGCTTGGGCTACAGGTGGAGCTATGAACACGGCTAGAAGAATGTTAGGGTCAGCAGGAACTATAGATTCTTCTTTAGGTTTTGGTGGTGTCAGTACTGCAAGAGATGCTGAAACAGAATCTTATAATGGAACAAATTGGACAGAAGTAAATGACTTAACTACAGCAAGAAGAGATACAAGAGGATGTGGTGCTGATAATACAGCAGCATTATGTTTTGGTGGAGGAAGTGATCCTAGTCCAAGCACTACAACTTTAACAGAAACTTGGAATGGATCAAACTGGACGGAAGTAAACGATTTAAATACTGGTAGAGCTTATCATGGATCAGCAGGAATTAATACTGCTGCTTTATGTTTTGGAGGAACAGGAGGAAACTCTGCTTTAACAGAACAATGGAATGGAACTAATTGGACTGAAGTAAACGATTTAAACACTGCTAGGCATAATATGGCAGGAAGTGGACTTTATACAGCTGCTTTATCTTCAGGAGGAGAATCTCCAACAACAGGTAAAACAGAAAGTTGGAATGGAACAAACTGGACTGAGCTTAATGATATGAATAGTGCAAGAAGATCTTTAGCTGGTGCAGGTACAAACACTGCAACTTTAGTTTTTGGAGGAAACACTACAACGATTGTAGCATTGACTGAAGAATGGAATGGAGCAAGTTGGGCAGAAGTTGCAGATTTATCTACTGCAAGAGTTGGTCTAGGTGGATCAGGAGCCACTGCTGGTTCAACAGCATCATTAGGTTTTGGTGGTGAAGACCCAGGTGCAGTTACAACGGCAACAGAAGAATGGAGTGGAAGTTCAAACACAATTAAGGTATTATCAGATTAATCAAAGGAGAAAACTATGGCAAAAACATATCAATACTGTGTAGCAGAAAACTGGGGAAAGGGTTTCATCGATCACGTTGAATCTCAAAGAATCACGTTTGTAGGCTATCCTGGAAATGTTTGGCAAGTTCCTGCATACAACAAACACGGTAATCTTTGGGTTGCTAAGGTTGCAGGTACTGTAAAAACAAAAGACGAGGCACAGGCGATTGTTGATGCAGAGGTTCAAGCAGCGCAAGCTGCGTGGGACGCTTTACCTGATGCTAAAAAAGCACCAGCAGTAGAGACTAACACAAGACCTACTGACATAACATTAGAGGAATAAAAATTTAAATGGCTGAGTATAAAGAAATACATGGCACAAAGATTCGGAACTATACGACTAATCCCGATAATCCGATACAGGGAGAGGTGTGGTATAACGATACTGATAACGTATTAAAGTTTCAATATGCCGCTGTAACTACTTCTGGTTCGTGGGCGTCAGCCCCTGCTTTAAATACAGGTAGAGCAGAGTTATCAGGAGCTGGAACTTCAACAGCTGCTTTAATGTTTGGTGGTAACAGTCCACCAGGAGCTGCTAATGCAGCAACAGAATTATTTAATGGTACTACATACAGTGAAGTTAATGATTTAAGTACAGCAAGATTAACTTTAGGTGGTGCAGGAGCCACTAACACAGCATGTTTAGCTTTTGGTGGAAGTGATGGTACCCCAGGTTATCAAAATGAAACAGAAACTTGGAATGGAACAAACTGGACAGAAGTAAATAATTTACAACAAGCAAGAGCTCAGTTAGCTGGATGTGGAACTAATACGGCAGCTTTAGCTTTTGGAGGTCGTTTAGACTCTGGAGCAGGAACAGAAGAATATGCAGGTACAGAAACATGGAATGGAACCAACTGGACTGAAGTAAATGATTTAAATAGAGCAAGACAACTTCTTGCAGGAAGTGGAACAAATACTTCTGCTCTTGCATATGGTGGACTAGATTATGTTCCATCAACAGAAACTTGTACAGAAACAGAATTATGGAATGGAACTAATTGGACAGAAGTAAACGATTTAAATGCTGGTAGATATAATTGGCAAGGAATTGGTGACAGTAATACTTCAGCACTAGCTGCCGCTGGATATACTGGAACTGCAAACTCAGGATTAGTAGAATTATGGAATGGAACAAACTGGACTGAAACAACAAATGTTTCAGATGACGGAAATGGTTATGGTTCTGCTGGAACAGCTACATCTGCTTTAATTTCTGGTGGAGATGGAAGATCTCCAACTGCAGTATCAGAACAATGGACAGGTGCAGGCGTACCAATCGGTGTTTGGGCTACAGGCGGAAGTTTAAATACTGCTAGAGATCAATTAGCAGCATCAGGAACACAAACTTCAAGTATAGCTGCTGGAGGACTAGTTCCACCAAACTCGCCTTCAATTACCGCAGAACAATACAATGGAACTAACTGGACAGAAGTAAACGATTTAAACACTGGAAGATATGGACTTAAAGGAGCAGGTGCTGATGCCACATCCGCTGTGGTATTCGGTGGCTTTACATCTCCTCCAGATGCTACATATAATGAAACAGAAACTTTTAATGGAACTAACTGGACTGAAGTAAACAATTTAAATCAAGGTAAATTTCATCTAGCATCAGCGGGAGCTACAAATACAGCAGCATTAGCTATTGGAGGTTATACGGTACCTCCAGTCGTAGCACAGACAGAATCTTGGAATGGAACTAACTGGACAGAAGTTAACGATTTAAATACTGCTAGAAGACTTTTAGCAGCAAATGGAACTCAAACATCTGCTTTAGCTTATGGGGGATGGCCACCAAACTATGCAAATACAGAATCTTGGAATGGAACCAACTGGACAGAAGTAAACGATTTAAATACTGCAAGAAGAGGACTAAGTGGAGCAGGAGCTGATAACACATCTGCTTTAGCTTTTGGTGGGTATATTACTACAGATCAAAGCGTGACAGAAGAATGGAATGGAGTTAGTTGGGCTGAAGTTGCAGATTTAGCTACAGCGAGAAATGTTTTAGGAGGTACTGGAACTACTACAGCTGCACTTGGCTTTGGAGGTAATGTAGCTCCTGGTCCTGCAGTAGCGGCAACAGAAGAATGGAGTAGCACTTCAAATACAACTAAAACGGTAGATACGGATTAATTATGGCAACATACAAAGAAATACGAGGAACACAAATTGAAGCGGTAGCAACCGATCCATCAAATCCTGTTGAAGGACAAGTTTGGTATAATACAACTTCTAATGTTTTAAAAGGTCAAGCAGTTACAGCTACGGGAAGTTGGGCTACAGGTAATAATACAAATGTAGCAAGATCTTCTATGCCTCAAGCTACTGGAACTCAAACAGCTTGTATAATTTATGGTGGATATGGAGAACCACCACCTAATAATAGTTATACTGGAACTGAAAGTTATAATGGAACTAATTGGACAGCAGTTAATACCATGAATAATGGAAGAAATAGTAATGCTGGTTGTGGAACTGCAACGGCTGCAATAACAGCTGGAGGAGATCCATTTCCTAGTGTTGGAACTAAAACAGAAACATTTAATGGAACTAATTGGACTGAAGTTAATACTTTAAATACGTCTAATAAAAACCAATATATGTCTGGAGGAAGTCCTGCAGCAGTGCAGTATGGAGGAGGACCACCTGTAAGAGATAGTACAGAATTATGGAATGGAACAAACTGGACAGAAGTAAACGATCAAAACCAAGCAAGACAAACAATATCAGGAGCAGGGACATCAACAGCTGCTTTAGCTTTTGGTGGAAATAATGCGAGCACCACAGATTATGCACTTACAGAAACTTGGAATGGAACGAATTGGACAGAAGTTAATGATTTAAATACTGCAAGAGAAAAAATATTTGGCCAAGGTGCTTCTAATACAGATTGTATGGCAGCTGGTGGTGTGTTAAATGCACCTAACACAGCACAAGCACTTACAGAAATATGGAATGGAACGAATTGGACAGAAGATGGTGATATGAATAATGCAAGATCAGGCGGTGCTGGAGGTGGTACGACTTCTGCTGCTGTAATTGCAAATGGAAGTAATGATCCAGGTCTTTCACAGCAATGTGAAGAATGGACAGGTGCTGGTGATCCACAAACAAGAACTTTTGACGACAGTTAAGACTTGTAATATATTTTAAATAGTATATATAAGACACAACTATAAAGGATAAAGCTATGAAAAAAGACGTTAAAGAAGTTATACAACAAGAAGAACCACATTTAAATAATCTATTAACACGAGAAGACCTATCATCATTTAAAGGTATGGTAGATGAGCTTCGTGATACATGGACCAAAAAACAAATGTTTCGAACAGAAACAGAAGCAAGGTTTTCTGTATTACAAGATAATAGATACCCAACTAAAGCTTCAAAGTATTGGCAGTGTGTAAGAGAACAATCTAGTTATTTAGATAATCTTATGCATTTATCTTTTGACTACAGAAGAAACGAAGCAAAAATAACTTGGTTAGAAAAAAAGATTGAAAAAGAAGAAGATGAATATAAAGCAACTAAATATAAAATAGATTTAGATGAATGTAGATTTGCAAAAGCTTCTATGGAGAAAGTTGCCAAACATAGAATGAGAGAAATTAAAATGTGGTCTAAATTAAAAGGTGAATTTAATGATGGATCATTTAATGACAAAGATGTTAACATTCATCAATTAGAATCATATGGATTACAGTATCACGAAAAAGCAAAAACATTAAATCAGAACTCTAGTGAGTCTGAAATATTCAATGTAATGGGTCAGTTACAATCACTACAGAGAATTAAAAAATCTGGTGAATTAGAAAGCAGTTATAAAGAGAAAGAACAGATTACCCAGCATGACAAACCAAAAGTTTGATTTTGTATTTTTAGGTCAGTCTATTTTAAGATATCAAGTACCTCTTGATATATTTAGTACGATTAATCAAATATACGAACATAGTTTTCATAATCTTGCTCCTGCAAACGGTCAGTTAGTAGGTAAGATTGAGAATGAACATTCATTGTTTTATCATGGGGCTGACCAAACAAAGATGAAAAACCATAGTATGTTGCCAAGAGATGTAACAAATTACTTTTTAGAAATGTTTAAACATTACTTAGCTTTTAATAAGATAAGAGATTATGATTTACACCTTAACTCTATTTGGGTTAATGAAATGAAACAACATGAATATAATCCAGCACATGTACATAGAGGCATGTTATTTACTGGATTATCTAGTGTTATGATTTTAAAATTACCTTCTACTTTTGGTAAAGAGTATTCAGCAGCACATATTAAACAAAACGGTAGACTGCAGATATTAGGTGCAGCTAACGGTCAGTTTGCTAAAATAGATTATCAGCCACCAATGGATCTTAGAGACTTTTACATATTTCCATATGATATGAGACACACAGTTTATCCATTTAATGGTACTAATGAAACTCGAAGAACACTTGCTGCAAACTGTGATGTACAGTTTGATCCAATAAAAAATAGAGGTGCAGCATGATGGAGAAAGAATTTTTTATAGATAATCACATAGGCCTGTTTAAAAACTTTATGTCTAATGAATTAATAAATGATTATTTAAATTATTTTAATAAATGTGAGCAACAAGGTGCAGTATATCCTAGACGAGAAGATGAGATGCTAGTGTCTGATAATGCAATAGATACTATAAGAGACATGAATGTTTCATTAACCCACGCTAACAAACCTTTTATAGATTTGTTTTTTAAAGAAGTGTATCCTTTGTATGTTCAAAAATATTCATTCTTAAAAAGACTAGCAACACATAATATTTTAGAAGTTAAAATACAAAAAACTAAAAGAGGAGAAGGTTATCACACTTGGCATTGTGAAAATGCTGAAATGAAAGCAAGAAATAGAATACTAGCTTTTATGGTATATTTAAATGATGTAACTGAAGGTGGCGAAACAGAATTTTTATATCAAAAATGTAGATTTAAACCTGAAAAAAATACACTATTAGTTTGGCCAGCACAATTTACACACGTTCATAGAGGCAACCCACCTTTATCGAATGATAAATATATAATAACGGGATGGGTAGAATACGGATATTAATATGATAACAGAACCAAGATGGAGATCTTTTATAGTTGAAACAACTACACCAATATTTACACCTGAACAATGTCAGAAAATTATTAATGCAGGAAGAGCGGAACCTAGACTAGATGCATCTGTTGGAAGTAACAAGGGAATTAAAGGTGGAAAGATAGATACAAAAACTAGAACTTCTCATATTAGTTGGATACCATTTAAAAAAATGGTTGACATGTATCAAGACATTGAACGTATTATGAAAACTACAAATGGTAATCACTTTGGTTTTGATGGAATGACTGTAAGTGAAAACGCTCAATACACAGAATATCCTGAGGGTGGGTTTTATGAATGGCATGTCGACAATGATGTTAATATGAAACATGAACCGCCTGTTAGAAAAATATCCATGACATTATTACTTTCACCTGAATCAGAGTTCGAAGGTGGAGACCTAGAGTTAATGGCTGAAGGTAAAGTTGCAAAAATTAAACAAGGACATGCGATATTCTTTGCATCGTTTATTAGACATAGAGTAAAACCAGTAATACGCGGCAACAGAAAATCTTTAGTTATGTGGTTTGGAGGCACACCATTTAAATGATGATTAAAGCTGCATACTTTCCAACAATTATATATGCTAAAGATGTTAACCTAGATAACAGGTTTTTTGAAAGAGAGGTTTTTGCATGGTCCGATAAAGACAAAGGTTTAATACGAACTAATGTGAAGGGTTGGCACAGTGAAACTAATATGCATGAGATTCCTGTCTTTAAACCTTTAGTAGATGAATTATTTAAAATGATGAATGAAATATTTCCAGAAGAGTGGTTAGATAGAAAACCAATAATGGGAAATATGTGGGCTAATATAAACCCACCAGGTGGATATAACAGACCTCACGTGCATCCTAACAGTCATTTTAGTGGAGTGTACTATATTAAAGCACCTAAAAACTCTGGGCAGATAATATTTAATGATCCAAGAGCAACAGCACATATGGTTATGCCACACAGAAAAGAAGGCAAACCGCCATCACATTTATGGAAAGAGGTTCGTGTAAATCCATTAGAAGGTAGAATAATTATATTCCCAGCTTGGTTGTGGCATTGTGTTGAACCTAACGAATCTAATGATATAAGGATATCTGTGAGTTTTAATTTTATACAGAAAGGATTTGATGTTTAAAGATCAAAAGTATCAAGTAATTAAAAAAGCATTATCTTATGATATGGCTAATTTTATACTTAATTATTTCTTACTTAAAAGAGATGCTGTTGCTTTTATGTATGAAAATAACATACACTCACAGTCCCCGATACTTGGAACATGGACCGATAAACAAATACCTAATACCTTCTCTTGTTATGGTGATTTTGTAATGGATACTCTTATGGTTAAAATGCTTCCTGTTATGAAACAACATTCAGGGTTAGAACTAATACCAACTTATTCATATGCTAGAGCTTATAAAAAAGGTGATATATTAAAAAGACATAAAGATAGACCGAGTTGTGAGATATCTTGTACACTTAATTTAGGAGGAGATCCTTGGCCTCTATTTATAGATGGCACAGGATCTAATAATGTCATTGATGAATACAAAAATATCCATAAACCCAACGCTCCAGCAGGCACGAAAGTCTTGCTTGAAGTAGGAGATATGCTAGTATATAGTGGCTGTGAACTTGAACATTGGCGAGAGCCTTTTGACGGGAACATTTGCGGTCAGGTATTTCTACATTATAATCATGTAAATGGCCCATTTGCTGACAAAAACAAATTTGATGGAAGACCTATGTTAGGCCTACCAGCATTTGTAAAATAGTATTATAATGAGGTTATATGTTACAAAAATTAGGATTCTTACCAGGGTTCAACAAACAAGTCACACAGACCGGGGCCGAGGGACAATGGTATGATGGTGATAATGTTCGTTTTAGATATGGTACCCCAGAAAAAATAGGTGGTTGGACTCAATTAGGTGACGATAAGTTAACTGGTGCCGGTCGAGCTATTCATCACTGGGATGATAATGCTGGTATTAAATACGCAGCTGTAGGAACAAATAGAATTTTATATGTTTATTCAGGTGGAGTTTTTTATGACATCCATCCAATTAGAACTACTTTAACAGGTGCAAAATTTTCAAGTAGTTCTTCATCCACAACAGTTACAGTAACATGTACCGGATCTCATGGTCTAGGTGAAGACGACATTGTTATGTTTGATTCTGTCAGTGGAGTTACTGCAATAGGGTCAACTTATAATGATGCTACTTTTGAAGACAAAAAGTTTATGGTAAGTTCTGTTCCTACCACAGATACTTTTACAATTACAATGGATACTCAGGAATCAGGGACACCTTTAACTACAAGTGATGGAAACAGCACCTCTGTATTATGTTATTATCATGTAGGACCAGCACAACAGTTAGGTGGTTATGGTTGGGGTACAGCATTATGGGGTGGTACTTCTTTAGGACCGGCAACTACAACTTTAGCAACAGCTATAACAGATTTAATAACGACAGATATTGTATTAACCAGTTCTTCAGCTTTTCCTTCAACTGGAGAAATAAGAATTGGAACAGAAGATATAAGTTTTACAGCTAATAATACCACTACAAATACGTTAAGCGGAGGGGCCCGAGGAGCAAATGGAACAAGTAAAGCTACTCATAGTGGTGGCGCAACAGTAACAAACATTTCAAGCTATGTTGCTTGGGGTGAGGCATCTTCTGCTGACTTTACAATTGATCCTGGAATGTGGATTCTTGATAACTATGGAACAAAATTAATTGCTCTTATTTATAATGGTAAATGTTTTGAATGGGACGCAGCAGCGGCTGCTGCCGTCAACAATCGAGCTACAGTATTAGCAAATGCACCAACCGCATCACGTCATGTATTAGTATCTACACCCGATAGACACTTAGTGTTCTTTGGAACTGAAACAACTATTGGTACAACATCTAGTCAAGATGATATGTACATCAGGTTCTCTTCTCAAGAGAGTATTAACGCAACAGATTCTTATACAGTTAAAGCAAACAATACCGCAGGTACACAGAGACTGGCAGACGGTTCTAAAATTATGGGAGCTATCAAAGGTAGAGATGCAATCTATGTATGGACAGATACTGCGTTGTTCCTGATGAAGTTTGTAGGTCAACCATTTACCTTTTCATTCGAACAGGTAGGAACTAACTGTGGATTATTAGGAAAAAATGCTAACATTGAAGTAGATGGTACCGCTTATTGGATGTCTGAAAATGGCTTCTTTGCATACGATGGTCAATTAAAATCAGTACCGTGTTTAGTAGAAGATACGGTTTATGATGACATTAACACAACAGCAAGAGACCTTGTAAACTGTGGATTAAACAATCTTTTTGGAGAGATAAGCTGGTTTTATTGCACAAACGCTTCTGATGCAGTCAACAGGGTGGTTACTTATAACTATTTAGACTCAACACTTAAAAGACCTATATGGACAACAGGTACTTTACCTAGAGCAGCGTGGCAAGATTCTGCAGTTTTTGATAAACCACATGCTACCTACTATAATCCTTCCGATGATGCTTCGTTCGATGTTACTGGTAATACGGATGGAAGTACGATATACTATAAGCAGGAAACAGGGACCGATCAAGTTAATGCTGGTGGAACAATAACGGCTGTAATTGGTACCATAACTTCAGGTGATTTTGATATTACTCAAAAATCAGCTAGAGGTGGTGGACAGATTGTAGGTATGCCTGACCTTAGAGGAGACGGAGAATTTATAATGAGAATAAGCAGATTTATACCAGACTTTATTTCACAAACAGGTAATACTAAAATTAGTTTTACAACGAGAGACTACCCTCATAGCACAGCTACTACAACAGATTACACTGTTGATAATACTACGACTAAAAAAGACACAAGATTAAGAGCAAGATCAATTGCAATGACAGTTGCTAATATAACTAGCAATGAAGATTGGAAATTAGGTACATTTAGATTAGACATACACCCAGGAGGAAGAAGATAATGGCTATAGATAAAAAAATGAAATATGAAGATCAAAAATTAACTAAAAAAGTTAAACCAGTTAATCAAGGTGGTGGACCAAATTATTTAGGAAAACAAAAAGAAGTAACGGTTCCTAAAAAATGGTTATCTTCTCCAGATCACGTAGTAGCAGAACTTGCTTACATTACTCCAAGAGAACAAAAAATTTTATTAGATGCAAACATCTATGGATCATTAAAAGGAAAACCAAACAAAGGACCTGGTGGCATTATGTCATTACAAGGTGACCTTGGTGGATGGTCTTCTGGAGCTGGTAAAGGTGGAAACACTGGCGGCGATCGAGATAAAGGGAAAGGCGGATCAAGCAGAGAAGATTATAAACAATCAAATTATTATAAAATGATGACTGGAACAGGGACTACAGCAACTAGTCCTACTGGAGATACAGTTAGATCTAAAAAAATTGCTGAAGGATCTATACCTGAATATGCATATGGACCAGATGGTAAACCAAAGTATATTGGTGCTGGCGGTCAATGGGTAGGAAAAAGTTTATTTAACCCTTCTGGATATAGAGATATTCAAAATAGAAGAGGTGGTTTTTTTGGATTTGGAGGACAAAAAGACATACGGTTTAATCCAGTAACAAGAAGATATGAATTTGAAGAAGAAGGAACCGGGGATGTTAAACCAGGAATGGGTGGAAGAATCTTTGGTGGACTAATGAGTCTATTAACGGGCATACCACTTGTAGGTGGTGCAATTGGAACTGCGTATGATTATGGTAAAGGAATTTTTAAGAAAAAACCAAGAGACATGTCTCAATATAATGAATTAGGTTTGTTCGGTAAGGTACCTGAAGATTTTAATCGTAATAGAAACATATCAACAGACATGGGAGACAGTGTATGGAAAGATGGAACATTTACTTGGGGTGGTAACAATAATGTTAATAACACTTACTCTAATGTAGATCTAGCCCCAGCACGGATAACGGCTGGAAATTTTACAAATGATTTAAACAATCAAAATAACATGGCATCGGGTATGCAACTGTCCGAGGGTCAATTTGGCTTTCTCAACAACAATAAAAATGTAGTAAGTGATAATGGTGTAGTAAATACAGATTCTTTTGCTAATTGGAATGTAGATGATGAGGCCATGTATCCATAATGGCAAAGATCGTACAATCATTAACAAGAGCTGAAGAACAATATAGCAGAGCTAATCTACAATCATTGGTCAGGGACCTTGATGGTGTAATAACAAAATTAAACTCTTCATTTCAAGATGAAGTTAAACAAGAAATAGAAGCTAAAAGTTTCTTTCTAGATTCATAATGGCAGTAGTAAACGAATATAAATTTTATGGTAAAACCGTAACAGCTGCTGAAAGTAATAATCTTTTAGAGCCAGGAGATAATGAAACTATTATTGTTAGGTCTCTACATGTTACTAATAAATCAGGATCTAATACACCAACAATAACTATTACTAATAATGCTTTTGAAGTAATACATACTCAAACATTGGCCACGGCAGCTAGTGTAGAAATACTAACAAATCCTATGATAGTAGAGGGAGGTAAGGTATTAGCCGCTACTACAGCAGGAACAGTAAGTGATGGGGTAGTCATTACTATAAGTTATTTGAATATTAAGAAGGAGAAAACTGACTAATGGAAATTAAAAATGCAACAGTTGAATTAACCTACAGACACAAGGAAACTGGCGAACTTTTTAAGGAAAGAAAAGACTGGGAAACTAAGGGTTATAAGAATGAGGACATGGCACAGGATGTAAAAGTCATCATGCCGCCTCTTGATTTAATGAGTAAAACGTAATAAACTAGGAGATTAAGGTAAAATTATGGCAATTTCAAGAATGCAAGAACCCCAACAAATACGTTCAGGAATAGGTTCCTTACAAGACCCTAGACAAGGTTACTTTTTAGGTAAGCTTGTTAAGAAAGCTGTTCGTGGTGTTAAGAAAATTGTTAAAAGTCCACTAGGTAAGGCTGCTTTAATAGGTGGTTTAGGTATGTGGGGTATGGGAGCTGGTCCTTTTGCAGGTGGTAAACTTGGCGGAGGTTTTCTTAAAGGTATTATGGCCGGTAAAGGTGGACTAGGCCCTTGGACTATGAAAAACGTTACTCCTGGTAAAGGTGGTTT
>Ga0208299_1002218_pt1 | contig 13366 bp, 11 predicted proteins | sample 15_taG_FD_184089 | JGI IMG/M metagenome (GOLD analysis project Ga0208299, IMG submission 184089) | Marine viral communities from the Subarctic Pacific Ocean - 15_ETSP_OMZ_AT15312 metaG (SPAdes) (version 2) | ecosystem: Environmental > Aquatic > Marine > Oceanic | place: Pacific Ocean | collected...
GAGGTCCTTTACGAGACCCCGCATTTCCTTACGCATGTCATGACCGTAGTGATCAACGAGCCTTTGCTCTATGTCGTCCACTTCTAGACCCACTTGGGTGTATAGCTTAACTCCCCATTTGCGGGCGTCATGCCAACGCTGACCTGGCATAACTGGCGAACTTTTGAAGTCCTCCAGAATTTCAGTCTTGCGTTGCGTAATGATTACGTCTTTTTTTTCCCTAACATGACTCAGGGTACCTCGGTATTCCTTTTCTGTAGCCCCTGCGCCAACAGGGGCTTCTTTATGTTTATTCATATAGATGTAATTTCCTTTCTAGGATTTTGTTGAGTAGTTAATCTCGCTAGGGCCATATCCAGCTTGTCCGAGGGGACGCGTAGAGTTCGGTACCCGAAGTGAATCGTTGGGATCACCCCATTTTTGATTAGCTCACGGACGACTTTCTCCCCGATGTTGCATCGCTTGGCGACTTGTTTGATTGTTAAGAGATTAGGTTCAATCATTGTCTTTTCTCCTTTCTAACGCTTTAAGAACAGGACGTTTCTCTCCCGCTCGGAAGCCAGCACATCGGGCGTGCAAAACGCCGTGATGCCGAACTTGGCTATTGTTAAAATCGCCTTTGTGTGGCGAATTTTTGAATTTTGATTTAATCATATATTTAAGAGAGACACACATGGCCTCTGATCGTATTTCTACTTATTTTTGGATACAATTATTCTGAAAGGTAATCGTATTGATTTCCTTGTTACATTGTGCGAAGGCATAGCTCACGCATCGCACACTAGATGGGCATTTTTTTGCCTAATTTAAATCAGGCTTGTATTTATTTAGTTGACACAACTAATTACAATTAGGTCATATTGACCTCCTTCTTAGCTTTAACCCTACGCAAACGGACCGATGAATCAGCAAGCGTAGGTTTAATGAACGGCGAATATTTCGCGGTTCTTGTTAGGGATGGTGATGTAGGGAAATTCATTTGTTGATCGTAAGCTTTGTGAACGTTTATTTCACTCGCGTTAGGTATAAAGAAAGTTTTGGCGATTAGGAAAATTTAAGAAGGGTTGAGTCGCCTGAACCACAAAGGAAAGATGCTCCTGGGAGTGGCGAATCGAATATAGTAATTCTTGTTAGCCACAAGATGTTGTGTTGTAGATTGTGAAATCACAAAAAGATATTGTGATGGATGTTAATTCGTCAACGCGATCGTAACATTTTTATTAACTAAATAGAGCGTTAATGAGGGGTGAGATCGAGCTAACTAATTCAATATCAGGAGCTTGTGATAGGTGAAATAAAAACTGAAAAAACGTTGTTTTTTTTCAATCGAAACAGAGTTATAAGGCCGAATCGTAAATTCGGCTCAGAAATTCCGCCGTTTATCATCACGAACACAGCCCACAAAAGCGATACGTACTGTAATAACTGAATACGCGACCTAGTACTGAGAAACTTCCTTGAGGGGTTATTTACGAAGTCAACTCTACTATGTTATTTAAAGCCATCCCGTTGGGAAGAAGCCTCCAATGGAGATGCTGGGCGTCCTCCTCGGGATTGTAATTGTGATAGTGGTCCTTGCCCTCGCTTACATCTTTTTGCTCAAGCTAACAGGATTTCGACTCATCAGCATTTTAGTGGGCTAATTATGGGTTATTTACACGCAAGCCGTACTCTTTTCCGAGATTCTTAAGTTCCTCCGTACCAGTAGATAGTAGGTACCATACAACCCCTTACACTTCGGTCCTGCCCCTCCTGGGGTGTCACCACCCGGGTCGGCTGATAAAGCCCAACCACATCTCGTCCTGCTGGCGGGTGTTACGGCGAGCAGTTGGCGAAAAGTTCAAAACAATCAAGATGCAAACCCGACCATATTATCCATAGTAGACCCGTTCGGAAGGAGTCTCCAGTACAGATGAGGAGCATCTTCTTCGGGATTGTAGTTGTGGTAGTGGTCCTTGAACGTCTTGGGGTTCGTGTGGCCCATTTGTTTCATAGTCCTCCCCATGTCGCTGTACTGATGGTAATGGTAAGTTCCAAAGCTATGGCGGAAGACGTCGTGCTTGCCCTTTAGTCCTGCTTCATTCCTAAGCCTGTTGTATTTGCTGCCTAGCGTCGAGAATCCGCAAATAGGGCCTGTCCTCTCCGTCTTAGAAAAGCTCTCTAACCATTTCATCAGGTTGGGTTCAATGTGCACTAGTCGCCCTTCCTTGAGCTTGTCGCTCTCAGGGGGAACGTGAATGTACGGTTTCTTGTGAACGCCTTCGGGTTTCAGTATGACCTTATCCCAATCGAGAGGATTCTTATCTCTATTTCCCATTAGCTCTGACGGCCTTAGCCCTGCGAACATCAGAATAGCTATCCCAGCCGCTAGCTCTCGGTACTCATCGGTCTGAATAAGCTCAATGACACGATTGAACTCTTTGGTACTTAGAACCTCTGGACTCTTTTTATTGTCTCTTCGATGTATTACGTGGGTAGGGTCATATCCAATCATGCTTCTGTCGTGAGCGTACTTGAATACTGGTTTTATTGTGCGTAACGCCCTGTTGTAGTTCGAGGCGCTTGAAGCGTAGTATTCGCTGAGGAATTCCAAAATCTGGTCCTCTGTTATCAAATCTATCGCAACCGAACCATAGTGATGCAAAAACCCTCTATCCTTAATCCGTTCGCTTTCGTCTGAGCTTGAGTGAGGAAGGGGGCCCTCCATCACGGCAACTGTCTCTTGCTCGTGATTAGTGGACCATTTTCTTCTGACTTTCCTTGATTGGACGGATCGATGAAGAACTTCTGCGAAGGTATGGGCGGATTCCTCTTTTCTCAAATGCTCCACGTAGTGCTTTGCTGCTGCCCTGAGAGTTAGATCGGAATGCTCAAGGAGGTTCGCCTCTCTGATGATAGATAAAGCTGCTTGGGCATCGTTGGCCTCAGAGCTAGTGAAGCGGGTACTACCGGATCCGTGTTTCGCTATGTGGCCTCTAAGCCGCTTAGCCTCAACCAAAGCCTCTTGCTTTGAAATGAATTCCGGTCGGCTTCGCGATCCAGTGCCGGAAAGGTTAGCAGGAACGTTCAACTGCCAGTTCCCATTTGGCAGTTTTTTTGGTGTCAGTTGAGCTCGCTTAGGCATTTACTGCCCTTAAGCTGCCCTAAAAACCAGCTATTTCAAGACAAATCAGGATACAATAAGGAACAATGAAATTGACTACTTATGTTTAAGTCACTGATTTTCAGTGAAATGGCGGAGAAGGAGGGATTCGAACCCCCGGTAGAGTTACCCCTACAACTGATTTCGAGTCAGTTTTGATTTGAGATAATAATATTTCTTATATTATTGTTTATTAGAGTTTTATGTAATAAAAAATAACTTTTTATTGGATAAAATATTTAGAGATGCCCTAATACTGCCCTTAAAAACTGAGAGTGCACCAATTGATTCTCAAGAACCCGATCTCACAGATGAGCTAGGGCAGGGGGTATTGCAACCTTAGAAGGCGGGGGCGGGGGTCTTCTCAATGACGCCCCGAGGAAATGATTATACATCAATAACCTCCTGAAAAAATAAGGTTCTCATGGGGTTCCGATGGGATCGATAAAGCCCATCCGACCTGCTCTTGACGAGGGGGCGTTTGGTTTCAAGGGTGCCCCCTCTCTTATTAGGTTAATGCAGCTCGTGTGCTTCAGTTAGCTCTCCTTCACCACTGCATCCCGAACCGCCATGCACATATCGTAGACCTTCTTGTTCGACATGGCCTCAATCCCAATCTCTCTGAGTGTCTGGACCAGCACCGGATCGCCCGTAATCCTGATGATCGTTTCGCCCTTGGAGGGAATGATGTGGAAGTCATCCGTATCCATGCCTAAATCCGTTCTTCTGTCCTCGATCCACGCCACCGCTAGCCGGTTGACCTGCTCAGGGCTAAGGTCTGGATAGCTCATGAGCTTTTTCATGGTCTTGGCCCGAACTGGACGCCCGCTTAGAGCGTTGGTCATGGCGGAATTGGGGACTCCGCACGCCTCGGCGAACTTGCTATTTCGCACGCCGAGATCTTTGAGGGTTTTGTTTAGGGTGTTCGCGAGATTCATGAAATAATTGAATTTCAAAAAGAGGAAATTTCGACGCCAAATTACAAGTAAAAGGAAGAATAATTTTATTGTCGAATTCTTTAACAGTCGTTGTAGTTTGCGTGATGTCTTTCCCCAGGTTCCTTACCGCTCTCCTCGCTGTTGGATTCATACAGGTTCTTGCCTCGGTCACCTTCGCGGAGCGGTTTTACGTTTCGGATGATGCCTCCTCCGGCGGTGACGGAGCATCATGGGAAACCGCATTCACTTTTCTACAGGACGCGCTGGATCAAACAGTCGCAGGCAGAGGTGATGAAGTCTGGATTGAGGCGGGAACGTATTATCCCGACGATGGTGCGAACGTGACGGTGGGAGATCGGACGGCGAGTTTCAACCTAGTTGATGGGGTCGTACTGTACGGGGGTTTTGCTGGTGGTGAATCGAATATCGGGGAACGTGACTGGGAAACGAACATCTCACTATTGAGCGGCGAAATCGTAGATGGCGATGAAAATAAGGAGAGTTGGTCTTTTCACGTTTGTACTACATCTGACGGTAGCTCCATAACCTTTGATGGAGTTACTGTTTCTAAAGGCAACGCAAACGATTCTTACGGGGAGGCCGGGGCTGTTAGTGGTATGGCGTTTGTAGACGTTTTTAATTCGACCTTTTCTGACAATTCGGCGGTGGACGGAGGGGTGGCACTAAATGGTGCATGGAACGTGGTTAACAGTGTTTTCGATAGAAATTCGGCGACGCGGTACGGAGGAGTTTTTTCGGGAACTCTTATGACAGCCGTGGATACAACATTTTCTAATAATGCCGCTGGCTCTGGGGGAGTTGGGGGCGGTAATAATTGGACAGTTGTTAGGTGTAGATTTTTGGGGAACACGGCTTCGGAAGTCGGTGGTGGTGGTGTAGTCAGTGTTGGTGGAGTATGGAAGGTGTTTAATAGCGTTTTTCAGGAAAATTCAGCAGTTTTAGGAGGAGTTTCATCTTTCACAACTTGGCATACCACAAATAGTGTTTACCACAAGAATTCGGCGACTCAATCAGGTGGTGTTGCTTATGGCGGGAATTGGAATATTCTATCCTGCACGTTTCTAGAAAATTCGGAAAGCAACATTAGTACTTTTGCAAATGGAGACTACAATACGGTGAACAGTATTTTTTGGGATTCGCAAACTGCTGAGATGTTCGCTAACCTCTATTCGTTTTCAAATTATGACCCTAACGTCGATCCCTGGGTTGAAGCAAGAACTCCAGAAACTCTGAGAGGAACCAATATTATACGTGGGGGCTTAGCTTCGATCAGTCTTCAAATGTTCAGAACTGCTGATGTCGGTTCGGGATCCATTCTGGATTCCCAACCGCTTTTTATCGATATGTTAGATCCAGATGGAAGTGATAACGTCTGGGGTACAGCTGACGACGGACTACGCCATGATCCGAACAGTCCTGCCATAGGGCAAGGTGATTCAGAACTTCTTATTCTAGATGCAGAAGACCTAGATTTCGATAGCGTAATTATAGAGTCGATACCAATTGATATTGCTGACTTTACCAGAGTTCAAGAGGGGGTTTTAGATTTGGGGGCATACGAATATGGGAACGATAAGACGCCTATTTATAGTCTAACTGTATATAGCTCAATCGGAGGGCAGACCAATTCGGACGGCATTATGAACTACGCTCCAGGTATGCAGGTGTCAATCAGCGCTGTCGCGTCCAATGGATTTGTGTTTTCCAGTTGGTTAGGCGATGCGAGCGGTTCGTCGAACCCATTATTTGCTACGATGGATAACAATAAGACGGTCATCGCGAATTTTGATTTTGACCTGTCTGATGAAGATGATGACGGACTTACCGCATATGATGAGTATCTCACATATGGTACAGATCCAAACTTAGCGGATACAAGTGGTGACGGAATTGCAGATGGCAACGCTGTTGCAATTGGGATCGATCCCGCTTCCGATTACTCAAGCGTCATAAATGCTATCAAGTTGGACCCAATCCAAGTTGATTTATATAGCGTTTCCGATATAGAGACTGCTAGATTGTTAGGTCAGCAAGACGTTACAAATAATCCGGTTGCATACGACTTGCACACAACCACCGAAATTACAACGGCTAGAACCAATGGTCGAACCGACGTCACCTCTGATCCAGCAACCTACAGCTTACACACGGCCAGTGAGGTTACCGCATCTAGAACAGCTGGTCAAAATGATGTAACCAGCGATCCAGCAACTTACGATTTATTTACTCAGACCCAACTGGACGCTCGTGCAGAATCTACGACACAAGCAATCATTCTAAATCCCTCTAGTGCTGGATTATTCGCAAGCCAGGAAGCTATCTACTTCGGTTTCAACCAAAACCTGATAGAGCTAGACAAGGATAGTTTAACATTGGACTGGAGCTTGATGCGTACTGAAGACCTTTCCGTATGGGAAGAGATTGGCAAAGTGGAAATAGCCGTTCCGAAGCAAGAGGCTCCGTACTTCTTTAGGTTCGAGCTGAATCAGTGACGATCTATTCAATACTGGCTATACTCTTCCAAAGGTTATCAAGGTCAGGATGGTCAACCGAAGCTTTCTGTAGCGTCTTGTCGAGTCCCACCGCTTTTTTGACGTGCTCCGAAGCTTCCTTCGTTTCGCCCAACAAGGAACAGCAGCACCCCAGACTGAACCACAGCGAAGCGTTATTGGGATGCCGCTTCAGGGCTTTCAATGCAACCTCCTTGGCGTCCTCGATCTTACCCATCTCCTTTAGGGCATGAGCATAATTGATCCATCCGTCAGGTTTTCTGGGAGTCCTCTTCGCTATATGCTTTGAAACGGCTTCCAACGCTGGCCAGTATTCGGCCTGACGGTACATCTTCATTCGAAACGACATCACCGCTAAGCTCATTCGGTCCTCGCCCATGATGCTCTCGATCTCCTCCGATGCCTCGTTGGTCATGCCAAGCTCTAGATAGCCATTGGCGTACTGGAGGCGTGTCTTGGTAGGTATCATCGCAGAACAAAGAGGGGAACTAGTAAAGGGAATCAATCTTGCTCCCGAAAAGGAAGAGATTTATGCAGTAGATTACTAAAGAACAATGAAACTAACCATATTCATCTATTTCATAACGCTCTGTGCGGAAAAATCTCAATGTCCATTGAGTAGTGTCTCGCCATCTTCCTTAGCCTTTCCAGGTGCTTCTCATCACCCCTGTCTTTCAGCACAAGAACAATGCCAGCCTTCTTGCCTGTCTGCATAGCGTAATTAAGACTCTGTCCAATGGCCTCTGCCCATTTGTCCGCAAAGTCCACTTCAATGGCGTGGGTGTCTGTTAGGATGTCGCAGCGAGTGCCGTCGGGCATAGTCACCTCAGTCCTTCCTCCTAGTTTCTTGGCATATTGCTCTTGGTAAAAGCTTTCTGGATACGCTTTAGGAGAGCTGGGAACAGAGGGTCTTGGAGCAGTGGTCTGATTGTGGTAGTGATACGTTCCTGCCTTCCGATCCCCATGTCCCCCTTTTGAATCGGTGCGGCCCGAATGGGAGGAAGCCACTTGCAGGAGACTGAGAAAGACTAGGATGAATGAAAATAGCTTCATGATTGAAAAGAGAGCTTGATGAGAGGTAGCTATGATCTCAAAAAAAGGAATGGTCAGAATGCTTTCAGCTCTGTTGCTTGCAGGCTTTTTTCAATTTATATCTTGGGGACAAAGTGACTTCGTCAAAAGAGAACTTGCTGAGGCAGAATCTAGCGACGCTAACTCGCAGCAAATGCTCGGCTGGATATTCGAGACTTGAACGGGTAGTGGACGAAGTGGAAGGATAGGTGGGTGATATGACGTTTTGGAAAAATGAGGCTGAACCGGATCAGGATAAAGAGAGTGAGAAGGAACTATCGATGGAAGAAGAGTTTTGGCGGTTGGAGAAGAATGCAAAGAATGGTGACGTCGACGCTAAGGTGGGTCTAGCTGAACACTACTACAATGGCCAAGTCGTTAAACGGGATGTTCATAATGCCTTTCATTGGTATCTTGCGGCTGCCAGAGAAGATCATTTGGAAGCTCAGTGCAGAGTTGGCGAGATGTACGAATCGGGAACTGGCCTACCGGAAAGGGAAAAAAATCCCGAACAGGCAGCTTTGCGTTGGTATCTCAAATCTGCGGAGGGTGGGAACGCCAAGGCTTTTTTCAGAATGGGGGAGATGTACCATGCGGGAAGAGGCGTTTTAAAGAATGAAGAGAAAGGGATGGATCTGTATACAGAGGCCGCGGAACGGGGAAGCACAGATGCTCAGTTCAGGCTAGGCGAAATTCATGAAAATGGAGAGGGTGTTCTGCAAAACTACCGTTATGCGCAGAAGTGGTACGCGAAAGCTGCCGAACAAGGACACACTGACGCGCAAGGGAAGCTTGGAGCGATGTACGACCTGGGAAAGGGTTTTGACGGTGCTGATAAGGCACTGAAATGGTATACGAAAGCTGCCAAGAAGGGGAACGCAGAAGCTCTATATAGACTGGGTATGATTTATAACGATGGACGGGGTGTTAAACAGGATTATTACCAAGCCTATATTTGGTTGATTGTAGCGGTCGCGGTCGGACACGAAAAGGCTGGCCAAGCCAGGAATAAATCAGAGGGACATTTGAACTACGACCAGATCCTCGATGCTCAAGACATGGCTCGGAATTGGGTTGAGGACAATACCCAGCTTCAGCATCTTGTTGGCACGCGAGATGGTGGAAGCCAACCCCAAACTGATGGGTGAGTAAAATATGCTACCTCGTTTAATAGTTTTATTTATTTTTTGTATTCTAACAAAAGATACAGTTCTACCTAGTTAGGAGCTTTCTTCTGGGGAACAGATGGTTTCAATCCGTCACATTGAAGCAATGACGGGATTGGACTTTTTTACTGAATTGGACCTCGGTGATCTGGAACGAGAGTCAACTTACGACTCTCAATAAACACTAGGGTAAGACCACATTTGTCCTGGATAGATGATAAGATGTTCCCATGCCAAAGACGTATCTCCTAAAGAAACTCGATCCTTCTGCCTTAATTTGGAAGAATCGCCAAGACGACGATCAACTGCGGTTCTGCGGAGAGTCCGAAGATGAAGCCAGGCAGAATACGGCGAACTACACGCAGATTGCAGGTAAGCCGTTCGCCCCTTCGCCTTGGAAGGATTCTAAGATGACTTCATGCGAGATGGAGTAGGATGAAGGTGTGTGTTGACCGTTTTGAGGTAACGCCCTGATGAGTCATGAGTGCGGCGCAGCCGTACTCATTATACTCAATCAGTTTGTTCTGCTTGGTTTGTTTTTCTTCTGTGGTTGTCTATGATTTCTTTCACCTTTTCCGGATGAGGAATACCGCTCACAAGAATTTCTACATCACTTTGACCTGCTGTAGAGATACCGATGGTTCCGACTTTAAACATACGCTGAAAGAGATTCTGATTCACTTTTACATTTCGAACGTCTGAATGATAAACTTCGTTGATGTTTTTCGAGAGGATTCCTTTTCTCAAAGTGACTCTCTGATTGGTCAACGTGATTTTTGTTCCTTTCGCTTTTAACCACCAGATCAATAGAATAACTAGTCCAAGACCGTAGAAGAGAATTAGAAGAATGCTCAGCACAAATTCTACGGGATTATTTCGGAACATTGATGGGTGGGATTCGTATAATGTTTCTTCGTTCATATATTTTCTATTTCATTCAGCCGAACAGGTTATTCTATAGTGAGCATCCCAGCACATAGGAGTTATTTCAATCCTGAAACAAGCGTTGACCCTTATTTTATTGTTCTCTTCTAATCAGCTATCATCCTATGTTTGAAATTCCTCCTGCTGTAAACCGGGAATTCCTCGCCGCATCCCGCGCCAGCTCATCGCACCGATTGTTCAACCTGTTGTCCGCATGGCCCTTCACCCATTGAAACGTCACTGAATGCCTCTCAAACAATGGATTAAACATAGCCCACAAGTCTAGATTGGACTTCCGTTTCCCCGCCCCTAGTACCCCCTAGTCAGCGTTCCAGTGTACGCCACCAATCGTTTCAAGATTGCAAGGAAGCCAAAAAAGGGGCGACTGAATTAACAGCCGCCCCGACAATGACTCCCTCAAGCTAACTAGCCACAAAGGTAATCTTTTCTACGTTGTTATTAGCGGTTTTTCGCACTACCTGGATGCCCTTCACTCTACCATCTTTCACAGCCTCTATGAGTCCATTGACTTGCGCCGCAGTGCGGTTGTGGTTGTGCTGTAGCTGGCTTCGCGTCACGCTTCCTTTCCGACCGATCAAGTCTACCATTTTCTTCAGATAGGCATCTTTTTTGTGGTCCACCAGTTCGTCGACGAATTGGAGCCCTGAAGACAGGAGCCACCTCTCGACAGCTATACCCCTCCCAGCAGTTTCGACCGATAGGGTCTTGCTGTGTGGACTATCGGCGATGTTTAGCAACAGAGAGAACGCCATAGCTTTCTCGGAAGACCGAAGGTACATCTGGGACTCCATATTGGTCATGGATTTCTGGTCGTATAGGTCCAAGCATTCGTTGTAATAATCATTGAACGCTTCGCGGGTACCCACAGCGGCCTGAACAATACACCGATCTTCTTCGCCCGTAGGCAAGTCAATCAGCCTGTTTACGAAGCTAGCCCAGTCAGTCTTGGTTCCTTCATCGAAGGTCGTCGACTCGCTGCTCCGCTTCTGCAGTGCCATTCGCGTGTCGAAGAGCGAGAATCTTCCGAGCGTGCCTTGATCATGGACCTGAGGCATACTGAAGAATTCCAGTGCTTTTTCAGGCTGAACAAGTAAGGCTAACGACAGAGTAGCTTGCGGTATAGTGAAACTCACCTTGCTTTCTCCATCTCCCCTTCGGTCCACTAAATGCGGATCGCTAGAGAAGCCTTTGTTTAATAAGGCCAGTTGAGCCTTATTACTAGCATACCGTCCAGAGAATATATCCAGAACGTCAGCGGCCTCAGGAGAAGCAATCCCCAAGTAGCCATCCGTTTCAGACAATCTCTCCGCCAGAGCTTCAGGAGTAATATTATCAACGTACAGCTTCGGGTGAGGCCGATTCTGCAACGAAGCTATCTCCTCATTAACGGCACGTAGATCGGCCTTAATTTGGCCTTCCTTGCCTTGCCATTCCGGTTCCTCGCTCCGCCAGTCATCCTTCTTAAGCTTTCGGCGTTCGCTCATGAGGATCTTCTTTTGCTCTCGAAGATCCTCAAGTTCGTCAGCGTCTTCTTGCTTGATTCGCTGGTGCTCGTCATCGAGTTCGCTTTGCCGCTGCATAAGCGGGTCGAAGAACTCTTTGAAAATGTTGCTCTTCCCAGTGGCGCTTCTTGCGATGCCCATTTGAAAGAAGTTTCCGAACCGTGGTTGATCAAACGCACCCTTTAGTTGGTGAGACCGTTGGGCTGCGATAGAAACCACAGACAACCCCAGCATAAAGGGCAACTGAGGTGGAGTTCCGTACACTCGGGCGCATTCGTTAGCCATACGGCTTAAAGGATTGCATCCGAATGCTTCCAAAGGAAACAGCTGTTTCTCCAGTTCGGTTTCGGTTCCCGAGTCGGGGATTTCCGAAGTCGATAGCGAGGCTATGTTGGCTGCTAGCTCTTTAATTAAATCGTTGCTCACTATGATAGTTCCTTTCCAAAAACGGGACTAGCGGAAGGAGAACTCGTAAGAAATACGAGTCTCTGTTCCACCAAGCCTCTAGCTGCTCCACACATCCTTGGATGAGCACTCGGACAGAGAGTGCAGACGTCATAGCCGGATTCAGCAAATCTGCTGCAACCAGAGCCCACGAGTAACTTAATACTCGAAACAACCTTCCTATAATCATCTACATCCTCTGCATCGACCCTTAACCAGCAGTGATAGCTTTTCTTTCCAGAGAAGATCACCGCTTGAACATAGGGCAAAACTCGCCCAGCTAAGTCCAATTGAGTCGACAAGCTTAGGTTGTCATTCTCAAGAACGATATACCTGAATCCAGCGATGTCCTCTCCATTAATATGGCGGTCCTTAGACTTCCGATCTAACACTTCCTTTCGGATAGGGTTAGCGTAAATCCAAGATCCCTCTATTGTTTGAGGTACTGGGTCCTTTACTAGATACCCTAGCCATTCCTCCCGACTCTTTATGATAGAAGGACTAGCATGGCGATCCTTGATGGCAACCAACTCGCCCGCTTCAAAGCAGTGCGAAATCAGCAACCGAGCATCGTCCCTGCCGCAACCAAGCGTGAATTCAGACTTCTTCGAAAACGCCGACTCGGGAACCGAAACCGAACTGGAGAATTTCTCCTCCAGATCTATTGGTTTTGGCCTTGCTTTCGGTCTGATGGGAGCACTCCACTTAGGCGAGATGCATCCGTATTCACGTTTTTGGAACTTCTTGCCGAGGTCCTTTACGAGACCCCGCATTTCCTTACGCATGTCATGACCGTAGTGATCAACGAGCCTTTGCTCTATGTCGTCCACTTCTAGACCCACTTGGGTGTACAGCCTCACTGCCCATTTGCGGGCGTCATGCCAACGCTGACCTTGTGTAACTAGCGAACTATCGAAGTCGGCCAGAATTTTTGTCTTGCGTTGAGCAGTTATTTCACAATGGTCATTCTTATTGTTAAGTAGGATACCGTTGTATTCACTTTTAGTAGCCTCTGTTCCCGCAGGGGCTTCTTTATGTCTACTATTATACATTCGTTTTTCTGTCCTTTCTCGATTGAGTTTCTGTGGTTATTTTAGCTAGAGCCATATCCAGCCTGTCGGAGGGTATTCGAAGAGTTCGGTATCCGAAGTGAACACTCGGGATAATCTGCTCCTTGATTAGTTTACGGACGACCTTGGGTCCGACGTTAAATCGCTGGGCAACTTCTTCTATTTTTAGGTATTCAGGCATTGTCTTTAATACTTTCTAATGTTTTTTGAACGGGAGGATTATCTCCCAGTCGGAAGCCAGCATATCGGTCGCATGACACGTCGTTATGCCGAACTTGGCTACTGTTGAACTCGCCTTTATACGGCGAATTAATATTTTCTTTCTTTTTCATTTCTTGAGAGACACACACGGTCTCTGGTTTATTTTTACTTATATTTGGATACAATTATCCTGAAAGGTAATCGTATTGATTTCCTTGTTACATTGTGCGAAGGCATAGCTCACGCATCGCACACTAGATGGGCATTGTTTTTGCCTAATTTAAATCAGGCTTGTATTTATTTAGTTGACACAACTAATTACAATTAGGTCATATTGACCTCCTTCTTAGCTTTAA
>Ga0208299_1002220_pt1 | contig 13360 bp, 15 predicted proteins | sample 15_taG_FD_184089 | JGI IMG/M metagenome (GOLD analysis project Ga0208299, IMG submission 184089) | Marine viral communities from the Subarctic Pacific Ocean - 15_ETSP_OMZ_AT15312 metaG (SPAdes) (version 2) | ecosystem: Environmental > Aquatic > Marine > Oceanic | place: Pacific Ocean | collected...
CTCATAAGTCTTCTTGGCACGTACACCAATCTCTCCTTCCTGCCTACCGATATTAGACATAACCCTATCTACAGAAATACCTGAGACACCTGCTTCTCCGGCAGCCACATTCGCTGAAGCCTCAAGCTCCATAGCCCTGCGCTTACGGTCAAAGTTAGACTGAGCATAAGCCTCTTGTTCTTCTTGGGATTTACGGAGCAGTATCTTTTGGTCTTGCTTAAGAGCAGCCTTTGCAGATTTAGTAGCGGCTTTGTTACGGAACTCCTGCATATCTGCGGCCCCTTTTTGAGCCATATAAGATGACCCTGCTTGTAGACCTGCCATTGCCCCTTGGGTTGGTGAACACATGCTTATGATTCCTTAATTAACAAGTAAAAGTCTTCCCCACCTTGTTCGTAGGTTTTAGTTTTATCTACCGTAAACCCACACCACTCAAGCCATCTAATACTCGTTTTGTTGTCTTTATGTACTAAGTTAAAAACTAATTTATAATCTTTAGATAACTTATCAACAGTAACTTTAGATAGCTTTAATATGTCCTTTCTGTGCTTTCGTATCGAGGGGGAAGCAAGCATCCATATAACACCATTCTCTGGGTTGTTAGGACACTCAGATACACCACACATTAGTATTACTTCATTGTTGTCATTTACACCTGACAGCACCTCTGAGTTTTTTAAATTAAAACAATGCAACAAACTTGACTCAGGGGTACTGCCAGTACATTCAACTTCTAACTTATCAATAGGTCTTAGTTGAGGTGCTAAATTAATAGCATCTCTTCGGAGTGCTTTCTGTAATTTAAACATTAAATTCTCTGTGACCTTATAGTATAAAAACCTTCCCACTCTGCGTTCTGGAAAGCGCATGGAAGGTAACTATCTGAAACTATCTTTACAGACACACGGTCATTCTTAGACTGAATAGGGAATCTGAAAGTACCGTCATTTAAACTAACGTCACCAATAGTTGAGCCTGACTGATTTAATACAATACCAGTATACTCATACTCATAAGTGTTTCTAGCAAACGGAGCCACCTCTATCTTAAAGTAACCAGAGTCCTCATAGTTTACTCTCATAGTTCTTAACTGTAACCTACCAGATTGCACTGATTGGCTACCATCCTTTTCTCTAACATGCTGTGTAGAAAACTCATAGGTCATTGTGTAGGGTAAACCCAAAAGAACGGGAGCTTCACTATAGTCACCTGTGGCTGCAACAGTTGTAGATGTAGGTCTTGTAGCTGTTATGTTCGCTCCTATCCGGTCAGACCACCCACCTGCTTTAATAACGCTTACAGGTATAGTTCGGGATAACGTATAAGGTAATGTCCAAGTGGTTAACCCTGTCCCTGAACTATAGGAACCCGTTAGTGATACCTTACGGTCTAGTCTTACACAGAAACCAACATCAGTATCATCTAAGTGTTGTAGGTCTACATACTCTAAATGCACACCATCGAAACGACTTATAACTAAGTACAACTTGTTCTCAATGATAGCTATATCAAGTACGGAAGAACCTGTAGGCATCTCCCATGTAGACCAACTAGACTGGAGCTTCTGTGTTCCATCAGAAAACCATTTATATATGTAGAGTTTACTACGGTCTTCTGAAGATAAGCCTACTAAGATATCTTCGTTACTAGATGTAGCTAACTTAACTAAGTTCTTAGGTATATACTTAGGAACGTGTGCAGTTACTTCTAAGGCATCCGTGATTACTGTTTCTGCCTGTATGTAATATTCTCGTACACTAGAGTATTCACCTTTCTTACTTGAAAAGTATAAGTAGTTACCTGCGCCCACAGGGGCTACAGCTGCATCATTCTCAAAATCTGTTGTAGGTATAATAGAGATTGTTTTAGGTGTTAAGTTACCTGCATTCTCAATCCTAAACTGTGTAGAGTCTGAGAAGATTGTTAATGACTCATTAAATGGAATAGCGTGTTTAAGTATAGATACTTTAGTGTGGCTTGCAGATACATCAATAGGGCCATCATCTAGTACAGTAGTTACTGTCTTAGGAAAGAACCTAAAGAAATCCCCCGCTGAACTAAAGATAACATTCTCATCACTTAAGAAACCTAGGCGGTTCTTATAGAAGAACATATTAGATATTGATGAGCCTACAAAAGATGGGTCTGGTGCTGAGTCTAAGTCACCTACTGTACGGTCATCCCAAGTTATCCAATCAAGGACAAAGTGAGTCACAACATTACCAGTCCCAAGTACAGGGGTTAGAGCCATAGGCAATGTACTCGCCTGTAATTTATACTTTATGCCTGGCTTTACGGTTTCTTCATAGGCACTCTTTGATACAGACTTAACATAGAAACTGTCGAACGCATTGCCTTCATCACCTATAACCTCTATGATGTCTCCTACGGGAGGGTCTAATGCAAATACTACGGTGGCGTGTGCTGTAGGTGCAGAAGAAAATGCGATTGTTTTATTGTCATCCTCAAGGACATAGGAAAGCGAGCTATAGGTAGCCCCATTTACCTTTACGGTAAGGTCTGTCGTATCATGGAACTTAAAACCTACAGGAAACCTTGTAGTATTACCATCACCCACATGGTGTGTACTGTCCTCTACTGGTAAATCTTCAAACCCTTGATATTTACTGTTAGTGATTAGTGTCCCAGGAACAGTACCCCCTTCCATAGACACTGTTTGCTTATTATTAAGAATAAACGTGTAGTCGGCAACAGTAAGAAACTCTAGGTCTGTTTCGGCACTAAGTGCGCCTAAATAAGCAGCGTAAGTGCCTGTTTGTGTAGTTCCTGATATCACAGTACCTGAACCATCTTTTACATCCACAGAGTTACCCTCTGTATCAAACATCGTGATAGTGTAGGAAGGCGTGGAAGCGTCAGTTTCAATAACAAGGATGTGTCTTTGGTTTACACCCCTGTCAATTACGTGGATAGCAGCGGCACTTACAGGGGTGGTTTTAACTTTAGCTAAATGTTCTGTAGGTGGTCGTTTAATCAAGCCATCAATTACGGAAGATAATGCGTTGGTTTGAGTTTCGCCCTGCGTGACCTGACGCAACGATGAAGGCTGCTGACTTACCCCATTTAAAAGGTTCGGTATACTGGTGCTTACAAGTGGCATAGCTCATTACCTTATTGCTCTGCGAGGCGAACCTCTTGAAATAATTTTATAGGTGTCGAAGCTGTCTGTTAGGATATTACTATCCTCATTAATAGCTTCAGCCCTCTCAAATTCTATTTGTGCTTCTTGCTCGTCTTGTGCAGTAAATGCTGCTAGGGTATCTGACCCTACTAGACGGGCTTGGAAACGTCTTGCTGCTTTTACAGCAATATATCGTTTTATGTGTTGTGGTAGCTCTTGGAACTCAAAGAGAAGAACCATGTCTACATAGAGCGTACCTGTAAAAGAAGTGTAACTTCGTTCTACACGGTCATAGAGGCGTGTCCCTCGTTGGGTAACGTCTATGTTACTAGACACATCTGTTGTGTCAATTCGGGCGCAGTTTGTGGGAACTTGAATTTCACCATCAACAGTAGGCACTAACGGGTAGTTAATCTCCGTGTTGCAATGTAATCCACGGGTCTGAATCTCTATAGAAGTCTCTTTTAAAATGGACTGCGCTAATGCAGCATCAACTAAAGTAGGGTCATTTAAACTAGATACAGGAGCCTCACCTAGAGCCGATAGCATTACGTTTACAGCCTCTAGTTCTGTTGTAGGTGTCACTATAGCCACGATAATTCCTCTTAAGTAAAAAAAAGCGGAAGCCCAATTAAGGACTCCCGCTAGGGTTTTAAGCAGTCTGGATTTGCACAGATGCTTCAGGACGTAGGACACCGTGGCCCATAGCGTACTTAGCAACCAGCAAGGTTCCTTGTCTGCGTATGTCGTACTCTGACTCAACCGCTAAGTCTAACAGCTTAACTGTACCTACGGCAGAAGTATGCGCGATAAGAGCAGTAGTGTTAGAAGCATTAACGACCTGCGCTCCACCAGCACCACCAGCGTCAACACCAGTACCCGTCACGTTGCTTGTAGGCAGATGAGGAGTCTTGATTAAGTTGATACCAGCAATCTGAGGCACAGTGCCTTCAGCGATGGAACCGCGACCACTAAAGTCTACGTTTACAGCGTTAGAAGCATTAGCAAGCAAATAGTATTGCTCTGGCTTCAGGAACGCGAAACGGCCTTCAGAAGGAACGTAAGCATCGTCTAAGGCTTCAGCAGCATCAAAGATTGAACCAATCAATGAAGAAGCAGAAGTGTTAGAATCGGAGTCAGTAATGATAGTACCAGCAGCATAGCTTGAATCACCTACGTTAGCAGATGCAGCAGCAGCTTGAACTATAGTTTGAAGAACGTGCTTATCCATTTGGAAGGCAAGCGCACGACCCATCTCAGAAGAGTATACTGAGCGTACATCGTAGTGGTTCTTCGCTTCATCAATGTTAGCAATGAAGTGGCTTGAGATAAGAAGGTCATTAATAGTAATAACTTTCTCGTTGTGGTTCAGTGCAGAACCCGCAATCTCATTACCTGGTGTATGATATGAAGCGGAGCTTCGGCCCATCACAGGAAACTGTGCAGACTTGCCATTAGCAATGGTGCGAACCATGTGCTTATCGCCAGTTACGGTTGCCTGTTCAAAGCTAGTAAGGACTTCTCCACTGAACTGTTTGAGGAATAGAGCATCCGCAGTTCCAGTATTATTGACCTTACCTAGTTGGGTTACAGTAGCGTTAGCCATGTTAATAATCCTTTTGGTTTGATTTAGTAAATTAAGTGTTTAATTCGCTAATCCTTACTTCACTGGAAAGGGTGTTCTCCGCAGAGAGCCTTACTGTTTTTGTGTGGATATCTGAATTGTTTTAACAGCCTGAGTAGGCTGGTTAAAGCGAGCTTCGTGACAACTTCTTAGTGACAGCATCACGGAAGGCAGGGTCTTTCTTGTACTCAGCAGTTGCCATATCTTTAGTCACCTGCGCCCAGCTATCGTATGTCTCTACAGAGGCAGAGGCTTTACCACCTACGAGTGTAGGTTCTGCACCACCGTTATCCCTGTATCTAGACATTAGACCGTCAACAGCTAGTCTTGCTTGAGGTTGGTTACCTGACTGGACAGCATTATTATAAGCCTCCACTTCATTGTCAGATAGGTTTTCAATAGCCCATTGAGCCATTTCTGTATAAGAGTCTTTACCACCAGCTAAACTAAATAACTCATTTTCATAGTCAGCGGCTAGAGCCTCTTGTCCTTTAACGTAGGAATCCACCATATCTTTGGGGATGCCCTTAGCTTCAAGGTTCTTATATGTATCTTCGGAAAGTTCACCGGATTCAGCAAACTCCTTGCTCATAGCATCAAAGTCTAAGCCAGCGTTTTCCACTGTTTCTCTAGCTTCATTTGGAGTTTCTGGCGTAGGTTTTTCAGCGTTTTCATCTTCTTGAGTTGCTTCCTGACGAGACTGTGTGAATTGTTTTTCCAGTTCACCATACGCCTTTGAAAGGTCTTCAGGAGATTTAAACTTCTCTGGTAACCATTCTGGCCGAGCCTCTTCAGTTTGCTCCTCTGGAGCTTCAGAACCTGTGATGTTTCCTTCCACTTGGACGGATTCAACCATTAGTTCTACCCCGCTGAATTATGTTGCCTTTAGCGTTGATGTACTGAACGCCTAATTCAGCAGCTTCAATTCCAGGCCACGCAGGATACTCTGGCTTTTTTGCTTTCTTAGCTGGAGCTTCCTTCGGGTTATCTTTATTTAAAGTCATTTTGGGTGTAGTCATTTATTGTACCTGTTGTTGCTGATTAGCTTTTACAACTTCACGAATAGCACCAGGTGCAGACGCTTGCATTGTTTCAGCCATCATCTGTTGTTGTTGCGCTTCTTGTTGTGCTTGCATCTCAGCTTGCAGTTCCTGTTCAGTCTTAATCAGACCTATAGTATCAATTCCATGTCCTGTAGCGAGTCGAGCTACGAGGTCACCAAAGTTAATCCGCTGGATAGTTTCAGGTGAAACCTGAGCCAGTTGAACTAGGTCTTGGATATAAGTGCGTAGTTTGTTTAAGTCGTTCCCTCTGCCAAGCGCTTCCACACCAGTAACAATAACTGGAGTAACAGCACCTTTAGGTAGCTTAGGAATCTTCTTAGCCGCAGACATGCCAGTCATTAATATGTTAACCACTGGTAGCTGCAACTCTTGACTCAAGATAGAGTAGACACCGCCAAGGGCAGCTTCTAATTCTTGAGCCATAAAGCGTATCTCTTCAGCCGTGACTCGTTCAGCATTACGCTGAATAGCTGTGTTTAAAAGAAACGCAAAAGCTAGTCTGTCCTCAATTCGCTGGACAGTCTCTAGCACGACCCGCATATCGGGGTACTTTTCTGTTTGGAGAACCTTAACATCGTTAGGGTCACCAAGTATGACATCACCGTTCTTGGATTGGGCTAGGTCAGTTCTTCGGACACTGGCATTAGGACGCACCATAAATACCAATTTAGCACTAGCCGCTGCGGAGCTAACCAATGCTTCCATCAATCCCTCAAGGGACTTCAAGTCTCCTAGATACTCTTCCACGAAAGAGCGACCATAATCTTCACCATCAAGGTGTACCATTCGGAGGGCAAGCCAAGGCATCAGGTCTTTCTTGTAACGACCTTCAGAACCGGGGATTACTTTTCCCTCAACCTCTTGGTAAACTTTATAATAATCAGAGTTCTCTCTGTAAATCTTTGTATATAACTTAAGGTCTTCATCGCCAGTATAATCAATCTCCTCAATACCTTCGGGTAAAACCCTTGGCGATACTGACTCCTCTAATATAACTTCTAACAACCCCCCGTCTGGCGCACGTTTAGCAACATAGCTAGACATAGGAAAGACACGTAGACCACCTCCTTTCTTTGGTAGGTGTATCAAGACATTACCTGAAACAATAAGGTGTTTTAAGGCTTCAAACACATTGACTCGCAATGCTCTGCCCTCTATCTCCCCCATAACCTCACGCTCAATACCAGCTAACCCCTGTTCTATCTCAGCCCGTAACTCACCTTCACCATCAAGTTCTTGCTTGGTCTTAGTGTCCATAGCTAGACGGAAGAAAGGTGCATTAGGTGGAAATAAAAGGAGCATTAGTTTGGATGCGAGGTTATTAACACCCCTTGCGCCAATACTTTGAAAGGGCTGGTATAAATCTGTCGCGGAACTAAACCCTTCGGGAGTTATCAAGGCAGGAAGTGTTAACTCAGAACACTCTCTTGCTCTATCGAGATAAATCTCCCTGTCAGCGGCTAGTTTATGATAACGCTTTGAGCAGGAAGTGTTCTCTTGCATAGATTACTCCTATCCACCTGTTGAAATGTTTAACCCAGTACCGCTTTTACCGCCTAGCCCTAATGCGCTATAGCCCCCAGAACCGCCTTTAGCTTTAAGCTGGGACATTCCTTGGGAACCTGGCTTACCTTTGTTGGTAATTAATAGCGGGTTAAGCTCGGCTGCGACCGTGTTTCTATCTTGAGCATTCCTTTCCGCAGTAGCTTGCTGCTCTGCCTCCTTCTGTCTTCTTCTTGCGTTTGCTTCTGCCTTATCGGACTGTTGCTTACTGTAAGCGCTTGAAGCCAGCATGGAACCTGCAATAGTTAATGATATGGGGTCACACATTATTTAATCCTCATAGTTGTTAGGGTTTTCGTCCCGCCTTTTCAACTCTAACAACCATTGAACGACTGACCTTTGACCAGCCCTAAACCAGACCTCCCTATCAGTCCACTCTAAAAGGGCAGACTGCTCAGGAAAGATTAGGTCTAAAGTTTCAATAAGCTGAACTACGTTGACGGGTAAACTTTCTACTTCTTTTCTATTCATAGACATAGTAGTCCTCTTATATGGTGGGTAATAATGCCACAGTGGATAGTTGATTACGTAACTTCGCAAGCTCCTCCAACACAGGCTAACTCCTGCGAACCTGTTGTGTTGTCCTCATCCTCAAAAAGAGCGAGGTCACTCCATTTTATTTCATCAGGCATTGCCTTGCTCAGTTCATCATACTGCTCTTCAGTAATGCTTTCATAAGGTGCTTGTTGATATACGTGGTCACTAACAGGTAACAGACTAATACCTGAAACATAGTCAAAGTTTTTCCATAGCCACTGACATATTTCAAAGAACTCATCATCGTTGTAATAGACCGTACTGCTGGGCTTGTGTTCACACCAATAGTCCTGATATCGCTTCCAAAGTTTAAGCTGTCGCATTGCACCTACATCTTTAACTAAAGTACTGTTGTCAGGTGCTTTAACTGGAAAACTAAATACCACCGATGACTTGTTCATTACATCAGGCTCCATAGGGAATCCTGCTGCTGACATATATTGGGCCAGGGGGTCTTTAACATCTGAACGTACTCTTCTAATATAGTACTTAGAAAAACGGGGATGGATACCAGAAGCAGAATCTACCAATTGAGACACAGTACCGCTCGGCTTAACACAAGTAATAGCCGCAGCCTGATTGATGCCAAGTTTGTTAGCCCATCGCTTGTTAGTGTTGATTGCAACCTCTTTAATTTCTGTTAGGTATTTCTCTAAATCGGGGGTATATGGATTACCTAATAAATAATGGTCACATATACCTGTAAGACTTACACCCAGTAATGCCTCCTCCTCAGTGTTTCTTTTCCACACACTCCTCAGATATCTAAAGTCAGTTAAGGTGGCTTGTAGTGTACCAATTATAGTAGCTACTTTTACTTTTTTCTTGAGAGTTTTTAAGTCATCAGTTGCCCTTATCACTACCTCAGATAAGTTACAGAACTGGTTACTTCTTAAGATAATTTCAGAGCATGGGTTAGTACCAAAGTCTTGCTCAGAGTCTCTACGTCCACTCCTCTCTGCAACCTTCTGTGCAGCCACTCGACTAAAGATTCCTCTCTCACCTGCTTTACTTTCATACATGGTGTGCATCTCTGCTAAGAAAGATTCAAAGTCAGGCTTCTCAGTATAAGCCACAGAATTGTTAGCCAAAGCACGTTGGCCTTCATCAAGCCACCACTGTCCAGACTTAGCTTTAGCCATGCGGGGGTCTGATAGATTAGACAAAGAGATTAATGCCGAACGTCTGACACCGCCAACCACCACAACCTCTGCAATCTTACAGCAGATATCATGGCACTCAATGGATGTCAGCTTACGTCCTTCGGCTTTCTGGAAGATACCTACACAGAAGTTAAACAGGCTGACTAAAGGTTCAGGGCCAGAGGCTCTACCTCCAAAGGTTTTCAATCTTGCCCCAGCACCTCTGACTCTACTTATATCCCACTTAGGAACCTTACCTGCGTAGAGCATGGCTATTAGTTCACGGAAGGCAGATGCCCAGCCAATCTTAGAATCTGATACTACAATAACTGTATCGGTAGGATGGAAGGATTCAGCAACTAGAGGGAGCTTATTGATAAAGTTACGTTCAACTGAGAAACCTACTCCAGTACCACACATCAAGACATACATAAGCTCGTCAAAGCTACGGGGTGAATCTATGTGTAAATAACTACAATTAAATCCAGCTACGTTGTCTTTATCTAAAGCAACTCCTGCTGTCATCATACATCTCATGCTAGGCATTACATCCATGTTATATATTGACTGGAACAACATCCTACTCTCTGCCTTAGTTATCTGTCCTCGGGCATGCCAAAAGTCTACATAACGCTGTACTGTCTCTTCCCAAGTCTCTCTTCTACCCTCCGTAGGTAACCAACGTGCATACCTGCTTTTGTGTATAAACTCTTGATACTGTTCCATCACCGCTACTCCTCTCTTTCTAAATGTTTTTCAAGGTTAGCCATCGCCCTCCAAGCTACCTGCGCCCAGTCTTGGTCAATGATGTGACGCATCATAGCGTCTAGTTCATCTCCTGATTTAGGTCTATCCCAGTGGAGCGTAGTGGGGGTTTGCCCATGCTGAATACCGCCTACCAAGGACACCCTTGATACTTCAGCCATAGCTCTAGGAAAATATTTAACGAACCCAGTATAGATAGGAAGGTTCTTACGCTGTTGAGCATCTATAGGTAACTTGTAGGGTTTAATAGGTTGATGTTCTTTAACAGAAGCAGGTTTAGTTTCACCCTGTACAGCCACCTTCTTTACAGTCTTGTTCCATTCTTTAGTAATAGCATCCCACTGTGTAGGACTAATATCATTTATTGTGGAAGCCATGGTATTGGTTCTCCTTTAGAAAAGTCATAATCAGATGCTCTAAGTATCTTAGCTAACCTAGCTTGTACTAACGCATCATCCTCTGTGTATCCGGCTTTCTCATACGCCTTTACTACAGTATCCCATGTAGGTTCTTCAAGAAGCACTGTGGCTCTCTTATCACCTACGCCTCTAAGACCTGTATAACCGTCAACTGTATCGCCTACTAAGGTTTGATAAAGATGGAAGTAATCAGCCTCTTCCTCTGAGATGTCCTCCATTTCTGCGGCTCTCCATAAGAGTCCAGGTATGGTCTTCATGTCCTTATCTTCAGATACAATTACAGTCTCTTCGTACTTACCAGATGTAGCTAAGATGCCCATAACATCATCACCTTCTAATGCAGGGTATTGCTCAGTCTTGTACTTAGATTCTATCCAAGCCTTTATACCTTTATAGCAAGTGGGTTTGCGCTTCCCTTTCCTGTTGCCTTTATAATTAGGGTGAATGCCTTTTCTAAAGTTATCCTTGTCACTGAAGCAGAATATAAAATCATCTGCTGCTGTCATCTCTACCAGGTGTTCTAGGTATTGTAGGATTAACTGCTTGGCTTCCTTAGCGTCTGCCCAGAGTGACCATACGTCATCGCCCCAGTCCACCTCATGCTCAACGACAGAAGAATATCTAAATACGATAATGTCTCCGTCAATTAGTAGTGTTCGTTTCATTTGTTGCCTCCGTGGATAGTTGTCTATAAACCTTTAGCGTATCTGTAGAGAACAGTTTGGATAGGTTTACTAGGTACATCTTAGATGCCCAGTTATCTCCTCCCTTAACGACACGATGGTCATCAAGTTCTTCCACTATCTTCTTAAGCGTCTTAGTATCAAACACTAGCGTACAATATACATCATCTTCTATTGCTAAACGATGAAACCAATAATCAGATTCAGTGGCATTAATACCAGAGGGTTTACCATAAGATTCAAACTCAATTGCTATGTTGCCTGTCTTGGCCCACATACCTCTCTCTGTCTTAACCTCAATCTTTTTATTCTCTAGCATATCTAACACTTTATCTTCGTGCATCTGACCATACGCTAAGTCTAAGTCAAACTTCTTTCTGTTCTTCTTAGTGGGTTTCAGCCCAGTTATCTCCGATGTTGTATTCTCCTGTAAGTTCACATCTGATTTTAAAATATTCTCCTGCTCGTTTAATACATTCAATTGCGATTTCTCCAATTTCATTAGCCATGTCTTCCTTTGTCTCTAATTGTATTTCGTCATGTACCCAAGCTACCTGTAGACATGACTCCGATAGTCCTCTCTCCTTCAAGGCCTTGTCAAACTCCACCATCCATTGCTTACATATCAATGCACCTGCTGACTGGAGTAACACATTGAGGGCCGCGTGTGGTGACCTTACCTTCAAGTACCTCCCATCCAAACCCACTAGATAGCCACGTTCAGCGGCTGCCTGTACACGCCCTATAAGTTTTGCTAGTGCAGGGAGCTTTGCTAAGAATCTCTTCTTTAGAATCGCACCTTCCTTAGCCCCCTTACCAACAATCTCTCCTAACTTACCTACACCTGCACCATACAGGAATCCATAGATGAACGTCTTGGCTTGAGGACGAGTTGCCAGTCCCGCTGCCTTTTGGTTTGTGGTGTGTATGTCACCATTCACAACAGTCTCACCATAAGCACCACCATCATACTTAGCCATGTAATGCGCCAAGCACCTAAGCTCTAGCCCAGACACATCGACACCTACTAGCTTCTTGCCTCTGGGTACGGTAAACAGTTCTCGACACTCCTCCCCATAGGGCGCACCCACGGACGGAACCTGTGCCACGTTAGGGTAGGCATGTGTTGCCCTCCCTGTGACGGCTCCGTTTGTGTTACAACTTCCGTGGATACGCCCACCTCGCTCAACCTTTAGCCATGCTTGTCGGCCATCTCCAAGCTGCCCTAAGCGTTTGATAAGTGTGTAGTATTCTACTAACAGCTTTGCCTCTGGGTAAGGCAATGTGGATAGAACCTGCTCGTCAACCTTCGGCTTGCCATCGTTGGTAAAGTCTTTAGGCTCCCAACCTCTGAGTGTTGTTAGTCGGTTGGCTACATGGTCACGGCTACCTGGATTGAACTCGATAGTCTTGACCTTGTAGGTCTTGACACCCTTCACATATCCTCTCGTCTTGTTGTTGACCTTCGGTATAAACGGTGTCCTAATTTCCCAGCTTGGGAATGATGCTTTAAGCTCGTTTCCAAGTTCCCACTTTCTTCCTGATAACTTAGCATATAACTTACCAGCAGCCTCTGCGTTAAAGGCAAATCCAGCAGTCTCTTGCCTGAAAATAATCTCAGCAACTTCATGTTCTAGCGCGATTGATTGTTCAGAATAATTCTTGGCAACTATCTTCTGCCAAAGTGTGTTGGTTACTTCAACATCCTGAAAGCAATACTCCAGCATCTCATCAGAGTATTCTTCCCAGCCACCATCATAGTCACCTTTGTAATTACCTAAGCGGTGACCCCATGCAGCTAGGCTATGACTACCTATCAGCTTTCTAGGAAAGTCTGTTCGTGTGAAGTCACCTTGCTTAATGTCAGCCCAAATGAGCCTAGTACAAACCAAGGTGTCTCTTGTGATTCCTTTCGGATTAAAAGTGCCCAGCTTCTTCAACACAGGGATGTCGTACTTAATAATGTTATGGCCGCATATCATGTCAGCCTTCTCTAGCTTGGGGATACCTTCAGTCCACACGCCTTCACCTGTGTATCCCGTGGCTTCCCCAGTATCTATATCCTTGATAACCATACAGTGTATCTTGGTTACGTCATCGAGGAGGCCATCAGTCTCTAAGTCAAATATATAACTAGGCATTATACTCCTCCCATATCTTCTTAGGCACTTCACGTATAAAGACGGGTGTTTGTTCGCCTACATAAGCACCGCACACATTAAACTCCATGTACTCCACAGCCATCTCATAGTCCATTTCAGCTTGCTGCATTAGTATGTCCACACAACGCTCATAAGAATAAGCAAGGCAAGGTTTGTTGCCTATACGTTCAACCACCCCGATGATTGCTGACTCAAAACCACCGGCTTGTAGCAAGGTGACATAATCATCTTCACTATAATTAGACATTGAGTTCTCCTT
>Ga0208299_1002221_pt1 | contig 13352 bp, 17 predicted proteins | sample 15_taG_FD_184089 | JGI IMG/M metagenome (GOLD analysis project Ga0208299, IMG submission 184089) | Marine viral communities from the Subarctic Pacific Ocean - 15_ETSP_OMZ_AT15312 metaG (SPAdes) (version 2) | ecosystem: Environmental > Aquatic > Marine > Oceanic | place: Pacific Ocean | collected...
AGTAAAATACTGTCTTTTTGTCCAAATGCACTATTATCGTTGGTATATATAGCTAAAGTGTAGACAGAATTTGTCAAAATAAAGTGTCTATAGACAAAACATTATGTCTATTTCAGTGGTGCCTACGCGCGCGCGCAAAGAGGTGTTTTGTTTTCTGATTTATCTGGTATATCTCTTATATGCCTCGGAAAAGAAGAAAAAGTATTGCCTCAAGTGGAACTCCCGATATACCTTATCCTAAAGTTAGAGTGGAGTGGATTGATTGTGTGAGTGACTCTGGCTGGGCCAATGATAGAGAGTTTGATAAGATGAGATTAGCAAGACCAATCAATGAAGGTTGGTTATATTCTAAAGATGATAAGTCTATTAAACTTTTTGCTTCTTTTGACCGGGAAGACGATGGGTCTTTTTCTTTTGGGGATCGGACGATGATTCCTCGTCAGTGGGTTCGGAAGATTCAGAAGCTTTAGGTAGCTCAATTGCCTCAGCCTCAACAATCTTTGGATTTAATAGTGATTCATAATCGCTTAAAATTTGTTTCATTTTGTTTTCTAATTCTTGTTCTGATAGGTCCTCTAGCTTACCTGTTTTTATTATTTTTCTATCTATGTATAATCCTGCTGCTTTTCCCCTATTGGCTTCAGCATTTACAGCTGAGGAAAAACTTCCTTTTTTTAAAGCGGCTTCTCTCAACCTAGCTAGTTCTGCTACATGGTTTTCATAAGTCACTTCATGTTTCTTAAGTCTTTCTTCTTTTAGCTCTCCAATATATTTAACTACAAGGGGTGAATATCTTGGGTTGGTTAGTTCTGATCCTTCACGTCTCGCACGTTTAGGTGAATAGCCTGCAGCTATTGCTGCTTCAGCTTTACTCATAGGCCCATCTGTCCCACCAAATACTAAATGCTCTGCAAATCTTTGTTGCATTTCGGTTAATCTTTTTGGAACTCCCATATTGACAATTTAAGGGAACTATCCTATAAAGTCAAGATATGAAAGATGACAGAGGCGACATTGATTTAACATTATTGATAGATCAATATAAAAAAGAGATATGGGACTGGAAGCAGAAAGAATCTGACTGGATTAGAACCCAGAATCAATTAGAGGGTAATAAAAATATAATTGAGAAGTTAACCTCTCAACTCGTTGATCAAGAGAGAATAATTCAAGAACTAAAATATGATAATAGAACTTATAGAGAAGAAATTGAAAAAGTTCTTGCGGAGAAACATAAATGAGAGTAAGAGATCTGCAGGAATTTTTATCGAAATTCACTGAAGCAAAAAAGGACGGAAGTCGACAAGGCAATGCCATGAGCGATGCTGTTATTTACGTGGAGAAGGACGGATTCCTAGAAGAAATTAAACGTATGGAAGTTCACGAAAATAGTCAGACCATCTTTGGAGCAACTGGTAATCACCAATCTCACAGGTTAGTTTTAAAAACCAAACAAGATAGAAAAATTATTCTACCGAATAAACTACGTGACAACGTAGTTTAAATGCAGGACAATGTTCCCTCAAAATCTCTATGGGTCCTGAGGCTAAATTATATAAAAAATTACGTAAAACATCCAAAGATATTTCCTGGATTAGGATTGAAAACATTAGCTTACTGGGTACTCCCGATCTATTGGGCTATAATAATTCTGGGCACTTTTTTACTTTAGAATTAAAGTGTACCGCAGGGAACAAAATCAAATTCTCACCCCATCAAATTGCGTTCCACGTGAAGCATTCAAAGAACACTTACATCCTTGTCGAGGCCCTTGGTCAAAGGTCCTCGAAACTTTTTCAAAGGGGAAATTATTTCTTGTTCCCTGGTTCAAGAATCAGGGAGCTTGTAGCTTCCGGCTTGGAGCTTGGAGCTTGCGGCTTGACGCTTGGCGCTTGCTGCTTGGCACTCGAACAGGTTGGTTCGAAAGCTTGAAGCTTGGCGCTTGGCGCTTGAAGCTTCTTCCTTTCCGCGCGAAGCGCGGCGTAATATTTTGGGTGGTAAAATGTCATTAGTGCTGGCCGTATGATATATTTTTAATTTCTTTATTCCAGCAATTTCTACAATCTTTGCATTGATTATCTTGATGAGGCGCCGGGCACGTAGCCTGAGCTGTCACCACAGTGCTGGTGTTTGGCCAGCTGGCAGGTGCTGCCTGGTCTATCATGGGCGCGCTGAACCTGATCACCAGGTTGGCAGGTGCCCTGTTGAGATGGTCCTTGACCCAGGCCTCCCGAGTCGGCATCCAGTGACGCTTTGAAGGCGTTAACATGCAGACTTCATAAATTTTATTTAAATGTTCAAGATCCTGTACATCTCCAGAGTCGTGCCACCTGAAGACATCGGACTTCTTGTTGTTGATCAGGTGAGCCATTGCCTGGACCCATTGCGGTGTGTATATGGCCTTCAGTCTCCTGTACTGTGCATCTTGGACCACCTTAAACACGTAGCAGCCCTTCAGGGCGTAACAGTCATAACAGACTGAACCAGGCACAGCTTGGAGCTTGGAGCCTGTTTTGCATTCTTTGGCAGGTATACCAATTGACCAGCCGGGCATCTTGCCAGGCTTCGACAGCCCTCCAACTAATTTCCACGCTTCACTTGTTTTCATATGTTTATTTCTCCTTTATTATCCTACTAGTATCATGAAGCTTGTCGCTTGTCAACTGCTTGGCGCTTGGAGCTTGTTGCTTGCAGCTTTGAACATTTGCCGCAGTCAATCTAGCTAGTTTTAAATTTTTTAATTCTCTGAAAAACTTCTCACAGCTGTCCAGGTATGCCCGCGGCAGCTGTTCGTGCGGCCGCAGGAAATAGTGTGTGAGATCGTTGTGTTTAATTCTTCTTTTCACGTGGTTCCATATCTTTTTTAACAAGACGCAGGATCTCTTCCAGAGCGTCTGCTATTCTTTTCAATTGTGTTGTGTCCATATTATTCCTTTCTAAATTAATCCTATCAAATCCTACAGCAATGTCAAGCTTGGAGCTTGCTGCTTGACGCTTGCCGTTTGCTTGCGCTCACTGATCCCTGATCAGGCCCGCCCGATCTACAGGGCAGAGGCCAATGTTATTTCAACCTGATCCCAGATCCATTGTAGATGTGATCACCTTCTAGGCCATACCACAATGGATCAGGGATCAGTTGTTGTCCTGTGCAGGCGAGGATCTTCTTACGCGTTATACAATCCCATTCCGTCCCGGAATCGCGACCTGAACTATAGTGGGTTAATTCCCACAGCTACAACATCTGATCCCAGATCCAACAGCGTCTCTCTTCCTATTTCTAGTAGCAGGTTCCGTAGAACCTAGACTATTGGATCAGGGATCAGTTCTGATTGTGGATCGCATACGATTTAAGAGGCCGCATCACCACAACCAGAAGTTGTCCCATTAATTTAATTGTCTAAACAAGTAAATTAAATTAATTAATCAAATATAATGCTTGACTATCCTATTGTCAAGTGATAAATTAACTTTAAATAAAACAAATAACAGAAAGAGGAAATATGTACTTAATAATTAGAGAAATAGAATATGACACTTTTGAAAATGATTATTCTGTTTTAGGTAGTGCAGAAAATATGGAAAGTGCGAATAAACTTTTAGACGCACATAAATTAATAAACAAAAGAGATAATACAAATTTAACAATAGTTAAATTTGAAACTCCCTTAATACTAAAGAAAGAGGTAGCTTAAATGTCAAGAATAAGATTAAACCAAGAGTATCGGAACAAGATTGCTAATAGAATGAGAGTGCATTTAGAGGCAGAAAATACTCACGAAAAAGAAACTTATGACAATTTAAAAGCAGATCAAATTGACATAAATGACAAAGCTTGGAATATAGCTGAACAAATAGTTAGACGACATTATACACCAAGTGATGTTGAGAAAGCATACTATCTTCAAAATAAATTTGAGAATGTAAATACTATTGCCAAAGATAGTTGTTTCCATTTTCATTATTTAGGTAAAAAGGAAACAAGAGATTATGACAATAATCTTAAAATTGAGGACAATGTTCCAATAGAAAAACATTTTGATTTTAGGTTAAATGGTTCTATTGATACTAACAATAATTCATCACACTCAAGAAGTGATAATGAATATGGATATGCTTTGTTTAGAGACGAGTTAAAAGCACAAGAGAACTGCAACCCAGATATTATGGTTGAACAAGAGGGCAAAGAAAATAACCCACACTTAACAAAATATACTGACGCAAATAATAAATATCTTGGCGACGACGACAAGGGATATGGTAGAGAGTGGAATGAAAAATATCAACTTGATTTAATTGGTCGTGAGTATTGTCGTGATAGAACTTTACTTTGTTCCGAACAAGAGTTTATGATGTTGCAAGAGTGGAAACAAGCAAAAGGACAATTTGTAATCGCACATTATAAATGGATTAAATCTATTTTAAACCAGATGAAAGAAATTAAAATCGGTTTGAAAGGTTATAAATATCTTGATGAGGCGATTGAGTTATGTACTGAACTTGGATTAAATGTTCAAGAGGCAGAAATAATTAGAACTAACTCAACTGGACTTGTAATCTACAATCCTAAAAATCTTGCTGATAGAATAAAAGGAATGAAGAACAACAAGCCTAAAACTCAAGCTGAAAAAATAGCAGAAAGGGTATTGTACGAGCAACAACAAAGTGTAAATTAACACTTGACGACCTATCCTATCAATGATAGGATAGGTCATTAAATAAAGAAAGAAAGAAAGGACAATATGAACATTAAATACTTTAGCTGGTACGCAAAATCACGACAAGCATTTATTAATTGTCGTGGAGTTGATGAACACGAATACGAGGACAAATGGACAGGGCAATTTAAAACTTTTGTTTCAAGACAATGGACAGATTTAAAAGGCAATCCTTGTTATAACTTTTGGGATTTGGACGCAGAACACCCAAGAACTGCAGTCAATTATTCTGTGAGGAAAGCATAATGATAGATTATAATATAGTCCTATACATTGGTATAGGACTTATTGTTTTTGGTTTTGTTTTGTTTCTTGTTTCAATTCATTTTGAAAGACAGGCAGAAATAAAACTCTTTAAATTAGAACAATTAGACAAGGCATTTAGAAAGGCAAAAGAAAATGAGTGATTATAATTGGTGTCATAATCCAGATTGCCATAAGATTGAAACACAATCAAGGGTTCGTGGTTCTGGCGACAATAAAGTATTACGAACTGTTAAGATTAGAAGTGGTAGTCATTGGAGAAAAGATTCCATATTTGATTTCTTTTGCAACAATAATTGTTTGTTTCAATTCTTACATAAGTTTAGGCAAGAAGTTGCTAACATTAGACCAGTTAAGCAACCGAGTGAAACACCGATCAAGGTTGAAAAAGAAAAGTATGAGAGTTATAGATACGAGTGGAATAGTGGACCGAATAACGAAACACAACGAGTACCATATCAAGCAACAAGGACCACGATTAAAAGTGTTGACAATGCTTAACCTATCATATATTATCCCAGATATGAAAACAGATACAGACAATAGAACAGAAGAAAGAAAGAACAGATTCAATGGCGAATCTGTTATGCTAACTAAAGAAGAGGCAAGAAGACACGACTCATTATTTCTATGCGAGATAATGGCAACAATAGAAGATAAGACACTTGGCGAAGGTGGGAGCAAGCATTGGGAAACAATGCGCAAGCACTTGAATTGGTTTAGACAACACAATGCCAAAGCTTATATGGTCTTGCTAGACTAATCATCAAACCCAAGCACGGGCGAGCAATCGCCCCTGCTTTCCACACCATATCAATAGAGGTACCAAACCCAATCCCAAAAATCCGCGCAGAAAAAAGGTCGATCCCCCTTTATATAAAAAGGGGTCCCACTACTCTAGGTTGAATTGCTTGATTTAGAGAGTTAATGCTGGTAAAAACATGTTGAACATCTAAAAAGGATGCGAAAAATTTTTTAAAAAATTTTGTATGGATTTAAATAATATAGATATACGCAAGTTACCAATCGACGTTCGTAAAAAGTTTTTGCAATTGCAAGTAATGCATGCAGAGAAAAAAATTCAAAATAAAGCTAAAACAGACTTCATGTCCTTTGTCAAAGCTGTTTGGCCCGAGTTCATAGAAGGACCTCACCATAGAGTAGTTGCTAAAAAGTTTAATGACTTAGCCGAAGGTAAAATTACTCGACTTATAATAAACATGCCCCCTAGACATACCAAGTCTGAGTTTGCATCTTTCTTATTACCTGCCTGGATGGTGGGCCGTAATCCAAAATTAAAGATAATTCAAGCAACTCACACAGGAGAACTTGCAATTAGGTTTGGTCGTAAAGCTAAAACACTAATTGATAGTGTCGAGTATGCAAAAATTTTTGAAACTTCTCTTAGAGAAGACAGTCAAGCTGCAGGAAGATGGGAAACCGCTCAAGGTGGAGAATACTTTGCAGCTGGTGTTGGTGGAGCAATTACCGGAAGAGGTGCGGACTTATTAATTATAGATGACCCTCACTCTGAGCAAGACGCACTTTCAGCAACAGCCATGGAAAATGCGTATGAGTGGTACACATCTGGTCCTAGACAAAGACTTCAACCCGGCGCAAAAATAGTTTTAGTTATGACACGTTGGTCAAAAAAGGATTTGACTGGAATTTTATTAAAAAATCAAAAAGAAATTAAAGGGGATCAGTGGGAAGTTGTAGAATTTCCGGCGATCTTGGACAACGGACCTAAACCTAAAGCAGTTTGGCCTCAATATTGGAAATTAGAAGAATTAGAAAAGGTAAAAGCAACACTTCCAGTTGGAAAATGGAATGCACAATGGATGCAACGTCCAACTTCTGAAGAAGGAGCCTTAATAAAACGAGAATGGTGGCGATTATGGGATCATGATGAACCACCTAACTTACATTATGTAATTCAGTCTTACGATACTGCGTTTCTTAAGAAAGAAACAGCCGATTTTAGTGCAATTACGACTTGGGGGGTGTTTTACCCTAATGAAGATTCACCCGCTAACCTCATTTTAGTGGATGCAATCAAAGGAAGGTATGAATTCCCCGAATTAAGACGTATTGCACTGGATCAGTACAAATATTGGAATCCTGAATCCGTTATCATCGAAGCAAAGGCTGCAGGACTGCCTTTAACCCATGAATTAAGACAAATGGATATTCCAGTTCAGAACTTTACACCGAGCAAAGGAAATGATAAACATGTTAGAGTAAATACATGCGCTCCGCTTTTTGAATCTGGCATGATTTGGGCGCCTGACCAGAAGTTTGCGGAGGAAGTGATAGAGGAGTGTGCAGCATTCCCGCATGGTGATCATGACGACTTAGTTGATAGTACAACTCAGGCTGTTATGCGCTTTAGGCAAGGTGGTTTTGTACAACACCCTGAAGACTATGTAATGGAAAAACGAGCGCCTAGGAAGTTTGTGTATTATTAATTATGGCAGGAATATTTTCACTTAGAAACTGGGTTATGAAACAACTCATGAAAACCAATAAATCAGGTGTTATGAAGATACCTGATAAAGGTAAGATTGACTTTGGTGAAATGCTATTAAGAGAACAATTATTTAAAAAAGGCATTGAACCAGGAATGATTAAAAACGAAAAACAATTAGATAATATTCTAGATACTCCCGTAGTTCCAAAAAGTGAAAGAGTTAAACCTAAAAAATCTGGAAAAGTTATTAAAGTAGATTTTGATAAAGGTAGATGGAACAAAGCTAGTGGTGGAAAAGCAAAAGAATCATGGACCGATAAACTTACTAGATGGGGAGGTGGCCCTTCTGTTCTTGCGGGTGAGTTAGGTTTAGAAGGTCTTAATCAAATTTATCAATTATTAAATATGCCAGGTTTATATAACAAAGGTGGTAGAGCCGGGATAGGTTATTTACTTGCAGAAGACACAAATGAAAGAACGCCTTATGCAGGTGGTGGTTCAGGGAAACCCCCAATTAGTGGAGGTGCTAATTTTAATTTTAAAACTAATCAGGGTAGTGAGTTTCCACAACCAGGTCTAACAGTAAATCAGGGAGGTTATTCTGGAAATTTGGGAGGTAATATAAATTTACCTCTTGGACAAGGAAATATTGGATTAGAGGGTGCTTTAGGTTTTGGAAGAAATAAATATAATGTAGATTACAAAGGACACGACGTTGCATCAGGAGTTGGTGAAACAAAATTAGGAGATGTGTGGAACATTGGAGCTAAATACCAGAGACCTCTATGGGGTGGTGATATATCTCTTAGTGGAAGTTTAGATCAAAATTCTAATAAACAAGGAAATATTTCGTGGAGAAAGAAATTTGCAGGCGGCGGAATGGGCCGTAGAGCATTTTTAAAATTAATGGCAGCAGTAGGTGCCACAGGAGCGGCGGCTAAATATGGATTAGCAAGTTTACTTAAAGGCGGTGCCAAAAAGAAAGTTGTACAAGAATTAACTTCAGTTCCAATTAAAAATATTAAAGGAATGCCATTATGGTTCAAGCCCCTTGTAAATAAAGTTATTAAAGAAGGTGAACAAGTAAAAGTAACTGAATATGATAGACTGATTACTCATAAAACTAAACTCCCTAATTCAAAAACAGATGTTTATGTAAATCAAGATTTAAACAACGGAGATGTGTGGGTTGATATTGGAGTAGAGAAACATGGTTTTCCAGATGGTAAATATGGTCAACCGGTTAGATTAGAATATAAAGCAGGCGAACTTATTGAACCCAATGTTAGTAAAATAGGAAAAGTAAAATCTAAAGGTGGAAAAACTAAAGACGAGTTCTGGGTTGAAGAAGCAGAATTTACTGGAGGACATCCAGAGAATGTTAAGTTTGAAGAAACGTCTTTTAATAAATTTGGTAAACATGAATCTAACTTTGATGAAGTTGAAGCGTTTGCTAAAGGAAAGACTAAAAAAACAAAAAACACTTCAAGTCTACAAAAACAAAATGAAGATCTTGCTGATCATTTCAGTAATATGCCGGAACCGGATTAAAAAATGAAAATAAAAGATTACAACGACGCAATGGAGTTTTTTAGAACGAACGACTACAAAGCAGCCGATGGCGCGTGGTCCGAGTTCTATCAATCTGAGGTTCTTGAACCACGGATCATGGACCTTGCAGATGGTGGACGGATCGGGTTTAAGAAGGGTTTAAAAGTAAAAGATTTAAGTCCCAACTATTTTAAAGCAGCTGCCCTTGCACGTGAAAGTGGTGATTTAAAAATGGTTAGAGCTACTGATAACCAGTTTAAAGATTGGGTGAGTAAAAATATTTCTTCACAATCGGATCTTAACAAGAAGCATAAAAAATTAATTAATGAGGAAAAAATATTTGAAGCGAAGCATGCTCAAGGGTATTTAGATGATATTAAATCGGCAACAACTCCTTTAACATTAGGAGAAAAACAAATTTTATATAAATCTTATGATCCTTTGTTTAAAGAAGAATACAAAAGATTACTTGCATTAGGAGATCCTTTTTCTAAAACAGATATAAATAGAGCTGTTATAAATAGAATAGCTTCTGAAAATCCTACAATAGATCTACAAAAAGGTATTGGTTTAGATAAAATTCCTGGTGGTGGAAATGAAGAAAGTAAAACTTTATTTGAAAGGTATGACAAAACTTCGGCAAGAGGCCCTTTATTTAACAAAAAAGAATTAGCTAAATTTACTCAAGGTAATGCTGTAAAAGCTACATCATATACTCAAACACAAGCAAAGATATTTAACGCTATTCTTGGAGGCAATAGTGATAAAGCATCATTAGCTAAGAAGTTAAAAATTTCAGAAGGTAGGTTAGATTATAACATAGAAAAATTAATGCGTAATCTTTCAAAAGGAGGTGACGATCAATATATATTTTTAAAAAAATATAAAGAAAAAGATTTAGAAAAAGTTAGAAATGCAATTTTTGAATCGCCTTCTTTGGAACAATCTTATCAAAGAACTATTACTCAAAGTATTCTACAATCTACAAAGTTAGGCTCACCTGAAAGAAAAAAAGCTTTTCAAAAACTAAAAGAATTTAATAAATTTAAACAAGTTATGGTTGAAAATGGTCTTGATCCAAAATTATTATCTATGGATCATGCTGCCTCTTATAGAGCTATTAAAAATGGAAATATAAAAAGTTTCTTATCAGTTACTCCTGTAATGAAAGATATTAATACCTTAAAATCTTCTTTTGACAGAAGATCACAGTTAAATTTAAGAAGAATGAGAGACTATCTTCTTGCTGGTGATACGAAAAATTATAAATATTTTTTAAAAAATCAAACAGAATTAGAAAATTTATGGAAAACTATGACTGGGGGTCAGTCTAGTTTAGGAAAGATTAGAGTTACCGCAACAGGACCTCACAAAGGAAAAATTAGAATATATGATTATGGTTCCACAAGTTTATTGGATAAAAATAAAAATTTGTTAAATGAACTTGCAGACAATTTAGATATTAGAAAAAATATAGTTAATGCATCAACTACAGGAAATTTAGATGAAGCAAGACGTATAATGTTGGAAGGAAGTGAATTAACAGAGAAAAAAATGTTGGGAACTCTGAAAAAAACAGATCGAGCGGCTAAAACAGTTATTGATAAATCTTTCCAAGCTTTAGATAAACCTGAGATGTTTAAATCAGAAAAACAAATTATGAAACTTCTAAAAACAATGGGCTACCGTTGTCGTAAGGCAGGCGGTGCTGGTGAAGATGTTGCGTGTTACATGAGCGATGTAGAAAAAACCAGAGCTGACATGAAATCACCCAATGTAGAAGTTAGAGCTAAAGCATTAACTAAACAACGAAAAGGATTGCAATTGGCACAAAAAATTCCTGCTCTTGCAAAGATGTTAAGAAGAGGAATACAGGGCACACTGGGAGTGGTGGGTTTAAATAATCCAATTGGTTGGGCTGTAGAAGGACTTATTGAAGGGGGGATTTATGATTACTATAGAAGAAAAGGTCATGATCATAAGCAAGCTTTTGCTGAAACGTTTACACCACGATTAGCTTATGAAGGGTTTCAAGGTAAAAGCACTGAAGATGTTCCGTGGTACGGGGGCTCTGAAAAATTAAGAGAAAAAGAATTAATCGGAGATCCACAACAAAATCCAAAAGTAGCACAATACATTGATGCACTAGAAGAACAAGATAGAATTTACAGTGCGATTGGAAAAAAAGAAGCAATAAAAAGTCAGAATGAATTAGCTGAGTTAGGTGTTGGAGGAGGATACGGGGGAATTCCTCTTGCTGATTTAGATGCAGCATCTGCCGATGTTCAAGATTTAGCTAGATCAGGAGCATATCGAAGAGTTGATCAAACTCTGAAACCTGAAAGCATGGCATCACAAGCTTACAATACTGCTGTTGAAAAACGAGACGCTTTAGATCAAAGAAGAAGAAAAGATTATTTAGAAAAAGTTGAACCTAGATTTTTAGAACGTGAACAGAAAGCTTTTGATACAAAAAGACATCGAAAAAAAAGATATGAGGAAATGGATGAAATGTATCCTGATTATAACAAAGAAGACATAGACTATATCTTAAAAAATATGTATGGCACAAGCATGGAGAAATTAGGAGAAGGATATACATATGAAAATATCGGGAACTTTTTTAAAGATCAAGATAAATTAAGTTATTTCGCGGATAACTTTAGAATGGAAAAAGCCGAAGGCGGAATAGCGAGTTTAAAAAAATGAAAAACCCAACATTAGTTAAAAATATGAAGCATGTTAAATGGAAGGAAATACCTCCATTAAGAGGGCCTAATCCACAGGGGTTGATTAAAGATAAAAAACAAGATAAGAAGAAGCAGGAGAATTTAAATGGCAGAAATCGATAAAGGTCTCCCAAATGTTAAACGACCAGAAGATGAGCTCGTAGAAGAGCAAACTCTTGAGGAAGTTGATATTGCGGACCAACTAGGAAAAGGACCAGTTGAAGTCACTGAAGAAGAAGATGGTGGCGCTACAATTGATTTTGATCCAAATGCAATGCCGACACCAGAAGAAGGTGACCACTTTGCAAACTTAGCAGAATTATTACCCGATGATATTTTAGATCCAATGGCTAGTCAGCTTTCTGGTGATTATAGAGAATATAAAGCATCGAGAGCAGATTGGGAAAGAGCTTACACTGTAGGTTTAGATCTTTTAGGATTTAAATATGAAAACAGAACAGAACCTTTCCAAGGAGCTTCAGGTGCTACTCACCCAGTTTTAGCTGAAGCTGTTACACAGTTTCAAGCATTAGCATATAAAGAATTATTACCAGCAGATGGACCTGTTAGAACTCAAGTTATGGGAATGAGTAATCCACAAAAAGAACAGCAGTCTCAAAGAGTAAAAGATTTCATGAACTATCAGTTAATGGATCAAATGAAAGAATATGAACCAGAGTTTGATCAGATGTTATTCTATTTGCCATTAGCAGGTTCAACATTTAAAAAAGTTTACTATGATGATTTACTAGGTAGAGCTGTTTCTAAATTTGTACCAGCAGATGATTTAATTGTACCATACACTGCAACTTCGTTAGAAGATGCAACTTCAGTTTGTCATTTAATTAAAATTTCTGAAAATGAATTACGTAAACAGCAAGTTGCAGGTTTTTATAGAGATATAGAATTATCTAAACCTCAAGATATTAATGCTGATGAAGTAGCTAAAAAAGAATTAGAACTAGAAGGTTTAAATAAATCTCAAAGAGTAGAACCTTTATATAAATTACTAGAATTCCACGTGAACCTTGACATAGAAGGTTTCGAAGATGTTGGCGCCGATGGTGAACCAACAGGAATAAAATTGCCTTACATTGTTACAATCGATGAAGGTAGTCGGAAAGTTCTTTCTATTAGAAAGAATTTCGCGCCCAATGATCCAACGAAAAATAAGATCCAATATTTCGTCCATTTCAAATTTCTGCCAGGACTTGGATTTTATGGACTTGGACTCATTCATATGATTGGCGGACTGAGTCGTACGGCAACGGCGGCTCTCCGTCAATTATTAGACGCGGGAACATTATCAAATCTTCCGGCAGGATTTAAACAAAGAGGTGTCAGAGTAAAAGATGATGCCGCAAACATACAACCAGGTGAATTTAAAGATGTAGATACTCCAGGAGGAAACTTAAAAGATGCTTTTGTATTCTTACCTTACAAGGAGCCTTCTCAAACTTTATTGCAATTGATGGGAATTGTCGTTCAAGCAGGACAAAGATTCGCGTCCATTGCTGACATGCAGGTCGGGGACGGGAACCAAAATGCAGCAGTTGGTACGACCGTAGCTCTTTTAGAACGTGGTTCAAGGGTAATGTCAGCAATCCATAAAAGACTGTATGT
>Ga0208299_1002223_pt1 | contig 13349 bp, 22 predicted proteins | sample 15_taG_FD_184089 | JGI IMG/M metagenome (GOLD analysis project Ga0208299, IMG submission 184089) | Marine viral communities from the Subarctic Pacific Ocean - 15_ETSP_OMZ_AT15312 metaG (SPAdes) (version 2) | ecosystem: Environmental > Aquatic > Marine > Oceanic | place: Pacific Ocean | collected...
CAGCAGGAATAGCACCACCCATCTCAATCACCTGGTGGTTCTTTGCACGCACTGCCTTGAGGTACTTTTTGTTGACATCCTCTGGACCATAGACCACAGGTTTGCCTGCACACAAAGGCTTCCAATGACCCGCCCAGCAATCCCAATTACAATACACCGGGTTGTACCCGAGATCGCGACAGCCGGCGAGCGAAATATTGCGAGTGTTCTCCACATCCTCGGTCGACGCTTTCTGGCACTGCTTCTCATCTTTCCACTCGTACTCGAAGTACGGATGCTCGATCAAGTCGAAACACCGCATATCGTACGCGATCAGACCAGTGGGAAGTGCAGCGACCGGACAGATACCCGTGAGAGTAGCAGCCTCGTCGCGACCGTACATCTGAAGGTTGGCTTCTTTGGCGGGTCCAGAGTTCAGAGACGCCCAGCGGAAGACGTAGCAGCACTCGCCCCAACCTCCGCCTCCCTTCGGTGGTGGTCCCACGTAAGGTGCCCCCACAACACAAGGACCACGGTCATAGTGGTTAAAAATGAAGTCGAACGTCGTTTTCCAAAACTTGGGTTTGTCGGCGTACATGTCTGGCTCTTGATCGGAGTCGACCATCACCAGTACGTCGGCTCCCAACTGGCGAGCCTGTTCAACGAATCGATTCCTGACCATCGTGATCGGGGTATCGTTCTCAGTTGCCTCGGTGATCTTACCAACTCGTGGATCAGCCTTAGCTGCCATCGTGGTTTCAACAGACCACTTGCGGATCGACGGGTGCTCACAGGCAATTCCGCCATTTCCGCCATAGCTGGGGTAACAAAAATGCACGTTGAGCTTACGGGGGGTGACCATAGAATGCTCCTTGCTCTTGGGGATGGGCAGGTGCGGCGGCCTAGAGTCCTGCGGGGATCAAATTGTAGACGGGAAAAATGACTCGGGGTTTGGTTTTACCCGTACCCCGAGTCCAGCCCCCGCAGCTTAAATACGAACCATGCAGTTTGCAAGGATCGCCGTAGAGTTGTCGTCAGTCACAGCTGCCGTCAGAGCCCGAGCAACAATGTTCGGGATGTATGCCGCCGTGATGTCGGTACTGCCCTCGACTAAGCCGAGAACGCGACCAGCAGTTGAACCAGCCGACTCAAGAGTCGTGCCAGCACCGGAACTGATCAACATCTGTCCGACAGTGATGTCAGCAGACGAGTCCGCAGCTTCGGTGATGACTTCGTTCAGGCCTTGAAGACAGACGTAGAACACGGCGTACTGAGGAACACCAGCGGCGATGATGTTGTCATCGACTGGGGCACAGTGTAAGCCGGCAGCCGTACCAGAGTAACCAATCGAGTTGGTCTGGTAGGCAACGCCCCCGCCAGTGTCAAAAATGACCAGCTGACGTGGCTTGAGGTTGATTGCCGATGTGTTGCGCAGGCACAACATCAACTTCAATCGATTACCACGGACGTTATTTTGCTGCTGATCCCCTGAAGGATCTTTGTCTTTCATCCAAAAGCAATCACCAACGTACGACAAGTGCTTTCCAACACTTGAGTCGTCCGTAAGGTATTCACCCAGGGCGAATGGAGCAGAAGGACATGCTTGCATCTTTTTGTCTCCTTGTGAGAAGAACCGACCAGTAAGCCGGTCGATTAATCAAGCAACCGAGTACAACTTGCAGAAGTTGCTTGGGCTCTTGTAGATCAGGTTTGAAATGGTTTCCACGCTCGCAGCGTACGATTTGTCCTTCCACTCGAAGTGTGGTCCTTCGGTGTGGAGAAGAGTTTCACGTTGCGATTCGAGGGTAATGTTACCGATCGAAACGCCGAACGTGGTGTCAGACGGCATGGAGTAATCTTGTACCAACTCAACACCGTCGAACGACAGAGTGTTGAAACCAAGGCTACGTGCAGGAAGACCACTGTCTTGCACCATGATACGCTCCTTGGTGTCGAGCGTATTCTTGAAGATGCGGTGGTGGTCACGCGACATGATGAACAAGTCCATCTGGCTTGCCGATCGCGAGTCGTTACGCTGGCCGTGCGAGATCGCAAGACGCATTGCTTCGACAGCGTTCGTCGACCAAGTGGTACCAGTGAATGCGGTGGACGAATAGTTCACCAAAACTGGAGTCCAAAAATCAAATTTTAGGTCGGCGGCCCCGTTGGGCCAGCTAACACCAGAATCGTTTGCACCACCGTAGTTTCCAAGATCCATCACCAAGTTGGCGTAGGAACCAGAAGCTTCGACGATCGTGTCGGCAGCGTTCGCCGTACGAGCAACGCCAGTGCCTTCTGTCAAGGTTTGACCAGACGACTGGAAGAGAGTCGCAAGACCTTCCCAACCCTTGCTGTTTGCTGCGGTTGAACCGTCAACAACATAGCGAGTGGCGAGATACTTTTCCATCGACTCAGTGAGTTGCGTTGTGAACTGGTTGAACACGTTGATGACAGCGTGCTTGCCCCTGTTTTCAAACATCTCTTTCGTCTTGATGGCGTCGACAACATCGTGCCCACGCATTTCGTGTTCGCATCTTTTCCACAAATTTTTGCGCGTAGGAGAAAGTGGATCCTCTCCTAAAGTGTCGCGAACGTCATGCACATCGAACTGCACCGGGCGTGTAAGGCCGGCCCCGCTCATGTTCATCACGCGATTGCCACGCTCCGCAACTAGTGCGGGGATAATGTACCGACGCCACGTAGCGTCTTCCACTTCCTTCGCATGTTCGGCCAAGGTTGTCTGCAGTGACCTGTCCCAACCAGTTGGCGAATATTGTTGGTATTGCCCCATTGTTTAGTGTCCTTAATGAAGCGACGCCACGTAGTCGATGTAGTCCGCTGGGACAGTATCGAGATACTTCGTGAGGTCTGGTGCTGATGGATCCAGTGTTTGTTGCTGCGCCGGCGGGTTCGCCGATGCGCTCTGGTCCGTAAGAATATTTCCGCCAGCGGCTACGTGCTGCCGTTTCATCGCTTCCGCCTGTTCAGCAGGAGACAATGGCTGCGGGGGTTGCTGCACAGGTGCGGGGGGCTGCGCCTGTTGTGCTTGTTGCTGACCATACGGAGCGTACTCTCGTAGGGTCTTGGCAAAGGCGTACTCATGCGCCTCTTGGACACTATGTCCCTTCTGCTGAAGAGCGTACATCTCATGACCATAGAACTGGCCTTGAGGTGTCCACTCTTCCTGTCCGTTTATTGGGTTACGGGTGACCATCCAGTCGCGATTCTCTTGAAGAATCTTCTCGGTGTGATAGTCGTCTTCCATCTTCGATCGCTGCTCGGCCATCTGCTGCTCGACCAGCTTCGGTACGTGGGCGTTGATCGCCTCTTGTATGACAGCGTCCGGTTCGTCGCGAAGTCGCTGTTCCCACGCCTGCTTGTGCATGACGTGCTGATCGACATCTTCACGGAACTTCGCTGGAGCGAGAATCGTGCCGGAAACCGGATCGGTCTTCCAGCGATAGCCACCCTCGCCATCTGGCTCAGCGTAGCGGTTGAGCTGCATCTGAGAGGGAGCAGGGTAAGGATTTTCCCACAACCCTGGCTTCTCTTCTTCAACTGGTTCGGGTTGGTTGTTTTGCTGTTCCTGGTACGCGCGATACGATGGATCTTGCAGAAGATTCTGGTAGTCCTGAGCCACCTGGCCGTACTGCATCTGCATCTGCTGCTGTCGCTGAAGATTCGCCTGATGCTGTTGAAGTAGCATCTGGCCGGCGTTCTCAGGAGTCACACCCTGGATGCCGAGAGCAGCAACTTGCTGATCGAACGTCGGACCCTGTTGAACAGGAGGAGCATTGGGATCGACCGCTGGAGGAGCTTGTTGAGCAGCGGGATCTACAGGTTGTGGAGGAATTTCGGGGGCAGCTTCCGGGTTAGCTGCAGGGTCTACAGATTGTGGGGCTGCATCAGGTTCCGGTTGGAGCTCGCCTCGAGCCCCGTACATGCCGTTGACATCGTCAGCTGTTTGCGGGAAGTCCTCCTCGGAAAGGGCATCTAACCCTACAGTTTGCGAGGTTGTAGGAGTTTCCGTAGCAGGAGGCTGTTGTTCCTCGACTGGTGCTGGTGCGTCTGTAGACATAAAAAAATCCTTGTGTGCGGGGGGGGAGTTTCGCTCACAAGGATATACGCTTAACGTACGGAATTAGTCTTAAAAGGGTACGTCATCGGGCGGACCATGATCCTCCTGGTGTTCAGGCCCCCTGTTGCCCCCAAGCATCTGCATACGCTCGCCGACCACCTTCAGCTTGGACCGCTTCTGCCCGTCCTGCTCCCAGGTGTCGAGTTTCAATCGACCCTCGATCAGCACCGGGGAACCCTTGGTGAGGAACTGACCAGCGACCTCTGCCTGCCGGCCCCAGACGGTAATGTCGATGAACGTCGTGTCATCCACCCATTCGCCAGACTCGTCCTTCCGCCTGTCATTCACTGCGAGGCCGATGTCAGTCACCGCCGTCCCGCCTTGAGTGTACTTCAGGTCGATGTCTCGCGTGACGTTACCGACCACAATTACCTTGTTGAAACTAGCTGCCATCTTCATCTCCTTTGGGGGTTAACATAGAAATTCTTTCCTGCTTCGCCTTAGCTTTTGCCCACTCTCGTGCGAACCGCATTTGCATGCACATATCAGCAGTCTTCGCCTCGTCAAACGAGCGATACCCACGCTTGCCGCCACGCTTCTGTAGACGGGTTGTGCCCTTGAATACTCCAGGCAGAACCTTAGTGTTTGTTGTTTTCACGTCGCACCTCCTCGATAAAGTCAGGCTCACTCTCATGAACCGCTATGTAATTCGGACCCAGGAAGTCCTCGTCAGCCCAGTCGTAGTCCTTGAACTCCACGCCATAGTAATCCAAAAGGCCGATCTTGTACCCAAGGGGCGTCAGTAAATCGTAGAAGTCCTTGAGAAATACATGGGCCTCGATGCATATCTGTCCGTACTCGAACTGGATTACAGATGGCGGATTTATGTGGAGCATGTCATGGAACCCGCTAAGGACATGATAGTCTCCACCCTCGCAGTCGATCTTCAGCATGCCGATCTTTGAGATGCGGTGATAGAGACAGAAGGCATCGCCAGACACGGCGTACATGTCATGCGTCTCCACCTCCTTGCATCCATGGAACGAAGTGAGGTACTCTGAGCCGACCGCCGTGGCAGCATATGGCTTATGGGCGTCGTAACACACCTGCGTACGCTTTCCATCAATAGCACCCATCACATGGTGAAAGCAGTGACAGCCAGGGAGAGCAGTCTTCTCCAGTATGTCGAAGTTGTCCTCGACCGCTTCAATCGCGTACACCTCCCTGCCACGACCCGCAACAGCGGAACACCAGGAACCTATGTGAGCGCCGACATCAACGAACGGATCCTTGAGCGCATCGACAGCCTTCGCGAGGATCATGTCTTCAGCTTTTCCTACCATCGTGTTCTCCAAAAGTCCCACGCCTAACGGTGCCGCCGCATAGGCGTGGGACGTGAACCGACCTACAGGCCGGCGGCTCTCATTTTCTCTCGTAATCGATCAATCTCTAACTGGTACTCTTTGATTCGCTCAGCGTAGGACTCCTTGCATTCCCGCTGCATCTTCTCAGCCACTCGCCAGTCCTCTAACTGCAGTCGGCATTTGTGCAACGCATCGGTGCGGTCCTTCACCTCTACGAGTCGCGCCTCCTTGATCTTCTCGATCTGCTCACGCAGCCCAACGATCCGGTTGTGATCCGCTTCAGCCTTAGCCTCTAGCGTGATGATCTTATCAAGCTGCGTGGCGATTGTCTCTTCGGCGATGCCGGCCTGGAACTTGTTCGTATCGATCTCATCCTGAAAGCACTTCTCGAGTTCATTGTGCTTGTCTGTGACTTCGCCCAGCTTCACCCTCAAGTCAGCAGACGTTACTTCTAAGCTGGCGATCACGAGTTCCTTGTTTACGAACTCCGTTTCCCACTTCTCCTTCTCGTTGTTGCGTGCCGTCTTGAGTTCGGAGATGCCTTCATTGAGTTCGGAGATCTGGTTGCGAAGCATGAACACAGTGCCCTCGTACTCCTTGAGTTGTTTCGCCTGCTCACTGCACTTTTCCATCAGCGAGTCCTTCGCCATGAGGTGTGCGTTGCTGGCGTCACGCGCTCTATTGTACGCAGCCTCCCATCCTTCAGACACTGACCTCACTTCCTTAAGTTCCGCCTTCGTCTTTTCGAGTTCGTTCCCCTGGAGGCGATGGCTCTCCTGCCACCTGTCGTTCGCTTTCTGCAGGGCTTCAGCCTCCTCCTGATAGTAGCCGGTTGGATCGGTGTTCCTAACCCTCGCACACAGTTCACGAGTCTGTGCAGCGAGTTCGTAGTCCTGATCTTTCACCATTAGCTCAATCGCCTCTTGTAGCTTCTCCCTCGCGTAGTGTGCATAGTCACTCATCTGTTTCGCCTTTGTAAAATTTCAGTTGATGTTCAAGAAACGATACTCTACTAGTCCTTCGAGCGATCATCTGTTTCAACTCCACTATCTTATGCTCGAGCTGCTGGATTGTCTTGTAGCATTCGTTGAGGGTCTTGTTCGGCACCTGACCTTTGATAAGTTCGAGCGTCCGCTGTGCTTCGACCACTCTCTCCGTGTCATACCCCGCCATGAACCTTTCCTTCCTCGATCTGCAATACCCGCTGTGCCACCCAGTACGCAACCTGTGGTACGACGGCATTACCTAGGCATTTAAGTCTGTCCACCCGCTTGGGAATCCCATTAGCCACTCGACCCATTCCGGGTTCAACGTCCCACCAACCACCTCCGGCAACTGTGGGGTATGTCCATTGTCCTTCCGCCCCTTCCCGCTCTTGTAGTCCCTCGCCGCCGGAGTCGGTAGCCTCACCACATGGCACAGTTGCTTCTGACCCTTTCCCTTCCTGGTGCCCCCCTTCGCGTCCACCGTGTTCGGCGTTGGGAACAGGGTTATGTAGTCGGTCAGCGTCACGCCCGAGTTGTGCTTCGAGTCCGGGTCGCTGCGATTGGCCGTGAGGTTTCGCGCTGACTTGCTGTCGCCAACTGTCGGAGTCGGGCACCTGGCAACGTCCGTTCGGAGATCCCTCTGGGTGTTCGTCTCGCCTGCCGCATCCGACGCGCGAGTTGTACCGGTCGAGTCGCTCGCCTTGGGCGTATGCCACAATGAAGATCCGGTCCCTGAGATGCGGGGCGCCAACGTCGGCAGCTTGTAGGCAATGCCATTCCGCATCGTACCCGATCGAGGCCAGCGTTCCGAGTACTGCATCCAACCCTCGAGTAAGCAACCCTGCCACGTTCTCCAACACAACGTACTTTGGTCCCAGCGTGCTAATGACACGTACTGCTTCATAGAAGAGTCCACTGCGTTCTCCATCGAGTCCTTCTCCTTTACCGGCGTAGGATATGTCCTGACACGGAAAGCCGCCGATGACAACGTCGGCACTCCAGTCGTGATCGGCGGGTGACTGCAGTTCCTCACCGCCCACCCTAGGCTTGTACCACCTTGGGCATAGTTCGTCGTCCTGTCCCCATCGGCTACAGGCGTCGGCCATACTTGGAGGGAAGGTGGTGACATCGTCCCATCGTCTGACATCGGGCCAATGTTTGGCGAGGACTTTCCTGGCATAAGAATCGATCTCCACCTGCCATGCACACTCGAAACCTGCGAGTTCAAACCCAAGGTCGAGTCCGCCGATTCCACTAAACAACGATCCGTATCTCATTCACTCACCTCCATGAAAAAACCACCAGCAGGAAAGGCGGAACCTGCTGGTGGTTAAATGGCAAAGCGGCGCGCCGGGAGATGAGTGAGATCGTGCAGCACGCCGCCCGCCTTGAACGCTCCATCATTCTATCGCCTTTGATTCCACATGCAAGCCTAAAGTCCAAGCTGCACTTTTGTAAAATAGTCGTGCGGCTGGTGGGAAAGGAACTTCTTCAGGCCTCGCTCGCCTGCCTTTTCTAACCTCACTTCGTTCTCGGTGTCGAAGTTCTTTCGTAGTTTCCTGACGTGGTCTTCCATAAGTTCAATCGTACGCTCTTCCGTGTGCGGGCCGTGAATGACTTCAGCTGCCCAGAACGGAACGATCGTTGGGAGAGCGTAGCGACTGTACGTGACATGCTCGACTCGTGGTGCGACAGGTCGTGGCTTTACCTCACGCTTCTTCTCCTTGGGAATCGTCAGGTACGACAGGGGGTCAGTGAGGATGTCATTGACTCGCTGAGATGCGCGATCACGCATCAAGATCTTGTATTCAGCTATGAATGCGGAATAATCCTTGCTCGGTGGCTTCTGCTTAGACCATCGAAGGATCCCTCTGATCAAGAGGTACATGAAATAGCCGGCGAGTCCGACACTGTCGAACGCGATCATCAACAAGAACCAAGTGTAGAAGAACTCTGCGGGGTACAGGTTCATTGAAACATCTCCTGTGGGATGAGTTGGAGAACTACGCCAGTGTCATCAGTGGCCGACGCGTAGACGCGATGGTTGGGAAACCGTTCGGCCAGGATCGCGATCTGCTGCATCACATCGATAGGCGTCGCACCACGGAGCATTGTGAACTCAACTGCACCGGACGACTGCTGGGTCGGCATCGTCCTTACGGGAGCCTGTAACCCTTGTCCTTCATGTACTGCACCACGCCCCTGCTCTTCATCCAGTTGAGTTCGTCTTTGATCCGCTCCTTGTCTCCCATCGTGTGCATCACTATGTCGTTCGGCAGTACCCATTCCTGCGTGTACTGCAGTTCCCTCAGTGCCTGGATCACTTGCATTCGCGCGTTCAGCATGTTCAAGTCCTTTCAAAACTTCCGGGCAGTTGATCGTCACCCGCAACCGGTCACCGTTCATCGTCCACTCATTACACTTGCGGCATTGGTTGAACCGAGTGATCTCCGCATCCGGCTCCACGTGCCCGTAGGTATCGACATCGCGTGCCACCAGGAAGCGGATTCTCTCATCCGACACATGCTCTGTCTGGTACACGATTGCTGTGGGGCCGACTCGTGCGAACTGAATACTGTGGAGGATCTTTTGTTCTTCCATCACTCTCTCCAATCAAAAAACACTCGGCGCCATTTCTGACGCCAAGTGGCGGGGGCGGGACTCACTTCTTCTTTTTTTTAGCTGTCGACTTCAATGCGGGCGTACTCTGCTTCGGCGACTGCGCCTCGGCTAGAGCCAACGTGGCATACGCCATGGCGATTCGAGCGTTGATCGCTGCTCGTTCCGCCTTCTGCCCAGATCCTTTCGGCATGTTCGCTTCTGCATCAGCAATCGCATCCAGTGCTTTGCTCGCGTGGTTAGTCATCGTCATCTCCCATTAAGTGGAATTCGTAAGAAGTGGTAAACTCGAGCCGCCGGCCGAGAACTTGGGCCAGGGCAACGTACTGTTCGACCGAGTGATTGCTGCCTTCCTGGTTCAGCAACTGCCAGACGTAGCTGCGGGTGCAGTCCATCTTGTCTGCGATCTGCGACAGAGAGAGTGACGACGCGTCCGCCAGTCGCTGGAGGTAGGCGGCCATCTCATCTCGATCGTGGAATATTACTCGCTGCGTCATGCTGCTGTTTCCTGTCGTGGTTCTGCTTGCTCTCGGGACCAGGAGATGGTGGCAACACGCACAACCAGGCCGGCAGGGTGACGGTACACACCATCCCCAAGATCCTTCCAGTCACTCGCTGGGTGTTTCAAGTCGTTCATCATTCCTTTCCTCCATCTGCTTGTCGTAGAAAACCTGGAGCTCGGCGGCAATGTTGTCGAGGTAGCTCTCACCCTCCCTCAACGGAATATCCCTGTGCGTTAGATTGTCGATGTTCACCATCAAAGCGTAGGCACCCGAGTAAAATCCCTGCCTGATTAACTCCAGGTGGGCAGGATCCATGTCGATCACCTTTGAAGCAATCTCCCACTCTTCAGCGATCGTTCTCAGTTCCGGCATCGTCTTCCTCCGAGTCCGCTTCCTCTAATCGCCCGCCGCAATTGTGACACAACGGCTGGCCCGCAAGCCGAACTTCCTTGGGTCGGACTTCCCGCTCCACTCCGCAGTCAATACATTTCGCCATGAAAGCCGGCATCCTTGCTCTCCGCTGTAATAGTAGCCATCAGGTATACGTTTCGTCAACCCGAATACTTCACGAGTCCAGGTCGACCGTCACCCTCTCCACCTTCAGGAGGAGGCGACAGCCTGGGCACATGAACCAGCCGGGCGGCACCTCACGATTGAGATGGCTCATGTCGATAGTGTTGCCCACCTTCGGTGATTCCGGCTTATCGTAGTCGGCCCAGTGTGATGGTGCCTGCTGGAATCTGTACGTCTCGCATGCCGTCCACTGGGTATTAGTCTTATGCGTGCCCACTACCAGCAATTCATTGCCGATTGCGAGGTGAACACCGTCCAAGTTCGACCAGACGTGGATCTTCTTACCCATAGGGGCAGTATCGATCGGTTTCCATTTATCCATCATTCGTCGTCTTTCGGGGGTGATTGGAGAAAACACTCGAACCATAGGAGCGGGAGGAAGATAATCGCAGCGAGGACGAGAATAGAGAACGCCACGGTGAACATCGATCTTCTCCTAATGTGCGGGAAGCCAGTGAAAAACGAACACAGCACACAATGTGACGATGCTGAGCGTCAGCGCGACCTGACCGAGCCAGAGTTTCTGGATCAGCCAGATCAGCCGTTCGTTCTCGCTTTCGAGGAATTGGATGCGGCAGGCGTTAATATCCGCTTTCGTCCGGCATTCGCAGATCTCGGACGCGATCACGCTGTTCTTCGACATGTCATCCATCAGGGTAGCTCCTCGGTAATTGTCCAAGCGGTAGCAGCGAACGCTCCCACGACGAGAGTACCGCTAACCACTACCCCAATGATGCGAGTTGTTAAAGTGGCCCAGTGTTCCTTATCAATCCACGACTCCATCCAGGCATTAAAGTACAGGCTCGCGATCATTACGGCAAACAGAACAACGCATAGGGCGATTCGTTCACGTCGTTTCATCACTCTTCTCCTACTTGAACCACCTTGATGTCCCGGTTCTTACCGTACGGGCAATATGAGTCATATCTGCCTTCACTGCAGTCTACCACCTCGACGCCAGCCGGCAGGAGATCATCTGCCTCGCCGTCCCTGTCGCACGGTTCCAAGAGGGTGACCGGGATATCGCCGTGTTCGAGCTTGATTCCCTCAAGAGCCTCAATGAATTCGCTGAGTCGCATTGCTCGCCTCCTTCACAATTCGATAGATTGGGGTTAAATCACGCCGAAGCTTGCGTTGAGGCACAACCCAACAGGCCGGGCGGTCGGGATCTCGAGCTGTCAGCCATTTATCCTTCCGAGCGTCGTGACCGGTCATCCAGCCAAAGATAACAAACTCAGGGAATTTGTATGTGAGGACCAGGATGTAGGGGGTCGAGTCGTCTTTATCCCTCTCGCGCACATACAAACCGTCTGTGGCTCTCTGATGCGATCGAACCTCGGCACCAGGGATATCGGTCCCCTTGCGGAATGTGTTGACCGAACCCGCCCATTCGACTCCAAACGCGTTCGCAGCCGCCAGTTCAGCACATGCACCCATGCAATGGTCTTGAAACATGTTCTTTGCTGTGACATTGCCGTTGTACCCAATCTTGCAATAACTCTTGTCTCCGCCACGTTCCACCCCAACGTGGCCGGCACGCTTGATTTCTTCAACTGTTAGCGACACAAGCATCACTCACCTCCCTAAATGCTTCGCCTCAACAGGCTAAAGCCTTTTTGAATGAAAGAAAATACCGACTCCCACGCTACTACCCATGGAAAAGGTGGAACCAATCAACCCTAAGCCGGCATCACAGGCCAACCGAAGGGATTAGCCTCCTGCCTGTACCAAGGAGTATGTGTTACCTCTCGGCTAATGACAATACCAATCAAGCGAAATATCCAAATCGGCCGGCGACAAGCTACGCTACTTCAGGCTGAAGCCCTCGTAAGGCGATCGCCAGACGCATTGTGGGGATTTGGTGGGAGTATTGTGGGAGTATTGTGGGAACGCTCAGATCGGCGACTGGGGGCTCGCTCGGGTAATTCAAACGATAGGGGTACATTGGGGTTATCTGGGGTGGATTCGATCGCGACCAGACGCGACCGGTCGCGACCAAAAACAGGCGGAAGATGGGTAAGATAGTCGTTTGACCCCGTAAAACGTAGCGACACCCAATGGGCGTCTTGGTCAAGAGGTATGACTGTATACCCCATTGGTGGATTTAAATGTTTGAGAAAAAAACTCGCCGGCGAAGGTTGAGTATATCTGAAAGGCGATGGGGGGCCTGGGGTACTCTATTTATTAGCGTAACGCGAGGCCATTTCACGACTTGCGACACGTACCGAGCATGCCAAAACGGCAGTCGGTGAAAATCCTCATGCACCATGCATCTTATTCCCAGGTCGTGCCTCGAGTCTCATTTCGGGACGAAAATCCCATATCGAGACGGATTTTGACCTGCCGGCTTGCAACCCAATCGTCGTAAGTCGTTTGATAGCCTATACTTAGCGTTTTTATTTTCGATTGGCACGATACCTGCATTGTATTCAGTCGGGCAACCACCGCCCAACTGACGCCCCTTCCGGGCAACCGTGAACGTTCACGGTTTCACAACCTTACTCAGGAGACACGACATGACAACGACAACGACAAGCAACCCTTGGACAACGGCAACAACGGCAACCGTGAACGTTCACGCATCACCCGCCGAAGTACGTGAAACGTTGGCACTTGCTGCAATCGCCGAAGTGGCTGCACTAGACCTTGACTTGGCAGAATCGGCGATGCAGCGTGACTTGCTTGCGGGTGACGTGATTCACTGCAGCGTGTCGGATGCCACTTCCCACTTGTTGGGTGACGACAACAAGAAACTCCGCATGCAGGCGAGTCGCAACCACTTGTCGCGATTCGGTACAATCGTGCCAACTAAGACCGACAAGGAAGCGAAATCGGCGAAAGAGTCACGTCAACGTGCGGCACAACATGCAATCGTCAACGGGTTGGTGCTGACCTTACGACCATCCATCGTCGACACGTGTAACAACGTCAAGGATTTTACGACCATCGTCGATGCAGCGGGTTTGCGATACTCGCACGACTTGCAAGAAGTGGTCGTCAAGGTTGGCAAGGTTGAGATTCCCGTGCCGATGTCACGGATGCAGGATATCGCCGACTTCGTCAAGGAGCACTACACTCCCGGCAACAAGAAGTTGAAAGACCTTGCCAAGGAGCACTTGGCACTTGCTTGTGACAAGAAGGCATCCGCTAAGGCACGGGCGAAGAAAATCATCGACAACCCGGAAACTTCCGAAGAAACACGCGAAGCGCTTTACGACCAACACGAGAGTCTCTCGCCTGATTTCAT
>Ga0208299_1002225_pt1 | contig 13336 bp, 6 predicted proteins | sample 15_taG_FD_184089 | JGI IMG/M metagenome (GOLD analysis project Ga0208299, IMG submission 184089) | Marine viral communities from the Subarctic Pacific Ocean - 15_ETSP_OMZ_AT15312 metaG (SPAdes) (version 2) | ecosystem: Environmental > Aquatic > Marine > Oceanic | place: Pacific Ocean | collected...
CCGGTTGTTGATCCATCGCATCAAAGTATTCTAATACCTTTTCACTTTTTATAAAAAAGTTCCTGTGTTTTCTCAGATCGATGTGATCACACAAAATGATCTCACCATCCAAACTAATTAGTGTTACCCCGGTTATAGAGGTACTTATATCTAAACCTAATATCATTTAAATATTATATCATATAATATATTAGATATCAAGCTTGAGTTTAAAGGTAAAATCTCTTGATTCGAGCTTCTTAATTGGCTGGGCCATCTTTGCTATACCAATTACATTCTTATCCTCATCATAAAGAGCTATTTTGGATATATATGTGGTTTTTTCAAAAGATGCTGTTGTGTCATGATAAGAAGCCGAAACAATATTTTTTATCCTTCGAGTATCACTATCGATAAAAGCAAATTCTGAGGATAGACTAGAAGACGTGGCTGTTGTGGATTTGTCTATATAGGTAGGGTTATTGGAGAAGTTAACTTGGCCGCGCGGGGCTCTCGCCAGCATTGTAACAACTTGAGTTTCCGTTTCACCATTAAACTTCATATTGAAAGTTGTATTTTCAATTGAGTACCCAAACGAACTACCGGTCATGGGTGACATAAAATCAATCCATCGAAAATCATTATTCACGGCGGGTGATCTATACGTATCAGAAATGGCGCCATTTTCCCAAGAGCCGGTTAAGATAAAAAACCCTTCCGTATATAAAACGACCCCGGCAACTGAGCCTGACCCGGGTCCTGCTGGAAGGGTTTGGATTAGCTCCCCGTTACCCCGGTGATCTTTTAATTGGGCCGCCAGAGTTCCGTTATAATAAACGTTCAACTCTGCTGTCTTCTTTCGTATCCGAGAGCCGTAAAAGATACTTGGGATATCTACTAGGTTTAAAAGTTGAGTTGATTTATCTCCAAGTGAAGAAGAGAACTGGTAATGAGGAGATAGAATAGTATAATAATTTAATGTGCTCTTCAAAGCATTAACATAGACTCTAGAAGATCCAACAGCTGATGAGTCATAATAGTAGCGACTAAAGGTTGCTGTGGCCGGCATTGTTGCCGTCATCTCAGCACCTAGTTCGGCTGTTAAATAACTACCGGTCGACCATCCTCTGATCAGCAAAGTGGATGCATCCTTATAAGCAAATTGGCCAATTTTAGAATCAGATGGCCGATCAACATTTAGTTCATATAAAGATATGCTTCCGCTAGGTGCTACTATCGATGCCGTAAGAGAGCCTGCCTGGCGACTGGTGTTATTGTAGTAGGTCGATCCGGATAGAACGAAAAACTCCACTGCAGGTTTTGCCTGCAGGGAGTTAACGAAAATATCGTTTGAATCAAATTTGTACAGATACATTTCTAGTAATCTAGACGAACCCTAAGAGTAAACTCCTCCGAAGGTGTTTTCTTGAGAGGTTCTGAAAGTTTTGCCACTGCTAGAAGCTCATTATCTGCACTATAAAGACCAACTGTAGTAATATAAGAGACCGGCTGATCTCCTGCAACGGTCTTAACTCTTAACTGGCTAGCAGTAAGGTAAGTTGGGTTAGAACTATAGTTGCCTTCGTTGGCGCTAACTCTGCAGAAATAAATTGATGAATTTAATTCAGTTGTGTTGTTGAATTGAAAATTAGCAACCCTGTGGCGTAGTGCATCGGCCGCGCCAGTAATAGAGGCAGACACAAATGTCTCATCAACTGAGAATGCTGTATTTCCAGGCGTACCAAAGTTTCGAAACACACTTGCTGTTAAAACAGCAATCCCTGTTTGATAGTAGATGTGACCCACAGCGGCGCCGGTGGTGTCGACAGAACTAGTGTATAACAATCCGAATTGACCAGCAGGAGAACTGACTTTATAGCTGGTTGCGGCGTTGGTGTCGTATATCGTCTGTGAAGTCCCGACCTGGGGATCACTATGAACCCCGCCAGTCACAAACGTCATCTCCACGGATCCTTTTTTAATTTCATCTTTCGCTAGGAGGCGCGTGAAATCTATGAAAATACATTCCTTCATTTTTGTCCCACCCGGCGAAGTGTTTCCGTCGCGATCGAAATCCATTATTGAGCCAGTCGTATCATAACCCACAAGCTGTTGTGCGTGGAGGTTATACATGTTTATCTTTTTCGAATTTTGAGTACTTGCCGGCGTTTTGGCGGCCATGGCCGAGGAAGTCGAATAGCCGTTAGCGATATCAAAAATGTGGTTTGCTGACGAACTCAAATACGGATAGTCATATACAGACTGGAACATTCCATGTGTATAGTTTTTAATATTCTCATCATTGTAAGTTCCTGAAATGATCGTTCCCGTAATCGGTACCGATTCATAAAGAAGATCACGATTATTAGTTCTATTTCTTAAATTATAATATATGCTCATTTATTTCTCCGTTAAGCTTTCTTGACAAATCTAACTGGGATGTCCAAGCTGTACCCAGTGGTTCCCCCGTAAAGTTTAATAAATGTATCAATAAACTTTATTGTATTCGCGCCGACAACTGCTGAGCTTCCCAGCTCGTTGAAAAGGCTGTCAGTAGTTCTTAAATCTCTCTGTGCCACGATGGAAAATGCCAGTCGGGCACCGCGAGATCCAGCTATAGCGCTGGGCGGATCGGCAGGGTCCTCTCCGGTTTCGCCGCTAACATCAGGAAACGGTTCAAAGAACTCGGATCCGGCGTTTCTAGCCCCTCCGGCAATTGAATAGGTAGCAATATTATCGTCATTGATAAAAGAAACATCCGCTCTCGATCTAGATGGAGAAACAATCCTGCCTAGCCGATTGTCTATCTCGATGAATATCGCGTTCTCTCTCAAGTTCTCTCCAAGAGAATCCGCAGAGTCTGACTCGGCGTTATCGATACCTTGGTCGACCCTTACAAAGTGAGCAGCTGGTGTTTTTACAGACGCCCTCCCGTCGATAACACCAGTAATGCCATTAAATTCAGTTAATATGTTGGTGTCATTATTGACAGTTACAATAAAAGTATTAGTAGAAGGAAAAATATCAGTATTCCTCTGTGTCGAAGCCACTAGTTCATTTAGCTTCATTACAGGCAGAAACAGTAAATCTGATCTAGAATAACTTACTATTTTAGATTTTAACATCGATGATGCATCGGTAAAAGCTTCTAAGATAGGGGTTTGAAGTATCTCTATATCATAAAAAGCCGATCCGCTTGGATTGTTTTTATCATAAAGTGCATAATTAATTTCATCATCACCTAAAGCAAACTTCGAAATCCGGAAAGAGCCATCGCCTCTTGCCATCCTCCGTCGTCCTGCGTCTGTTAAGACCGCATCTAAAATAATATCACCAGAATTGTCTAAGAATCCCATTTATTTTCCTCCATGTATTTTAAATAGTATAAAAACTTATTTTTTTCTTTTTTTTAATCAGTTACTATAGTGCCAAGGGGCAAAGTTCCAAGAACCGTAATTGGATCTGGTGGGGCACCCGGGTCGATCGTTCGTCTGATCAGCCGGTCGATATCGCTTGGGGCGCCGCGGGGCCCACCGATTGCATCGGGACTGGCCGTTGGGCGCTCTATAATGGTTTCTGATCGTAATTCTCTTGTAAATTTAAAATTAATAAATATTTTTCTTCCAGTTTTAGTAGAAACAATCTCTGCTTTAAAGTTCTTGCCAAAAACCGAATCGCCATCACCAACGAACGGTATATTCAGAACCTCATTCGATGTTTTTAGCGAATCATCAGGATTAAAGAATTTAGATGTTTTCAGCATCTCTTGAACCGTTGATGGTTTAATTTTCAAATACCTTTTAAAGTTAATTTCTTTTTCAAATTTTGAATTATTAAAATCATACTCCTTAAAGCGTGGTAAGATAGCAGCATCCACCGAAATTAATTCCATCTCAAAAACTTTTGTTGGATTTGATAATATTCCGGTCGTCTTATCAAGCGCCCTGAAACAATAATAATATTTCCTATTGGGTTGTACATTATCATCGAAAACAGCAGTTACCGATCTCTTTTGGCGTGGGGCGCCCCTTTCTGAGATGAGTGTTGATACGAATCTTCGGCTTCCAGCAAAATCCGTATAATCTGTGGGGGGGTTGTCTACTCTGTAGATAACGTATGCATCGGGGGCAGAATCTCCATCAAATTCTATCAGATTTTCAGGGCCAACACCCTGGGCCTCCCTAATTTTACTGTAAATGGCATTGTCTATTTCATCAATAATAATCGGAACGTGGAACTCGTTGGCCATGGTGGGATTCAAAATAAATCTTACTTTATTATTGATATCTTTAAATGGTAAAAATTCTACGTCGGGTGCTGTAGGAGGTTTGTCTAAAACTACAACTCTTTTATAGAATTTATCTCCCGGGGCGAGTTTGTGGAGAGGTACTTCAATAATTTTCGTGGAAGGACTCTGAACAACATCCGCCTGCAATTTGTAAGTAAACTCATCCGAATTTATTTTTCCTATAAAATTCCTATAATAGTACTGTAGACCAGCAACACACACCAGAAGTCTTAACTCATATGTAAAACTGGTGTCAAAATTAATTTGAGAATCCAGGTAGCTGAAAACATCTAATTGTTCGTCCTCGCTAGTTCTTGCATATGGAATAATGAATTCTTGTTGTTGATCTAAACTCGTACTATCATTTTTGGCCTTTATTACTTTGTACGCTATTGGTTGATTTGGAGAAGCTTCTCCTAGAATGGCATTTAAGTAAGTTCTATTTTTGAAATCATCCGTAATCTTTCGAAAAAGTTGTGCCCTCATAGCCGTATACTGGCCATCAGTATCAATTGGCGATGCAGGAGTTAAGAGATCTACGGCGGCGTCTTTAGGGGAAGTAACCTCGACACTTTCAGCGGTTCGAACGTCACTTTCAGAAAGTGTTGTCTTTGGTAAAAGTTCAGATGGGTCGCGTAGGGGTCTGTACAATCCATTGAAAAGTCCATAGGAGAATTGCCGATCGGGCTCTGAGGGATCGATATAAAATTCTAATGGTTTTGTTACGTCAAGCAAGTTCGTCTGTTTTAAAACCACCGGCATATTTGACTCTCCGAGCGCTGTAAAAGATTTCTTGTGTTGGTGGAAAAGTTTATTTCCCGTTACATTGATGAATTCGCCAATAAAACCTTGGGTATTTATACCGACAGCCAAATTTCTATCAGGCAAGTTGGTACTATAGGCTCCGGTTTGATATATGCTTAACAAAATGTTTGTTAATTTAAATATATTATACCCTATCCTGTCTGCCGGGATGAGGAACTCGGTCCGGCCCCATCGAAGGCGCGGTATACCAGATAACAAGTTTAAATAACAACGATCGTCCGGACTAGTTGATTTTGTTGAGTTGTTAACACTTATACGGTTTAGAAATGGAATCACTCGCTCAAACTCATCTTCCAGAGGAGCTATTGTTGACATTAGGGTCGAGTCAAAGAAAACTTGATTCATTCGATTAAGATTCAAATTGGGATTTCTAGGATCGGTAGCTATCTCATTAGCTCTCGCTGTGCCAATATTTTTAATAGCACGACTATATCTATCATAATACGTATCCCCAAAAGCTGCTCTGATTGATTCAAATAAGAGATATAATAAATCATCCTCAATAGAGGTCAAAAAGGTATTTTTTAAAGAAAAGGCAGGAATTATGCTAGTTCCGAATATGACGTCATCGGTTATAAGTTTTCTAGTGGCCAAATACAAGGAGTAGGCATTTGGCAGGTACTTATATACAAAACTAGTATCCCTAGAAGCCGGGGAAACAAAAGAATACGCATATTCTTCTGAATAATGGCCAAATTTTAAATCAGTATCAAAAGTTAATTTGTCATTTAGAAAATCTTCATGACTAAAAGTATGATCCCAGAATAGCTCCGGAGCATCTTCATAAATGTAAAAAGCCTCATCGAGATTTATCAGCTCTTCGCCGCGGCCAAGGGGCTCAACACTTCGTACTGCCGGGATGTTAACAGTGGAGTTTAAAAAGTCATTTAAGTTTTTGACCGCATCTAAAATATACTCCCGGCGCGCCGGCACACTCGCTTCTGTATCATAGATATCTTTAAACCTTTCTAGTTTTGCCGTGGCGTCATCTAGTGGTACCCGCCGATGCGTCGGCATTCCTTGCTGTAAGAATAGCCGCTTAAAATCTAAATCATACGGACGATTTATAAAGGATTCGGCTACGAATGGATCGCTCCAAGTTTCGACAAAGTGGGCCAAATCAAAAGTAACTCCCACCCTACAAACTCCTGCCGGCATATATTGGCCCGGGGTTCTTGGTTCGATTATAAGAGTTTCGCCGGCATGGGAGCGCTCAAACTGCGGCTGAAACCCTCCAATTGAAGGCATCTCCTGAATCTGAGGCCCGGCATCATGAAGGGTGTAGAAAAAACCATTCTCTGTCAAATCTGTGATCACTCGATCAATCGATGCGATTGCGGACTCATCGCGATCCCGGCCCGGTACCCGAAGATGACCAAATAGATTAGCAAACTCTACAGTTCGAACGGGGGTGACAACGGCTAATTGTTTCCGGAAGGAGAAGGCGCGGTTAACTGGTGGAGTGGTAGCGATGGAGAAGCCAGTATCTTTCTGGACATATATGGATCCCATGATTTGCCTCAATTTATCCGAACCATACATGTTGTTGGCGACGATTCTTAAATCTTTTCTTCTTTGCGCGGAGAAGAAGCGTTGGTACCCGTCCCCCATAAAGTAGCTTTCCTCGCTGACGGTTGGAGGTTTTAAAGATAATTCCGAATCCACTATGAGTCTTGTGGGGGTAGAGGAGATTCTGAACCTGGGCAAAGAGTCATGCGCTGGAATGAAAGGAGTGTTATCCCTCAGCAGCGCGGCGTAGGCTGCCAAGTCTTCAGGACTAATCTCTCCATCAGAACCGCTCCCTAGTAGATTGCCATGTATGTCGATGAGGCCATCTTCGAGTTGCATGAGATGGATATCGAGGCATTGCTGCGGGGCAAGGTCGACCCCGTGCGGGTTTTGGATCCGATCACAATAATTAATCGGTACCCCATCGTCGTCGATGGTACCATTTTCTACTTGCCGGTTGTAGAGGCCGCGGCATTGCTCCTGGGTAAGGTCATCCCCGCGCGGGTTATATATTAGAGCGCAATAATCAATCGGCTCAATCTCCCCCGAGTCGTCGTCGTCCTCGCGGCCGCGCGTGGTTGTGCGCGACTGATCGGCGCCGCCGGCGTACGCGCCCATCGGCCGCAGCTCTCCCCTAGCTCTGCCGCGCGAGGCCAATATTGCCCAAAAAGGTATAAACATTCGTATTCTTCCGTTACCTTGCTAAAAAGTATTGATTAAAAATCTTAAACTTATCTATTTTATTCTTCTTGTAAAAAAGCTCGTCATTATAGTAATCTTCTAATTTACAAAAAATAACATTTCTGTTTTGCAAATCATTTAGAGTTACAGGAGCCCAGATTGGTTTCTTCAAATCTAAACCAAAATCCGTAGAGCGGCTAAACCCTCTTAAGGTAACTAGTTTTTTAACAAAAAGAATATTATTATTAAAAGTGTTATAACTATAAGGTTCTTGCAGATCGTTATTTTGTATCTTGTTTTTAAATTCTTCGGTAAAGAAACTTAAGTCTTTAGAATTTAATCCTAATATTAAAGCCTTTAATTGCGTAGGTACTGCAAGAGAATTTAATGTTTTATCATTTATTAGATTTCTTATAAAATCTTCATTAAAGTTTGAGACAAAGTTTAAATAATCATTAATTTTTTCTTCATCTTTTAAACCATAATTTAATAAGAGATTAATTATCTTCTTGTTATCTTCTATGAAGTTAGTGACAAATTCACTATTGTAGTTTTGACTGAAATTGAAATTATTTCTAGTGTTCTCGCTGGCCGCTTCAGCACAAGTGTTCCCAATTTCAACTTTCGTTAGAGCCTCGTCGACATCTTCTGTGAGCTGGTCTGTAAAAAACTTAAAGTTCAGCTTTGTTAATAACACCAATACTAGCTTATTGTAATCTAAAACATCTAAGTTGCTAACATTATTAGTATCTTTTATATGTGGGTTGTTATCTAGAGAGAGTTGTTTAGTTATATTTGCGTATTCATATGAAAGATCAGAGAAGAGTAATTTATAATTTAAATTATTATTCTTGAGATCATTTAAAGGATCTTTATTGTTATTAAACTCAAATTTATCTGATATTCCAATAAATTGGTTAAAAGTATAATAACAGAAAGCTGTGTCTAATATGGTCAAATCTGAAGATAACCTTGAGAACTTATCCGAAATCTCAGCAATTGCATTTTTAGAATTTTTACTTTGTATATTTAATATTTTTGATAGTTGCTCTAGAGCTGTAGAAACTATTTTATCTTTCTTAACAAAATCTGTCTTGGGGTTTTTAAAATACCTATATCCAAAAAGAGACTTAACATTTTTAGTCAATGTCTCCTTGAAAGGATAGTCAATTTCAATGACAGTTTCCAGATCGGAGAAACTCTTACGGTTGGTTTTACTAAAATTGTAGCTTCTATCTCTGTTGTTTTTTCCAATAGATAATATAAAACTATCAAAAAATTCAACTACTTGTTGATTAAATCTGAGTAGATTATCTATTATATCTTTTTCTAAACTTAGCTGGGGGTTTAATAGTGCCTGTAGATTCTTAATGTAATTATCAAATAAGATATCGGGCATCTTCAAATCATTATTTAATGTTTTCGTTATCAAAAGCACAGTTGACAAGTTGGTAAATATATTTTCTAAGGTATTGAGATTGCTCTTTCTTAGTCTATCATTTATTGTGTCAACTCTCAAGTTTTCTTTTTCATTAAACATGTTTTTAATATGATTAAAAGATCCTATATTATTTTGTATCGACTCAAATACAGAGTTTAGGAGCAGAACAGTAGGATCGTTAAAGTTTATTAAAGCTTGATAAAAATATTTTCCATTAGATTGATCAAATTTAAGCTTGTCCTTAAAAGAAAAGGCTTCCACTCCATCGTTTGATAGATTTTCAAAGTTGGCAGAAATACTATCTGTTACATTTTTAATCTGGCTTTGGGCGATGGCACTGGAGAATGTTCGGAACTCTGTTAAAAATTCACCAATATTATTTTCAGAAAGTTTAGTTTGAGATTTCTCTGTCGGTTTTCTAATAAGAGTTTTTATGATCCGGATTGATTTATTCTTATCTATTTTATATGTAGCCATAATCATATCTAACAATTCCGGATCTTTCAACAGAAAAGGATAGGAACTTTCTTCAAATAGAATATTTTTAATATTAACAAAAAAGAAACCATTTACCGATTCATTTTCTTGTTCTGATAGAAATAGACTGGAGAATCTTTGATAGTTATTTTTAAATGATGTTTCTTCGAGAGGGGTATTGACTACGCGACTATTTTTAACTCTTTTTTGTACATTAGTGAAAAGATGTCGAGTGGCTGGATTAAAGTTTAAATCGTTGTTTATGGAATCAAAAAATCTTTCATCTTGTACTTTTGATATTTTTTGTTCTTTTAAGATATTAGGAGCAAATAAAACCTGCTTCTCTAAAGTTCCATTTAGATCGTAGCAAATATTATTTTTATAAAATGGAACGCTTATAGTTACAGAGCCTTTCTTAAGATTTAGTGGGTTTAGTGTATTTGGATCGTTGTTTACTACATAAAAAACCATAATGACGTTTTGGGGATCGTCAATAGAAAAAGTTAATTCTTTTTGATCAGTATTTATCTGAAATGTTTTTACATTTTCTAAATTTCTAAACTTCTCCGTGAAGGGAGCACTTGTTAGCAAATCTGCTGCTAGCTGGCGAGTGTCCGAGGCTATGCTATCAAAAGCTTTCTGGTTGATTGTTTTATTGTCATTAAATAAATTAAAATTGAAATGTTTTAAAATTTGCTTATGAATTTGTTTAAACTCACCATAAAATATACCAACATCTATAGTGAAATTATCCAAACCGCTATTAAGTTTGGTGTAGTCTAAGCTTAAGTTAATATCAAAATTCGTAAATAATCTATCTTTGTTACTAATATTAATTTTCTCTATATTAATAAATGGATTATAATGAATTGATTTATAATTTGTAATAGGTATAGCCATTAACAATCCTCATCGGGAATAACATCCACATCCCTAGAGAGTACTCTAGTGGGTGTCAGGCAGCGCTCTTCAAGAGAGAGTAGGGGATCTTCTATGAGAATTTGATTAAACTGATCTCTCGGCATGCCTTCGATAATTTCACACGGATCAATTTCCGAATCAACAGAAATCTCAAAATAGTAATCTAAAAATTTATTATCTATCTCCTCTTCGCGCTCTTGTGGATTTTCTATTAGGAATCCACCCTCATCAATATTAGTAGTACGCGTTGTGTGGTAGAGTTGTTTAAACTCTCCGGTAGTTGCGTCTTCAACATACATAGCGAAATTGAAATTATCAAATTCATTTTCTGTGTTTTGCTCGTCTATAGAAAGTAAGATATAATCTTTTTTTACTTTTAAAAACTTATCATCTGCTAGTCTTATTGAAAAAATATCCATTTCAGCTGAACTTGGGATAGTCTCTTGGGCAGGGCGTGTTCTGTCTGAATCTATTTCATCCACAAAATTTCCGCGGTACACTAAATTATTCATAGAGATAGAAGGAGATCTCAATGTCTCTACAACCTCTCCCGTTGCAACATCTCTAAGTGTAGTGATCGTAGTTGAACCTGATATTTTTCCACTTAGAAGGCGACACCTGAACTGTGGAGTTTCGTTGGTAGTGGGGAGACTAGTACCGATTGGATCAGCAGATAGTTTTAAATTTTCCTTTTGAAAAGAATCGATTGACAAAACATCCGGGGCATCTGTACCCGTCTTTGTCGACACGGAGTAAAAGGGTTTTAAAACAGCAGTAGCATCTTCTATGCGACCGGCTGCGTTAGTGGGTTCTTCGGCGCCGCCATAATAAGCCGCATCGTAAATAATGCCATCATCATGAAAAGAATAAAAGTGTGGCTTAAACTTACCCTGAGAGAGAAGCCTCTTTCCTTGGCTTGTAAGTTCTATGTTTATTACTTCTTGCTTTGAATCAAAAAAACTCATTAAGCTTCCTCATTCTTTTTGTTAATTTTAATATTAGTATCTAATTTAACTAGTTCTACCATAGAGAAATAATCATAGGGCCAGTTGTAGGAAACAGGCGAATTTATGTTACGATTTGGATAGTTAACTCTCTCAATTGAGGGATAGAGTTTAACAACATCCGGGTTTTGTCTTGGTATGTTTGCCAATGTGTCATAATAATCCTTCTTGGCTTTTTGCTTCACTTTAAAAACAAGCCATCTTACATTGTTGTTCTTGACCGAGGGAGAGAAGGCAGGGAACTCAAAACCAACTTTCTCAACTGTATTTTCTGAATTGTTAATCTTGTGTTTAATGTTCACCCCAGCTGTCTTAAAACTATTAGTTATATCCCCATCGAGGGCGCCATCCGTTGGTGAAACATTTTGCCAAATATTCGAAAGATCTTTTTGTGAGAACTTATGACTGAATTCAAAAATGTACATGGCCATTGGATCTACTTCTTTAAAAGTTAAGAAGTCAAATTTGGGAGGAATAACATAATCACCCATCTTTGAAACCATATCGACTACCGAAGATCCCGCTTTGAATTCTCGATTTTCTGCGAGTAATTCTCCGTTAAATTGGCTCTGGGCGTCTTTTATTATATTGTGATTAATCTTGAAATATTGCGGGCAACCATCGGCGCCGTCGATGAATGGTATTGCCATAATGGCTTCTTTCACCTCGAAAGATTTTTTGATTCTTCCCAGCTGTATGCTTTGACCGGTGAGCCCAAGTTTGTCGGCCAACGAAAGCTCGTTATCAGTCTCGCTAGCAAAGGAAGAAATAGAGACTCTAACAGTCCCTTTCTTTCCGGGAAGTTGTCCATACTGATGCCACATCCCAACAGAATACATTGCCGGGTCGGCGCCGGCCGGGATCGAGGCCGTGACGCCGGTAAAATCTAAAATGGGCGCCTGCCACTTAGGCTGGATCATGATGCTGTGAACTGGAGTGCCGTCACTACTTAACGACGTTAAGCTGTTTGTGCGAGATGTGGATGTGGCTACTGCTACTTTTGTAAGGTTGAAACATTGTTCTGGAGCTATGAAATAGTCCTGAATCTCTGTTGTAGAATCTAGCGTTGCAGCTATCCCATTTGTTTTTATGTAACTAGACGTCATCGCGGACAGTATCTCATCCGCAGTCATAGAGGCTGCTGAGGCTGTCATGTGTAGCTTCCAGCTTATGAGAGATCGTTGATCAGCCTGGCCTGCCTGTTCCGCTCTGTTATAGGGTGGCAAGAACATATCATAAGAATCCCCATCGGTAGTGCCAATAGTGGTCTCAGAAATTGCAGGGCCATATGCACTAGCTCTAGAGTAATTTTCTAATTCTTTATTAAAAGTAACCTGCATGCTATAAACTTGGCCCGGGACAAAATCCCCAAAACGATTCTCCGGGAGAGAGAACATAAATCCTGACTCAACTGGGTCAATAAACATGTTCATTGTCTCGGCTAGAAAGTTATTTATAGCCAGTTTATAGCGATTATCAAAGGCGCCAGTCAATGAGCCGGAGCCCACTGGATTTGACGCAGCTTCATACACAGTTTCCATGTCATAAATGGTACCCAAACCATTAGCAGAATTTATGAATTTTTCTGGCTCCAATAATGATTCGAATGGAACATATTTAAAATTGTCTTGGAATAAAGCGGTACCGTCTATTAGTATAAACTTCCCCGTTACTGCATTCGAAACACCTCTAAAGAGAGATGGTGTGAGATCTTCAGGGCCGAGCGCTCTTGTACAAACCGGGTGTGCCAGGGACAACCCACTCTTTATCGAGTTGTAAAGGATACCAGGTCCAAAGAACGGCTGCTGAAAGGTCCTAAATGAAGCAGAATCTTGTTGCATCGCATCCGAATAGGAACTAGATAACAGATTTGCTATGTCTCTGGTCCGCTGGGCCGGATAAAAACCTTCATAGGGAAGGAACTTCATTAATGCATTACAATTAATCTCTATCTCGTCAGTTTCCCCTACACCGCTATGCTCTTTCTGTATCACGTCAAAGTATTGAAGAAAATCAGAATGCATATAGGTGTTAAAAAATTGGGAACTGTTACTGGATGACACATTCGCTTCGGCGCCTAGCAAATCAAAATACTTATCAAAATCTCTTAAATAATCATTAGAATTATTAACTATTTCATCAATGTGATTAGAAATTCTAAATTCGGGAACTATAGAATAATCTTTTCCGACCAATCTAATTCTCTCATCA
>Ga0208299_1002226_pt1 | contig 13331 bp, 15 predicted proteins | sample 15_taG_FD_184089 | JGI IMG/M metagenome (GOLD analysis project Ga0208299, IMG submission 184089) | Marine viral communities from the Subarctic Pacific Ocean - 15_ETSP_OMZ_AT15312 metaG (SPAdes) (version 2) | ecosystem: Environmental > Aquatic > Marine > Oceanic | place: Pacific Ocean | collected...
CAATCTTTGCTACTGCTTCTTGAAGTGCTGAAGTTAATAGTGGCACGAGTTTACTTTGGTCGATACCTTGGTAATCCTCAACCTCACGTTCACCCATAACAGCTTCAGTTACTACACGTTCTTCTGTGCGTTCTTCTTGTGCTTCGACTGCTGGGATAGTAATTGTTTCTTTAACCTCTGGTGTTACCTCGTATTCCTCAGTACGCATAGCATCTTTCTCGCCAGAGATTGCTTCTGGCACTACCTCTTGTGCTTCGTGAGCTAGGAAACCATCTACTGTTGTATCTGCATCAGCCTTGAAGTTAAATCTACTAGGTTTAAGGTCTTTCAGTCTGTCGATAGAACCAGTCATTGGCACTACGTTTTCTTTTAAACGGTAGTCTGATGATGTGTTGTAAGATGTTGCTGAACCTGTGGTTGTTATACTACCAACAACAGAGCCACCATCTTTAAAAGCAACACCATAACCATTTGAAGCACTGTTTTGAACTTCAAGATTATAATAACCATTAGTGCTTCCACCAATTATCTTAACAGCAGCTGCTTCATTATTGCCAAGAACGTGTAGTTTAGCAGTAGGTGACGAAGTCCCCACTCCCACGCTCCCCGTACTGTCTATACGCATACGTTCTGTGTTATTAGTACCAAACCTTAAAGAATTAGAACCAGCAGGTGTGAACAACCCTGTGTAACCACTTTCAGAAAGAAGAAAACCTTGTAGCGTGTCTCCAATATCTAAGTCTAATCTTGATACTCCAGCAGAATTAATATTTAGTGTGGTTTGACCTGTATAAGAGTTAGGACTGCTAGTTCCCACTCCTACGTTCTCACTACTATCAATAGTAATAGCCGTACTCGTAGCATTATCATCAATACCTACACCTAGAGTTACATCACCATCTGGTAAAGTAATCGTTGAATCTGTATTCGTATTAGGAGCTTCAATAGTCAGTACACCAGTGCCCGAAGCGTTTCCTTTAATCTTAACTTTACTCATATTTATCTCCTAAACGATTGTCCAAACCGAGTTTGATGGAATTGTGACTGAGCCACTTGACCCAATAGTTACTGGACCTGCACTCATCGCGTTATTTGTTGAAGTAATGCTGTAAGCAGTATCTATAGTATGAGCGTGTTCGTATAAACCACTAGAAGTAGTGTTACCTGCTGCCCAACTAGCAGCACTACCGTTTGTTGTTAAATACTTACCACTATGTCCTGTCTGTGTAGGTAGAGATACTGGAGCATCTTTCCAACTAATGCTACCTGCTGTTGAACCTGCTGTTAGTATTTTGCCGTTATTAGTTGTTAAGGTTGCTGGAACGTGTAGATTACCATCTGTCGTTGGATGGGTATAAGCATCAACATCTTCAGCAAAATCATTTAAGAGTTCTGCTGTCATGCGTAGTTCTACGCTTTCGCCACTAGTATGAGCATTGGATGTAGCTTCACAAGTGAAAGTAGTGCCTGAAATAGCAGTTACTTTAACAACTTCTGAAGTTAGAGATACATAAGTCCAATCACTAGAGCCGAGTGTTGGGAATGGGGTTGCCGAAGCTACTGTAAAACTTGTAGCACCTGCCGATACAGAGGCGGACAGAGTAGTGACCGCATTGTTACTAAACTTAACAGACATAACTGTCCTCCTGAATTAAATTGTAGCTACGATACTGTGATAGTCCAAGTGATAGTCATCGAGTCATCAGCGCCTTTATTTACTACATCGAACTTAGTACGTGCTAACATGTCACCACCTTCTTTCATAGAAGCTGTAGCTGTAGCACCTGAACCTGCACCACCTGTAAATCCAATAGTCGGAGCAGAAGTATATCCTGAGCCACCTGCTGTTACTGCGATTGATGTAACTACACCGCCTGCAACTGTTGCTGTAGCTGTAGCTCCTGAACCACCACCACCTGTGAAAGTTACTGTAGGTGCTGAAGTGTAACCTGAACCACCTGCTGATACTGCAATGTCATCTACTTTAGAACCTACAGTATCAAAGATACCTGCTTCAGTAATAGCTCCTGTGCCGTCACCTGCTGCGTACGTACACTCATAAGTAATAGTATTGCTAGATACTGTGCCACCTGCTGTAGTTAGAGCATTTCTTTCAAGCTCAGTACTTAATCCTGTATTACCCGCTGCAGCCGCTGCTGTACCAGTACCAATTGCCATGTGCGACATAGCTGAGTTAGTACCCTTCATTCTATCCGCTACCCACTCTTTACCTGCTGTTACTACTAAGTTATTTGTTTCTTGTACTACTTCGTTATTTACTGCGATTGTTAGTGCACCTGTTAGTGCGAAATTATCGTTAATCATTTTCTTACTCCTAATTTAATCGTACTCTGTTTAAAGGCCTTTGCCCAAGTAGGCCGCCGTAGAAGTACTCTACTGCTACCTGGTCTGAGACACCTACTATATTTCCTTTATTTCCAAAGTAATCTTTGTCTATTAAGGCTGAATCATCCAACGCAAAAGAGTCACTAATAGTTTTACCTAATTGTACCCCTTGTATGTCAGAAAAAGAGAAAGAATCGGGTAATGCTTTCTCTATGTTTTTATAATCTGTTTCTGCAAAAAACACAGTGTCACTGCTGTTCTTACTGTAGCTGAAGTATTCTGAGTCAATAAACCCGAAATTATCAGTTGCTACTTTATTTACGGCGCTAGCTAATACATCGGCAAAGCTAAAGGCATTACCTTTATTACCGTAAAAGTCTTTGTCGATTAGCGCTGAATCGTCTAAAGTAAAAGCGTCATTAACAACTTTACTGAAGGTGCTGTAAGAAGTATCTGTAAAACTAAATGAATCTTGGGCTGCTTTATTTATAGCTGCTGCTACAACATCACCTATCGTGTAACTATCAGTCAGCACCTTAGTTTGGTCTAGCCCGATAATATCAGTCATAAAGGCTACATTGCCCTTATTACCGTAAAAGTCTTTGTCGATTTGGCTTAGGTCATCTAAAGTAAAAGCGTCATTAACAACTTTACTGAAGGTGCTGTTGCTGTAGTCACTAAACCCTAGAGTTTCAACGAAACTCTTCTTGGATAGCACAGTAGCTTTGTCTTCTACTATTACACGAGTATCTGGTGTGCTACTTGCATCTAAAGAATTACTATTTAGTAGGTTTGAACCTAAAGGTAAATTACCTGGGAATCTACGCTTGTAATCTACTGCTCTGGCAAATATGTCAGCTACACCTAGCACGTTACCTTTATTACCGTAGAAGTCTTTGTCGATTAACGCCGAGTCATCAAGCGTGAACGCATCCACTACATACTTGGCTAATGACTTTGAATATATATCAGTAAACGCAAAAGAGTCTGTTTTGTTTGGTTGCGCGTGTAGTGTTGATTCATCACTCAAGTTATACGAGTCTGATGTTGGCTTCGTCACATCTTTAGATTGAATTTCAGACAACCCGATTGTTTCGGTAGTGTTCTTATATACGTTAAAGAATGAATCGTCACTTAGCGTAGTTATATCAGTAAAACTCCTCACCCACGTCATAACCAGTTCAACAACATCACCTATCGTGTAACTATCAGTTAGGTTCTTTTCGTAAGTTAAACCTAGAATATCTGTGAAGGCGAAAATGTTACCCTTGTTACCGTAGAAGTCTTTATCTATTTGGCTTAGGTCATCTAGTGTAAACGCATCGTTAAATTTACGGTGGTAGGCAATTTGGTTTATGAAGGTTTCCGTAAAACTTACACTATCTGTTGTGAACCCCTTACCTACATGTTTCTGCTCGGAATCACTAAAGGTGTAACTATCTGATACGTTCTTTTCGAGTAGCGTGAAGTGCACTTCAGACAGTAAATACTCATCTCGTAGTATCCTATTCTTGGAATCAGGATCAGTCCAAATGCCAGTAGCGGTACCAAGTTGGTAAGTAGTTTGCGCAGTAACTCGTGCTGCAGTTGTTGAAGCCTGTAGATTAGTTAGGGATATTGAGGCTCTCAATGCCATGGCTAGAAGTCCGCTCTTACCTTAAACTTCAATTTGTCGAAGATGGTCTGTATAGCACCTGAAGAGCTTTCTAGTTCAATCTCCCCTTCGTAAGTTCCAGCTTCAACATCTAACGTCGTAGCGTTCCATTGCATGAAGCATTTACCATCCGTGTAAGGGGCGGATTTACCACATGTCATGGTATCTAATATGGTGTCGCCTCCCAAAGAGCGGAACTTAACCCGTACCGTCTGAGCAGTTAGGTCGATTGGGGCCCACGTTGTAGCGTCGTCTTCATCCAGGACTTTACCTGCTGCTGCTGTATTAGAATCACGCAGCGTGAAGTTTAATTCTGGTTTATCGTCTCCAGAGACGAGGTTGATCGTGTCGTAGTATGCCATTCGGGCCTCCAATATTTAACCGACTAGTCGGGTTGTTCTCAGCATTTGGTATGCAATTTGTATGTGCTAACGTGTTAACAGATACTTTTGTTTAGTATAACACCTTTTTTACTAAGGAAACTCCTAAAAACTAACAGGTCGTACTCTCATGTTAACTCGACGTGTGTCTCTGCCTTTCGCAGCGCAAACAGCCGCGTCGAAGTCTCGTTGCCTCAACTCAGATAACAGAGGGTCACTCCACTCTTTACTAGGTATCCCCGATATATGTGCAATAGCACCAGCCGCAATCGAGCGCCCATGAGTTTCAAAAATAAAATCTTCTACCCCAGTAGCTGAAAGGCTAGGCTTAATAACCGCTACTCCTGTAAATGTATGTTTAGTCGCTGGTGTAGGGTAAAAACGAATACTAGTGTCCTCTAGTAAACTGTACCTAACAGGGGTTCCTGTAGGTAGAGTACCGTTAGCGTTAGTAGTAGGAGCATAATACCGCTCCGCTACAGGCGTAATTGTCGCACCGTCTAGCTTAAGATAAATAATATTCTCCAAGATAGCGCGATTAGGCACGTCAACCTCGTAATCCGCTGTGTTCTTACTGGTATAACTAGGCTCTATGTTAAAGCGCCATACCTCACTTTTAGCGCAAAACTCAGCCGCTGCTTCCTGGATATGGGCCTTAATAACAACCTCAGGACAACCTGGGACATAAGGCTGTACGTATGGGTAGAATTTATCCCACTTAGTAGCCATTACTGAACCTCTTGCGGTTGAGAGCTTGTATCACTCTGCGTTTTAGCGCCTATACCTGCTAAGAACGCCTGGTTGTGGGCGGTTGCCCTGGCAGCGTTTGCAGCATATTCAGCATCTTTAGAGTAAGAACGATAAAGAACCCAGTCAATAATAGAGCTTAGGTACGTATCGTCTAAATTAATTTTAGTAGTATCACTACCGGCCGGGTCTAGTTGCGCCTCAGTAAGGGCGTGTGCCCCTGGCGCATCTGCGTACACAATTTCTACTTTTGCAGCAGTCGTCGCTGGGGGGTATACAAAGAAGTCTTTAGGTTGACGAGGGTCAAACGTGTAGTTCTGGATGTTAACTGTACCAGTCTCACCATGCCACGCGGGACGTTGGTCATCTAAAACACTTCTACTAATAAGCCTAACTACCTTCTTGTCGGAAGTTGTAGCTAGGTTTCGCACCACATCTAGTAGACGTAGAGCGCTGGAAAAGCCTGTGGTTAGGGTTTGACGCGTTCCAACGGCACATGTAAGGGTGCCTGTTTTAGAATTCGCATCAGGACGTAAAAGAACAATTTGCAGATAGGATTCGTTAATCCAGTTCTGCAGTTCCACGCGAGGCCAACGGATATTACTATCTTGTAGAATATCCTCGACGCGTTTAATAACGTCAATAACTTTGATTGTTGCCATAGGTTACTCCGTAATTAGGTAAAGAAGGGAGTCGCCCCCCTTCTCATTAAGTTAGGGTATTAACCGCCAACTAATGTTGTTACTAAAGCCTCAGGCTTAACAACCTTATTACCGAACACAGATAGACCACGAACGATGTCGCCGAAGTCAGTCTGGTTACGTAAAGGCTCTGTCTTAGAGATTTGCGAAGCAAAAGCACAAGATGCTTTAGTACCTGCAACCATCATACGACGGGTCTTAGCGTTAGTCAGCGTAGCACCTGTAGAAGTAGCTGATAAACCAGCAACAATCTTCTTACCTGCAGCACCCTTAGGTAACAAGTTAGAAACATATACAGTGAAACGGTCTAGCATGCCGATCTTACCTGTACGGATAACGCTTGATTGGTCACCTGTGAAGTAAGCTTGAGCAATGTTAGATTGCATTAACAACTGACGCTCGTATGGAGAAATAATCAACCAACGACCTTCTTCAGGGATGTTCTGCTCGTCCATAGACGAAGACATACGTAAGATAGCGTTTAAAACGTCACCTGGTTTAGTCTGGTCAATAGGAGCTAAGTCAGTACCTAAGTTGTAAGATGATGAAATCGCACCAGCGGTTGCGCCCTTGTTCTTAGCGGCAGCACCTTCAGTTGAGAACCAGTCGAAGAAACAATCGTTTTCGATTGCGATCTTCAATTGCTTAGCAGCATCGTCAGTGAATTGGTTCATTAAGTCCATATCAGATTGGTGCGCTAATACGTCGTTTACTTGAACACTAAAGTACTTACCTTTGTTGATCTGCATATCTTGGAAGACAGGTGCAGGAACTTGGCTTGTAAGTGTTGTACCAGCGCCAGCATAATCATTAATTGTGATTGATGGTGCAGTACGGATGCGAATAGTGTCGCCTTGATTCTTGATTTCGCCTTCCCAGTCGGTATTGGCGATCTCAGTCATCATTGTGTTTGCATAAAATTTAGCATTCAGTTTGTTTGACCACAATTGTGGGATAAAACCACCTGAATACGATGGGTTGGTGTCGAATGCACCAGAACTAACTACGGGAAATACAGCAGCCATTTTTATTACTCCTTAAAAAATAAAACAGTTTTGTCGGCTAACAGCTGCTTACACCTGTGACTAGTTTCGAACTCGTCCTTCCATGTATGCGGCTGTTAGCTCAGCTTCAAGTTTTGCCGCGTCGTCATACTTACCTCTGGTGTTCAAAGTGCGAATCTTGTTCCAGGCTGAATCTACCTCACGAGTAGAATAAACCTTGGAATCCCGACCCACGCTCTTAGTAGCTGTTGAGTTCGCAGAACGATTTGGCGTTACCTGCTTTTCAAGTTCAGCTTGGCGAACGCTCTTACCTTGTTCCTTCGGGGCAACACTTTCACGGAATAAACTCACATAATGAGCAACCGCTTCAGCATCACCGCTATTGAACGCAGCTTGAGCTTGATCTCTACGTGGCCCCCTAGTCATAGGGTCATATTCATTTAGCCATGCAACCCAACGATCGTCGTTGTCGAGTCGGTCAAAATCAGGCACTAAGTTACTTAGCTTCTGAGTAAAACCCATCTCTCCAACTTGGTCTCCAGTATTTGTAACCTGCTTGCGCAAATCATCAATTACCTTCGCCTGCTGCTCAAAACGCTTCTCGTATTGTTGAGAAACTTCTTTTGCAACTCGACGTTGAAAGTCGATCAAATCATCACCGTACTCTTCTCGATCAGCATCGGTTATATAACTAATATCTTCTACAGGTTTCTCAGACTCTGCTTTCTTCGCAGCTTCCATATCCTTGCGGATACTACTTAGCTGGTCAGTTAAGTCCCTAACCTGCTGGTGCAGTCTAGGTACCTCAGCGTCATACTTACCCCTTAAGGTGCTGTACTTCTGCTTAAAGTCGTCCGTTACATCTTTAGAATCATCAGCCGGCGTTGCTTCTTCTAGTGCCGCTTCTTCCGTAGGTTGTTCATCGGGTACTTGTTCTTCGGTATCCTCAGCTACTATTTCTAATTCAGCTTCAGCTTTCGCATCCTTCCCTTTTTTGGGTTTTTTAGCTTTCTTTTTCTTAGTTTCGCCTTGGGCGTTCAGTTCTTTCTCTAACTCTTCAACTTCCGCAAGCTGTGCCTGCACTTGTTTTGGCAATGCCATTTTTATTTCTCCTTAAAGCACCAACTCTGTTTTGCAGCGTCCTACTGGTATGCTGTTCCCGTTATGGTGTGCTTAACAATTGCGTTATCTCTAACGCCCCTTTTCTACCTTCTGCGATTCCTCAATCGCTTTTAGTAAGTCTTCAAAAGCTTCTGCTCGTCCTTGCAAACGGTGGATTAACGCCGTTTCGTTCGCATACACTAGCTTCTGCTTTGCTCCTTCAAGTTCACCCTGAAGGATTGTTATTACCTTATTTACCCCTGGTTCTCTCAACCTGTTTAGGGCTGCGACCTCCTGGGCCTCTAAGCTATTAACATTTATCATTATTTTATATAATACCTAATAATGTGTTAACGTGTAAACAAATTTAAATTAACTACCATTTGGCTTCGGACTCATATAGTTATCTTGTCTTCCGCCCATTTCGGTGCCATCTTCTTGCAGGTTCGCGCCCTGCTCAGCAGCCATCTGCTGCATCATCATTTGTTGTTGCTGCGCCATTTGCTGTTTTTTCTCCACGTCCTCACGCGACGGCACAAGCCTGTCAATATTGGTATTGAGATTTCCAGCGAGGTCGCGCATAAGCTCAGCCGTGCCTGGTAGGCCAACAATCTGCTGTGCCACAGGGCTTTCCAATACCAAACGTAAGAAGTCAGTTTTACGAACAGCTTCAGCTTCCTTGACGACAAGCGACATCGCGCCGCGAGCAATAATTTGTACATCACCTATTAAGTCCGGATCGTTGCTATAACGCAGGTTTCTCTGGTACTGTCGCTCAAGCATAGGCGTTAACACATCGTGGTCGATGTTACCTATTACCTGTTTAATACTCTTACCGGCGTTAGAAATTAACATAGACAGACCGGACGACGTACGACCTGCACCTGGGACATGCTGTCCCGTCATATACTTCGGAATACCTGACACCTCGTCAGCAACAGCCATGAACCTATCAAACACAGCCATAAGCTCTTGTGCGTTTGAATTCGGCTGGAAAAAGTTCATCGGCGGCGAAGCATCACCGTAGTCCGACTGCTGGAACTGCCATATCTTCCAAGGATACATCTGAGTAATGTCTTCCCCAGCTGGTAAGCGACTTACGTTCACTCCTACCTGCGGGCCGGAACTAATACCCATGTTGTTAGCCAAGGCACGAGCGGCAGCGTTACACATATTCTGTGCATCCATACACAGGTCAGCTACACCGTTACCGTCAACGCGTCCTGGTACTTTCTCGAATGACGTTACGTAGTAAGGCTTACGACCTAGCTGGTCGTAGTTCAACACAGCTTTAATTACTGTGTTATTCACCATCCATACTTCACACGGGTACGACAGCTGAGGGTCTTCTATCTCAGCCTCCTCCATACCCCATTCTATTAATAGGTGCCCTGGGATCGAGTCCCACAGCTGAATCGCTGCAGTTAAATCTCCAGCAGCATCATCAAAATCTTTACCTTCAAGCTCTTCAAACTCAGAGTCATCACGGTCAAGCCAGTCAAACCCGCCCACACCGAAATCCGACAACAACGCTCGCACTGCGTCTTCGTCGTAGCCTTCGACGCCTATCATCGCTTCGACGTCTTCTCTTGTGAGATGATGTATCTCAATTATAGGCATGCTCTGTACGTCATCGCCCCACGGTGCCCAGTAGAACTTATATGGGTCAACTCTTTCCCACTCATCACGTACAACTTCTGTAGGTACAAGACCACCCTGCGCCCACTCTAGTGTTTTACGTTTACGGGGAACTGGCCCCTTAAGGACAGCAAATGGGTAAGTCGCTATGTCGTTAGTAAACTCGAACAACGCTTTAACGAAGCCACCTTCTAGGAGCTGGTCTTCCATTTTCTTCTCCATGCGGTCAACACGCTTCTCAGCTTCGTGTTTCATCTCGCGCATGGCTGTATCTTTCATACCGGCTGCAAGCTGCTTCAGCTGCATCGGTTCTATCGCACCGCCGCCCTGAGCGTAGTACTGCTGCAGGTTCACCTGCATTATGCCCTGGAGACGAGTAATAATATCTGGTGGAACATCTGGAATAGGAGTTGCTGAGATAGACCAAGGTTTGTCATCCCCGGTACCAAGTAGAGTATCTCTTAACCACGCAGTGGCCGTACGACATTTCGTACTAACGATACCCATGAATATCTCTGACCCGCCTTGAGATTTAATCTCAGCCATCTTATCCGGGGCGTACTCCATACTACGAGCACGTGCCGCTTCCGTCAGGCGACTTTCAATCTCCTGCTTCTTGTGGTCGCGCATGACTTCCCATCGTTTGCGGACGTGGGAAGACAACCCCTGTAAAAGTGGATCGTTCTGTTTCTCCTCGTTAGCACGTTTCGCCATCTCTTCTAGATCGGATGCTCGCGCTACAGGAATAAGTGCTGGGCCTAAGTTCATAACTTCATCTCACGGTGTAGTCCGACTGAGGCAAGTATCTGCATACGCGTTAACACGTTACGTCCAGCCTCTAGCCGAAACTTTCTTAATTTCTCTGCGGGTGCTGCTTAGTGTCGAACTACCAAATACCTCGCCTCCATCTGCATGTAAACACATGTACTGGAACGCATCCGCAATATCTGACCAGGGGTGTGACTTCTCTGGTTTCTCGTCCTTAACCCCTTTAGTGTTTATCTTGTATCGGTATTTACCAGCAAGAGCTTGCACTAGTGGGTTCGCGGAATCAGGGTCTACTATTAGCCCATATTTACCATCAACTACTCTAGTCAGAAATTTCTCCACTGCCGCTATTCTAGCAGCAATCGAGTTCGTCCGAGCAGGTTTTATCGTAAAACCTTCAGCTTTATATATGTCCGCAACAGTACGCTCATCTGTCTGTACTCTCTGGAACGCAGCTGGGTCAATTATAACAAGCGATTTACGCCCCGGGAACTTATTTGACAATAAAGGCTTCAATCTCTCCCTGACGAACCTCAGAGCCCCCATACCATCGGATATTATCGCATCGTAGATTATTAACCTACCATCGTGTGCTAACTGTCCTATAACGGCTGCTGGAGTTAATCCCGCATCGATGCCTATCAGTAACGGGGCATCCATGAACATCGGTGTTATCTCGTGCTTCGCTACGTGGTTCGGTCTGTCAAACGCACGGAATACTGGTTGTCCACTTAACGACTTACCAAATTGAGCATGGATATATACATCTATCCAGTCCTCCGTTTTCCCTTGTGCCAGGTTGTCGTAGTAGTCATCAGGTAGGAACTGTGTCCAGTCTGCTTCGGGGGCTAACCCGGAAGGCTGTATCGTTACATGCACGTTGTCAGGCGGCTCGGACAGCAGGTCTTCCCAAAAGGTATCCTGGTCTGGTGGGTTAGTCATCCCCCACAGGTGCGCGTTCGACTTCCCATCGTCAGTCTGACACCCCACAGTGTTCATCATTTTATCTGGATAACGCCCTAGACGACCCTGCGCCGCGTTAAAAATGTCGGGGTGAATCTCACGAAACTCATCAAATATGAAAAAGCTCGCCTGCAGCGAGAGTAGACGCCTTACGTCGTTAGCATCATCTAGTCCACGGAATAGTACCTCACACTCGATGTCTCCAACTTTTATAACGAATTTGTATTCTGTCTTGAGGAAGCTACCCATCACGCCATCAGGTATCCACTTCATAAAGTCTGGTATAGATGTATCACGTAACTGCTCTCGCGTATTACGCACCCAGATCGCACGTGAACGTCTTACCCCGTCTTTACATGGAGCCATCATCGCTGCGAAGTGCAGTATTTTCATAATACCGGCGGTAGTCTTTGTCGAACCAACTGGGCCAACTGCTAAGGAGATAAACTTTTCTGAGTAGAAAAAGTCGTCTAGGGATTCAATTACTTCAAAATTTATCTCGTGTGCTGGTGCCGCTACTGCTGTACTCATTTCTTTTTAAGGGTAGCTCTGTTCGTTTTCGAATTGTATTTGTAATCTGAAGGCTTGTGCTTTCCTTTAGAGTATTTAGCCGCTCTAGCTTTAGCACGCCCTCCAGCACCTAATGATTGTTTCTTTTTACCCGACTTAGTTAGCTTACATTTCCCATCAACATCGCCTCGTTTCTTAAGAATACCGCAGGCCATGCTCTTAGAATTCTTGTTTCCCCCTGAGGCCAACTGACGGGCTAACCGTTTCTGTAGTGATCTAGTTTCAGCCATTATACGGTTGCCCCCTCTATCACAAGGTTTTCCTCGTTGTCCTTAGCCCTGGTTATGTTGATAACGACTTGTGGGCCACCTTCACCAACTACGGCTTTACCGTCTGGTTCTAGTTTACCCATCTTGTTCAGCATCTTTTGAAACTCCAGGCGAGTAGCCGGGTTTACTGTCGGGTTCTGCATGTGACGGAAAAGGTTATCCAAGTTAACAGCTCCCATGAGACGCGCCAAGGTTTCCATCTTGGCTGGGTCGTCCTCAATCATCTGCAATTGACCGCGAGACAATATCGAGGTGTGGGTGAAATCTGGGTCTGTAAGTTTATCTACCTGGTTGCTCATACTCTCCTGTGTACATGTAAACACGTTTTACTAATTATAAGGGTATTTTAACCTGGAAGCGAGCTTTTTTGGGGCTGGGATTTTTTGGGACGTTTTATGTGAGGGGGTGGGTGTACTTATTGTAGTTCAAAATGAATGTTATCTAAAAAATAGGGGGTTTGATGTACGTGGTACCTAAGGCTGGGTACCCAGCCCCCTCCCCTTCGGCCAGTGCCCCCCATTCGGACATTAGGCCTATATTGAGGGGGTTGAATGGTCAACCCTATAACAAAAAAGTACACCAGTGTACTATTTAATGAGGTTAAAAAATGACAAATAAAAACACAAAAATATTTATCGATATGCACCGCGAAGCGGTAAACGTAAAAAATGGCTTGGCTAAGTATGACAAACGCACCGACGGTATAGGGGAAACACTTGCGAAGATATACCGCTCAGGCACACAGAACGCCGAATACCTTACATGGCTAACCGATAGCGTGAAAAATGGCACAATCCAAGGGCAGAGCGTTAAAGCCATTCAAAACAACGCGAACAAAGCATCAACCCAGAAAATGATGCTTAGCTGTGGCGATAAAGAAAAGCCAACGCAAAGAGTGCGACTTATGAAAGCCAATAAGCCTTTACTGGCTAAGGGCTTGTGCAGTCAACAACAGATAGACACGCAACAGTATATGTTTATCACAGAAAAAATCGACGTAGTGGTTAAAACCTTTGAGAGCGATTTTCAAAAGATGGTAAACGCGTGGAAGGTATCCGCCGACGATATCCAGAAAATCATCAAGAGCACGAAGTTTGCATAATCTAACAAAAAAGCGATTAGCCCCTAACGGGGTTTTTCGCGTGTCTGATTAAATATAAAAGTACACCGTGTACTTTTATGAGGCACGA
>Ga0208299_1002227_pt1 | contig 13328 bp, 18 predicted proteins | sample 15_taG_FD_184089 | JGI IMG/M metagenome (GOLD analysis project Ga0208299, IMG submission 184089) | Marine viral communities from the Subarctic Pacific Ocean - 15_ETSP_OMZ_AT15312 metaG (SPAdes) (version 2) | ecosystem: Environmental > Aquatic > Marine > Oceanic | place: Pacific Ocean | collected...
CTTCTTCTCCAGCAACTACCTCTTCTCCAGCAGTAACTTCTTCTCCAGCAACTACCTCTTCTCCAGCGGTAACTTCTTCTTCTTTATCCGTACTATCGCACGCACCAAAAAACAGCACTGCCATCAAAATAATAAATCTGTACATAACGTATATCCTTTGTCTAAAATTAGTAATTTACAGCAAATAGTATACGTAATGTTCGTGCTGCTAGCACTTTTTATTCACTGTGTCACTAATATAATCAAAGGTACAGACAGTAAAACAGCCGCTACGCTACTTGTAATTATTACTGTTTTTATCTGCGACTGTAATACTTCCCTATCCCTAGTAGAAACCACTAGTTGGGCAGTAACGTCCCTCTTTTGTTCTAGTACATCAGACAGGTTAACAGCTGCTTCATTAATCTGCATCTGTAATAAATCCAACGTAGGTGTCAAATTCATCCGCCAGTTTTCTAGCTCCTGGGCGTATTCCTTAGAAGTTTTTAATTCTAAGTAGTCTTCTACGTGCAGTAGCGCTCCGTCGATAGGCGCCATGCATCCTAAGGGAAGCTTAATAGCTTTACCCGGTACAAAATCATACATGCCAGGGCACGTTCTACACTGTACAGTGCCATTGGAGAGTGTCCACTGTCCCTTTCCAGGGTCACACACTGGTTCAGCAAAGGCTGTTCCGCTAAAAAACACCGCTATCAGAATCACGACCTTCATTAAACTTCTCCTTGTGCTCTATCTTCACTTCATTAAAGGTGGGCGCCTTAATCTTTACAGCTGTGTTCTTTATGTCCTTAATGCTCTCACCTATAATCAAAGTGTTTACAGCATCTTCGGCTATAGTGTCTTCTATGGTTTTCTCGTTACAAGACCGTATAGCGGACAACAAAGCTAGTAGTACAGGTACAGACACTACAGCTATTTTTACCGTTAGGGAAGCCCCCATGGCTAATTTATATATCTCTGTTGCTTTTGTTATCATGATAAGTACTTCCCTGCTAATAAGCCAGATCCTACAGCCCCAACAGAAGATCCTACCACAGGTGCCCAGGTTTTGTCACCCCCTCTATACGCATCTATAGAGCTACCCACAGCGCCGCCTAATAGATTTCCAGCTACAGACCCTGCTAAGGATACACCTAATGCCCTCGGTGTGAAATCTCCTAAGTATCCTCCACCTACTGTCCCGGTTAACATAGCCAGCCTATTTATATTTTGGGGTGTTAGGTACGAGGTGTCAGTATAGCGTGAGTCCTCTCGCACTTTCTTCAATGCTGGAAGAGCCTTCTCTATGTGTTTTAGTTTCTTATATGAGCTTTTAGTGGCAGTATGGTACGCATTCGTTGCTTTTGCTAGGGCGCTACCTTCAGGTAGCCCATAATTTGATGAAGGTTGCCCGTGTCTACCCCCATGACTAATAGGAGGTTCATCCAAAAAACGATTTGAGTCATAAAGTCCATTGAGCAGCCTGCCTTCATGGCGGACATGTTGCTTCGCTAGTAGGTCTATAGCTAGTGCAGTGCCTAAACTAGGGTCATTTTTATATACTTCTAAAGCTGACGGGTACGGTGCTCCATGTGTATTCTTCATCAGCTTATCTAGATTCTCTGGCATAATCTGCCTGTCTAGCCAACCTTTTAATCTTTTTTGCCCCCAGACACTTTCTATAACCTCTCCAACCCGTGGATTACCATCCGGGAAACTCTCTAAGTACTCCTCTTTATTTCGTACCATAGGATAGTATCTCTTCTTATGTAGATCCTCCAACATTTTTGAATAGCCTTGGTCCTTCGCCTCTTGTATCGCAGATGCAGCAACTCTTCTCTGTTCCTCCATTCGAGCAATCTCTGCAGAATTATTATTCCCTATTAATTCCGTGGTCTTGCTCCACCCAGAGAACGGATTCAAACCTGAAGCCTCAAACAGATTAAAGGACAGCTTCACCATAGCGGCTTGTCTACCTTGCTGGTATGCTTGTTGTACTTCAGATGTCTTTATCATGATAAGTACTTCCCTGCTAGGCCTTAGGGTTTCTCTTGGCTAGTAACTCTTCGGCTTCACTGAAAGGGTTCAGGTAATCACGAACTAAACCCGTGCCTACACCCAGTAGCCCCCCAAGTCCTGCCCCTGCCATCATACGCTCTTTAGCATCATAGAAATTTTTATCATATTTATCCCCTATTTTCCAATCTTGTTGCGTTGCATATCCTATACCCGCCCCTAATCCTGCACCCAATGCACCGTACCCTAAAGTGCTTAAAGGCGCAGTAGCACTAAACTCAGGTCCTTTCTTGTTTATTACGCTAGCTGGTACGTCTTGTTTTTCCAACATCCTCCTAGCACGATGGGACCCCAAAATAGTGGGGGCGTACAGTAGGCCACCAGCAGCTGCACCTCCAAGTGCACCTGCAATGGCATCGTCACTTCCCCCTTCGATATTCAGAGCACCCCCAAGGGCCCCACCTATTCCCATAGAAGTCGCCAGGCCTAGATAAGTGTCCATATTAGAAACACCCTCTTCCACCTTTTTCTCTACTGCTTTTCTAGTAGGCGCTGGAAGGTCTTTAGTTGTCTTAAGGCCTGTGAGAGAAGAGCCGTATCTGCCCCCTAGAGCGCCCCCTAGGAGCGCACCTATATTCGAGTAAATGCCTTTACTTTTCCTATCATGTACTAATTGTTCAAGAATATCACCCGCAGCAGCGCCTATAGCGCCTCCTCCAGCTGCGTGTAATGCGGTATTCTTGCTAAAGTTATTAGCAGCTATTAGGCCCGGTAAAGTACCCGTAAAAGCCCCGTGAGCGGCTTCACCCGCAATATGGCCGGGCCATAAAGTAGCGAGCTTCACCATAGCGGCTTGTCTGCCTTGCTGATATGCTTGTTGTACTTCAGATGTCTTTATCATTTTTTAATCCTTCTTTAAACCGCGCTATAGATTCTTTAGCGTCTTTTGTAGATACCTGCTTGTCTGGTATGGCCTGCTCCGCTAGTAAGGCGTACTTATCCAGGGCGGCCTGTCCTAGTATGTACCCCACCTGTATAAAACCAGAGGTGATCACAATACTCAACAATATCATAAAGCTATAATGCTCTATCTTACCAGAGTACTGGTACAGTACGTAAAATAGAGATATCTTCCACCCTAATTCGGATAGGAGATACGCTGCGAACTTTTTAGACTTTAAGGGCATGATTAGTCTCCATTAAACTATAAACCGTCTGTTATCTGGGTCTATTTTCATACCTTGTGCCCGTAGTGCTTTCTCCATACTCTTTAACTTATTGTACATAACCTTTGTCTTTTTTGGATCTCCTACCATATTCTTTATAGCTTTGTTCTGTAGGTACTGCTTGATTCCAAAGTATCCACCGGTCCCTAACCCTCCCACTAAACTATATAACTTCATACGCTTGCGCTCGGCATCGCGGTCAATAGCCACGTTATCTGGTCTTAAAAGCCTAATACCTAGATTCTGTCCTGCCCCTGCTCCCAGTCCTAATAATGCTCCAACCGCTCCCGTCACGCCAGCTGACCCCAAGACAGTGCTGTACCCTGTATCGTGAATATAGTCAGCCATATCCTTCTGGGATACTGCTACTTTAGTGCGTAATTTATAGTAGTAAGTGTTCATTACTAAAGATATCTTCTTTTTTTGTTCTCTAAATCTACACCCTGGGCACGCATTAATTTATCCACGTTCTGAAATTTATCATACATGGCCTTTATCTTCTCTGGGCTATCAGCCATATCTTCTATATCCCTGTTTTGAGAGTACTGCTTATACGCCCCAATGGCCCCCAACCCTAAACCCCCAGCAAGGCCATATTTGCCTATGCGCTTAAGCTGAGTACCTAACCTCTCCAGATGTTTAATATTATACCAGTTACGTACATTATTTATATTATTATGCATCGCTCCTATCCCTACCCCTAACCCTGCTCCACCAATACCAAATAGTCCTCCTGTCCCTAAAGCAGAGTTATGTCCTTTCTCTTTGATATCTTTGTACATAGCACCCTGGGATACTGCTACCTTCTTCCGCCTGTAATCTATAATCTTCTTCTGTAGCAGATCAGGTAGATCTGTTTTCATCTTCCCATCAAGTAGATGATTATGATTATACTCCCCAGTAAACTTAACTTCGTAGTCTGAAGACTCCTTTTTGAGTGTATTGTATAAGCCGATGCCTGCCCCTAAACCTAAGCCAGCTAGCCCTGCCCTGCCTGCCCATTTCTTAGTATTCTTCAACTTAAGTAGTTCTTTAAATTTCTGGGTGTAAGCACCTGCGTCAGCATGAGCAAAACGCGTTCTCCTAAGCCCCTCATACGCATCATCATAATGGCGAATGGTTTTTTTTGCTGAATCTAATCCCAACGTTGAAAGTGTATTAGGATTGAATTTTCTTCCTGATCTTCTCATATCTGAAAAATAATTATCCAGGGCTCTAATATGTTCCTGTCTATTAGCGAGTAATCCTGGGTCTACTTTGAACCTCTGGTAGTCTCTTCCCATCTCGCTTAAACTTGAAGTAAGTCCTTTCACGTTAGCGCCCATATGAGCCATATCTTTATGTAAACCAACGCCTGCGCCTGCTGCAGTACCAATAGCTCCTAGGCCTGCACCCCACTTAAGGGGAGAAGCAAGAGCAGATTCGTCCGACTGGGCTAATTTAGTTCTAAGTGTATGGTAGTATGTGCTCATTATCTCAGCTGCTTCCTGGCGTATGCTTTGCCTATTCTAGTGCCCTCTGTAGTATCTTGCGGGGTGTGATATCCAAGTATATGTCTAGATTTTACAATTCTATTAACTAAATCGTCCGCTTCATGTCTATTACTCTTCGGTATGTTACGCTTGGCGTGCTCTGCTAGGTAGGAAGACCAGGCGGCGTGGTACGACGGGTAAGAAGATTTAATACTAGTACGCGCCATCTCACTAGGTAAACCCAACTTATACTTAAGAGAGCTCTCTAGTAGGTGGGGCCTATCTAATTTATATCTATTCTTATTCTCTTTAGTGAGAACTTCATTAATAAACTGTTTCGCTTCAGGGCTGCTGATGTGCCCCCAAGGCTTGCCACCCTTATTGTGCTTATTAACTAGATTCTCAAACTCTTTATCAGTGTTCTCATGTGATGCTGCTATATATTTAGCGAACTCTATTTCTTCTGGTGTAGCGCCCTGTATCTGTTGCTTTACTGCTCGTAACTGCGCCAGTAACTGCTCGTCGGAACTCTGAGGAGGACGTATATGCAACCTACGTGCAGTCTTTTCTCGTAGATTATGGTAGTAAGTGCTCATAGGGGGAATCCATTGAAGAAAAAGTATATCAGTACAAGACTAGCGCAGTGTAAGGTACTTAGCAACCAAAGTACATGCACCCGTAAAAAGATAGCCGCGATCATAATAGACCCAGAGTCTAATACTATTATAGCTGATGGCTACAACGGACCGCCACGAGGAGGGGGCACCTTGTGTGGGGGTAACACCTGTAGTCGCACAGACCAGAATATTATATCTGGTACCCACATGGAAATTGGGTGTCACCACGCAGAAATGAACGCTATATGTAACGCTGCGCGTGTAGGAACTAAAACCTTAGGCACAGAAATTATAATTACAGCAGAACCCTGTGCGATGTGCGCTAGGGCTATACACCACGCAGGTATCACTAAAGTGTACGCCCTACGAGGCCAGTATGGGCAATCTGGTGTAGACTATCTCCAGTTACACGGAATACCGGTAGTGGATGTTACTGATTAGTTACCCTCCCATGTACGACCGTGCCCTAATGACGGCGTCTCTTCCCGTGTTGTACATAGCATCTACCTGTTGTGGAGTCTTTTTATACTTCTGCCCCAGCAAGCCACGGTTTTTCCTGGAGTCCTGCAAAGGCGCTGCGTTTACACCAGGCATGGCACCCTGCAAGGCCTGCCGGGTAGTCTCGTCCCTGACCATTTGACTACGCGCAGCGGCCAACTTGTGAAGGGCTGCTTGTACGCCCAATTGATAATAATCTGCTGCTAACTTGTTCATTAGTTACTCCTTTTAGATTGCTTATGTATTATAGGGTAAATTATCGTTGTTGCCTAGTTAAGTACCCTACGCCTGCTCCACCGCCTACAGCGCCCATCATCATAAGAACTTTAGCTATAGTAGCTTGAGTCTTCCTCTGGTCTGAAGTAGGGAGCCTCCCTTTCGACGCATTATATACAGCATTTCCGGCTAGTGCTAGATTCCCAACTAGCTGACTACCTAATAAAGACCCTGCACCAGAGAAGGCTGCAGAGCGTAAATTCCTGTCTCCTAAGTAGGTACCTGCTACCGTACCACTCAGCAGAGCTGCCCGTCCTGCCCATTTATTGGCGTAAAAATCACCATAGGCATCCCGTGCCTTATCTTCAGCAACAGAGTCAGGTGTATACTTGTCATTTATAAGGTCTACAGCCGCATTACGAATCTCAGTATCCGATTTAGCGAGGTGTACAGGCATTGTAAACCCAAACACACTCCTTCCGGACGCGGCTGCTTTAGCTTTGTCTGCCGCGGACATTCTAGCTTCCGCAGCCACTGTATCTAGGTACCTACCAAGACCAGGTACTGTGGGCAGTCCCATACCCCAAGCTAAGTCCTTCTGCGTCTCAAGTAGTGGATTACCTATACTTTTTTTTTTAGGTTCGGCTTCCTTAGTTAGGTGCTGGTACGCCTTGTACCCTCCGTAGCCTAAACCACCAACAGCTAAACCGCCTAAAGCCCACGGCGCATAATTAATGACATCATCTAACTGTTGGCCAGCATTATTTTCTTTTTTGTCTGCTTTTATAACACTTTTTTGAATGGAGAAAGGATTAATCCCGGTTAGATTTTTTTTTAACCACTGAGTTGAAAACCAGGAAGGTGGATTACTCTGAGACGTCTTAACCCTAGAAGGGATAGGTCCATTGGGGTCTTTAATCCCCATAAGGTCTTTAGCCATAGACTGCTCCATAGAGCTAGCCCCATAACCTAATAACATACCTGCGCCTGCACCAACGAGAGCCCCTGCGCCTGCGCTAAATGTATTTTGACCCAGAGCGTGGCCCGCAATAGCACCTAAAGAACCTAACCCTAGACCTCCCATAGCGGCGTTCCATTTCCTCTCTCCTGCCATATGCTTATTTAGCTGCTGCATGTCCCTGGTGTTATTTATGTCATACGGTAATTGCATAGATCCCAGAGGACTAGAGCGGTATATAGTTTTAGGCGCCGCTAACTTCTCAAAACCGGTATTTAGTATTAGGTTGGTTAACATTAGTCTTTCTTCTTCTTCCTGCTAGCTTTAAAGGCCGCAGCAGCAGCTTGGCCCTTAGCTACCTCATCTTGATAGGTTCTGTATGCGCCATAAGTTAACGCTGTAGGAGCACCTGCCATAGCCCCTAACTGTAGTCCTCTAATGATTTCTCCCAACCGCTCAGTTTCGTCGCTGTTTCTAAACCTTAAGGCATTGATACCTCCACCTATTGCTGCCCCCGCAAGCCCACCTCCAGCAGCCCACATGCTGGGTTTATACACTCCTCTTGCGGCACCCCCCAATATTGTCTGCACTTTATCCATCTCGTCAAGCGACATTCCAGCCTCTAGCATACGTTCACGCCCTTTATGGGCGCCATACCCGGCTATTACAGGTATAGCCGCTAACTTCTCAAAACCGGTATTCAGTATTAGGTTGGTTAACATTAGTCTTTCTTCTTTGTCATTGGTGTTGGTAGGTCTTTCAATGCATTATAGGTTGCTGCAGAAAGAACCCCTATAGATCCTAGGCCAGCAGCCGTAGCGCCAGGGTTGTCCTTCATAGCTTGAAGCTTTCTGGCTACACCCTCATTGCCCCCTGCGGCAGCATACGCTAAACCGGATATCCCCAGAGCGCCTATAGCTGCTTTTCCAGGATTATATTTTATGTAAGTAGCGAGGTTTACTGGTTCAGATACATACTTAGGGCGTTCTTTCTCGGCTTCTACCATAGCTGTATTGTGTGCCTCTTGTCTATCTGTTACCCCTTGCTCATAGGCTGCAGTATTATCGAATAGATTCTTAAGGCCAGCTACCCCTAGAGGCGCAGCTACAGCTGCCCCTAAAAGCTTACTTCGCCAATTACCACCTCTAGCTACGTAACCTAGAGCCCCTAACCCTAGTATGCCAGAACCAACAGCAGCATCTCCATAGTCGCCGGAGACACCCGACAATCCCTTTAAGGAAGGCACCTCACCAGCTAAGCCTTTATGCATTCCATAACCACCGCCCAAAGCACCTAGTACCCCACCTGCAGCCATATAAGGAACCCCCCTCCCCGCACCCGCCCACATTCCGGCTAGAGCCCCGGGGATAGCACCACCAACTGGTACTGCTACTGCTTTCTGTCCTCTAGTTAGCTCATAAGCCTGTTTATATTGCATAATTTATAGCCTTCCTCTTATTCTTAGCTCTTCACGGGAAGGGCCTCTATTGAATGCATGGTACATTAGGGGCGCTGCAGCTGCAGCTGCTACACCATAATAAGGTGCATACTCACTAACATGCCCCTTGATAGCCTGTATGTGAGGATTTACAGAACTGGTTACAGGATCTGTACCCCAACCAGTAGACTCACTAACTAACTGCATAGGTCCCTTAACTCCTGCCACGGCGGGGGAGATAGGGGCAGAACTATTCATATACGCCTCAGCAGCCATTGGAGCAGCGACGCCTCCTATACCCAAAGGTACTAGTAAATGACTGGCGTTAGCATTGGCCATCTGCTGAGATTCTCTCACGACGTTGTGTAATTGTTTCTCATGTGCTTGTAACTCCGAGGCTAACTCTAAAGCACGTATGCGCTTTGATACGTTATTAGCTGCTATAGCCTGATGGTGATATGGGTTTTTATTACCACCCCGCATGTAGCCTATTGGATCATGAGGATTCTTTCTTATCCAATCAGCTATCCAGTTTTTACTTTGGTCAATGTGACCTTTGAGGTTAATTCCCTCTAAGTTTTTTAGAGCTTCTGCTGTTGTACTTGGTTTTGCTATGGAGGTATTTGTTAGTAAGTCTATATCGTCTAACAAGTTAGTTGTAGAATTATTAGCTAGTAGATTGTGTGCATTATTTATCGCAGCCCTCTCTACTCTATCCACACTAGCGTAAGGTTTAACATCCATCTTACCCACGCCACCAAACCATTGAGGTAGTCTCTCAGTCCAAGACTGACTTTTCGCACTGGGTCCCAGCACTGTATTTAACTTATTTGCGTCTATAACATACTTACCCTCAGGGGCTGTCCTGTTTAGGGCAGATTTTAGTACATTAGCTGCGTCATCTAAAGAGCTAAAAGATGCAGTACTAGCTCCACCAGTACCAACCAAAGTGGGTATTACATTACCGTGATCTACTTGTTTGGTGTTTCTCGCAGCTCTATCTATAGCCTTAGCGGCAGAATTTAGCTTCCCCTCCGAATTTATTAATTTCTCTAGTATCTTAGGGGCGTATCCTCTTCTCCTAGCGAGTAGGCCTAATCCCGCGGTAGCAGCAGCCCCTACACCCCAAGGTACATACTGCTTCCAATTAGACTTCTGTTCTCCAGCAGTCTTTTCCACCTGCATAGATTCTAGTACTTGCTGTGCGCGTACAGCAGCTTCTCTTCTCTTCATTCCCCTAGCTAAAAAATATTGAGTGATTTCTTTGCCGTATTTATCATAGTCATTAGGCTTAGTAGGCACAGACACTACGCGCTCAGTAGGTGTTTTATAATAAGAATAGTTACTAGTATCCCCACGAGTATCGTAATAATTGACACGTGGACCGCGGCCTCTTGGAGCAGAACTAGGCTCTTCGCCAGCCTCTCTGAAATAGTTCTCTCCGTCGTAGTAATAAGGCATATTATTGTACTCTACTTATGTCATTGATATAAATTATGCTCATACCCTGCAAGTTCATCATTAAACCTATCTCTATTATACAGCTTCCCGCCTAGGAAACCCAGTCCCCCACCTAAAATAGCTGCTCCTGCACGGCCAGCGGCGCCCCTACCTAGTGCTGCGCCAGTGAGCGCCCCTATACCGGACAGCGCACCTGCGATTACATTACCTGTGTACCTATCGTATTCTCCCATTATAGGCGCTCTTAATTTTAGCTTAGCTTGCTGCTCCGTGTTTAGATAGGGACTATCGTAGTACGCCCTGGTCTTTAAAGCCTGGCGTAGAGATATATTATCCTGCATATTCTCATGAATAGCCCTAGTGTACGCAGCAGACTGCTTAACTAGTGCAGCTAATTTAGTAGAGGTCTCTGTAGGGTTAGGTGCAGCTGGAGGCTGAAATCCTCCTGCGGCTAACCATTTATTATGTATGATTGGTGCTGTTGTAAGAGATCTTGTAGGTGCAGGGGCGGCTGCAGGCTCTGTACCCTTGGCTTCAATAGGTTGTTTTACCGATTGCTGCGTAAGGGGCTGCAAGTTCCCCTGGGTGTTATTTTCGTCCTCTAACCTCTGGTTTTCTATATTCTGGTTTTCTATAGCCAGCTTAACCCTATCTCCAGACATGTGCACCAGCATAGCTATCTCCTTAAGGATTCCACTTTTTCTTAGGGTGTATAGGTCCGTCCCCTAGTAACTTTAAAATATACTCCTCTTCAGGGCCCGCGTCATCTTCTTTTTCTGATTCGGGTTGCTCAGCGGCCGGCAACTCCTCCAGTGTATTAGGCTTGGGCGGTAGCCCAACATCCTCCGCAGCATACACCAACAGCGCTCTAATTATGTGAGCAAGAGAGATGTTATTTTCGTATTCAAGAGTTAATGCCCTACAGAGATCGAATAGCTGATTTTCTAAATCATTACTGAGACGGAAACTTCTTTGTCGGTGTATGGTGGTTGGTACCTTTTTAGTTCTGTCCAATACAGAGAGCAGCCTTTGTTTTTTTAGGTCGTCTAAATTCATTATTTATTCCTTTATGAAGTTTTAAGGTTTTAATGTTTTAATGTTTTAATGTTTTAAGGTTTTAACTTAAAATCTCATGTTTTTAACTTAAAAAGTGTAGGGTAGTGTAGACAAAAAGTAGTATGTTTATGTAACTAAGTGTAGTACAACCTGCTACAAAAAATGAGATAATCTGAAAAAACTGAGACGGACCCTCTTCCCGTCTCATTTTTTTTGGCAATGATTATAGGTAGTTACAGAAAAAATGAGATTTGCCTTTTTCCGTCTCAATTTTTATTCGCTATATTTATCATAAGGTTAAGCATCATTTGGAGCGAAAAATGAGATTTAAAAACAGAGAAGGGACTCATATATAAATTAAGTTAACATTTAAAGAGAGTGAGTTAAAGAATTAAGTTAAAAAGTTAATTCACTCTTAGGGGGGTTCTCTGTATTCTTATCTCATTTTTTAATGAATTTGATAGATTTTAATAGATAACTAACTGAAATTGTTAAGGAAAAAAAAATGAGACGGAAAATGGCCAATCTCATTTTTTCTGTAACTACCTATAATCATTAGGTAAAAAAATGAGACGGATCTCAATTCTGTCTCAATTTATTTTTAAAATCTCATTTTTTGTGGCAGGTTATACTACCTTCACACACAATGTGTCATAATCTTCCTTCCAGGAGTTTACCTCCAGACCAGCCGTCACTCGACACAAATTTCTAACATGGAACACTTTCTGAATTGCCCATCTGAATCCGCCCCACTGCTTCAGTCTCTCCTCTTTAGTCAGGCTACCATATTCTAACCCTTCGGATAGTACCTCCACCTTATCCTCATATGGGTGACAGTAAATTACAAACCTAGGAGTGATCCTCCCATCGGGCATACCATACGGGACCGTAGCGTAGCTCATGGTTATTTCCCCATCTAGGGATACGCTAAGTATGATATTTTTACTCTGGATGTTTAGGTCAGACTCTCCAAAATCCCTGTCTACAGCAGCGGATAGGATGCAAAAAACTCCTTCTGTGCAGGTATAGTCTATCTTTGCTAGGAGATCATCTTCTAGGAGTCCCTTATATTTGTACCAGGATTGTAGCAACTTAAATTTAGCTTGCCCTAGGTTATACGTCTCCCCCTTCTCATCAGCGTACTCCCAGTAATTACCCCAGTTCCAATTGCCATATGCTATAGCCAGCTCACACTTCTCCTCAAGTACTGAAGTTGCAGACACGACTATTTTAGTAAGGGCATTCTCAGACAGGAATTGCTCCTTCTCCGTTAATCCTTCGAAATAGCTTAGGTATTTCTTAGCTTCTCTCCAGGCGGCTGGGTTTAGTACCTTCCAGTTTGTCCATTTTTGTTGGTCTACCGAGTGCGTAGCGACCCACGACAGCCACAGTAGGGAATTCAGTTTAGTGTCTAGTAACCTCCTCTCTCGGGGTTGTTTTATTATGAGCTTTAGGCCTGGTATCTCCTCAAAGATAAATTCATACCAGCTCTCAATGCTTGCCAGCTCCTTCATACCATAGTGAAGCTTAGGCACGAATATACCGGCCAGGTATGGCCCCCATCTGCTGCCATATATACTGGCGGCGGCATTCAAGCTTATTAGATAATCTGTTACTTCCATGGTTTGCTCCTATAAATAAAGTACTTACCTGCTGTTGACAGATTTACTGGCAGAGGAGGAGCCGCAGCCAGTAGGTGCGCACCTAAGTGCAGAATAAGACGAGGTTGCCTCGCCCTTAGTTCCTACTTTATTTTTTGAAGTACTGTATGCACTGTGTGATACTTACGTTAGGCGCGTAAGTGTCACGTCTTTGCTTCCTACACGTACGGAAGAAGACGAGGTTGCCTCGCCCAGTATTTCCTACTTCAGTTTTCAGTTTATTTTTGTGACCATCCAAATGTACCAGTCAGGCACATTGTGATCCTTTAGTTCTACATATTTATGTTTCTTGAAGTTAACACGTACATGCATCATGTATGGGTTTAGTTTTATCAGTTCTTCCATTTTTATTCTCCTAATTGATGTTCGCCGTAACGGCTAGGTCATATTACACTCTGTAGTGTGCCTATCTTGGGATCAGGCGAGGTTAGCCTCGCCCCTTCGCCACGAACATCTACTATTTAATTTTTTTGTCTAGTATCTCCTTTATCTCCTTGAGAGTTTCTGGAAAGTCTTTGAGTAACTGCTCTAAGACTTGCTTTGTCAGTTTAAGAATATCATCTTTTTCTTTTTTTGAGAGTTTCATTTATCTAATACCTTTACTAGGTATGAGAGGAACAAGATCCCTATAGCCCCTACTAGTATTAGGTCTGTTATGCTCAAGGAACACCTCCTTTAACTAGGTAGAATATAAGCCCTATGGTCAGGGCTAAGTAAAAGTATATCTCCA
>Ga0208299_1002231_pt1 | contig 13306 bp, 16 predicted proteins | sample 15_taG_FD_184089 | JGI IMG/M metagenome (GOLD analysis project Ga0208299, IMG submission 184089) | Marine viral communities from the Subarctic Pacific Ocean - 15_ETSP_OMZ_AT15312 metaG (SPAdes) (version 2) | ecosystem: Environmental > Aquatic > Marine > Oceanic | place: Pacific Ocean | collected...
CGAGGCGTCCCCAAGCAAAAGAGGTACCTCTTGGGGTCGAAATAATCTTTTATCAATCTCAACATGTTTTTCTATATCCAATCCGGCGTGTGCAAACACGACCTCCAAAAATTCTCTTACTGTATGAGTTCTCCCTGTTGCAATTACATAATCATCCGGCTCTTTTTGCTGGAGCATTAGCCACATCATTTCAACGTAATCGCCAGCAAAACCCCAATCTCGCTTTGAATCTAGGTTGCCAAGATAGAGCTTATCTTGTAGGCCAAGCTTAATCTTCGCAGCAGCTAATGTAATTTTCCTGGTGACAAACGTTTCGCCTCTCCTGGGAGATTCATGGTTGAATAATATCCCTGATGAAGCGTGCATTCCGTAACTTACTCTGTAATTCCTAATCAAGTGGTGTGCGAATACTTTTGCACAGGCATATGGGGAGGCCGGTTTGAATACGGTGTCTTCACTTTGCGGATACTGTGGGTTATCACCAAACATCTCTGATGATGATGCTTGATAAAGACGAACATTTGGCACGATGTGTCTGGCGGCCTCTAGCAACCTCATGGTTCCCATAACAATGCTGTCGACCGTGCTCTCTGGAACCTCGAAAGAGACTCGCACATGTGACTGGGCCGCGAGGTTGTATATCTCATCTGGCTTATACTCATTCAAAAGTCGCCACATACAGCCCGCGTCGTTGAGTTCGAAATATCTCATTTCAAAATTTTCATGATTGAATATATGATCGATCCTTTCGGTGTATACAGACGAAGTTCTTCTTTTAAGTCCGATTACTTTATAGCCCTTTTCCAGCAGCAATTCTGCAAGGTAAGAACCATCCTGTCCGGTGACACCCGTTATCAGTGCTGTCTTCATTCAACACCTCTAACTTTTGGATAATTATCTAAAAACCATTCACAAGTATCTTCAATGGCGACCTTAAAGTCTGTATAGTTCTCATTCTTCCAGCCTAAATCTAAGAACTTCTTATTACTAGATGGTTTTCTAGGCTGACCATTACTAACCGTTGTGTCCCACATAATCGGTTCTTTATACTCCATGATCTCACAGATCATCTCTGCTAACTCTTTGATTGAATGTTCTCCCGGGTTTCCAACATTGATTGGGTGCTCCCCACTATACTTGTTAAAAGCGAAAATTATGATTTTTCCAAGATCTTTAGAATATGTGAATTCTCTTAACGGGCTACCATCCCCCCACAAAACAAGAGGTGTATTGCTTCTTTTAGCTTCATATACCTTTCTTATAACCGAGGGTACGACATGACTCTTAACCAAATGAAAATTATCGTGTTCACCAAATAAGTTGTTTGGTACAATGTTAATGTAGTCACAGCTATATTGTCTACGGTAGGCCCGGGCCTGAACGTCCACCATCCTTTTAGAAAATCCATATCCCAAATTAGTTGAATGCGGCTCCCCTTGGTGGATATCTTCTTCCACTAAAGGAAAGTTGGCGTTATCAGGGTATACGCACGTACTCAAAACCGAGAGTAGCTTTTTAACATTAAAAATTCGGCTCACTTCTAAAACATTTGTGTTCATAAGAACATTTTCCGTATAATGCTCCCCAATGGCATCCATATTTCCTTTCATGCCACTCACGCGGGCCGCTAAGTGTATAACATACTCGGGTTTAAACTTCAAAAATAGTTCTGTAGTCTGTTCAAATTTTGTTAAATCATATTGACTACCAACATAATTAGCATTTGGCATTATTTCCTGCATGGCTCTGCCAACCATGCCTGTGCCGCCTGTCACCAAAACTTTGTTTTGAACATTTAATAAATTCATTTTTCATCCTCATTCGGGTAAATCAAGAATTTTGGACAAGGAACGATGAAACTTCCTCCCATGTCAAGATATTCTTTTTCTCTTAATGAAAATTCACTAATAAAATGCCATGGTAAAATAAGAAGGTAGTCTGGCTGGGCTCTCCTCATCTCTGCTTCTGAACAGATTGGGATGTTGGTGCCTACTGTCTTCAGACCGAATTTGTATTCAGATCTCTCGGCGATAAAATCAATATGCTTGTTGTTCAGTCCATACCACTGCAAAAGGGTGTTCCCCTTGGTTGAGGCGCCATAACCCCAGATACTTTTTCCTCTCGCCCTTTCTTGCTCTATGAAAGAAACCGTCTTTTCTTTAAGGCACGAAATATCTTCATAAAACTTCTTATAAGTTTCGGGGTCATTTAGATTTAGCGATTCTTCATAGTTTAACAAAGATTCAATCCTGTAACCAGCAACATCTCTTTGCTGTTGATTCCTAAACTTAGTTTTATCTGCCTCTTTTTTCATAAGATAAATTCTAAAACTACCACCATTGACATCGTTAATAGAACAATCGACAATATCAAAGCCCGCCCTATCCATAAGGTATTTTATAGTTGTAAGAGAATAATAACAAACGTGTTCATGACAAATGTTATCGAATGCCAGTTGCTTTATCATCAAAGGAGTATAGCTTAACTGCATCACCCAAATACCATCATCGTGTAATATTTCTTTTATGTCCTTCACAAAAGACCACGGATCATCCAAATCGTAAAACATAGCTATTGTAGTAATAATTTTAGGCTTGATTTGTCCATATTTGGTGTTTTTGTAGACTTCAGCGCTGAAAAAATCTTGTGCCACTTCATCTGCTCGGCGGCGCGACTCTACCAAGAAAGACTCGTCAGCAGGATCGATCCCCACTTTTATATATTCATCGGGTACAAAATCAAACATTGTTCCATCGTTGCAAGCAATGTCTAAGAACACATCTCCCTTTTCCCACTGAACGGAGGAGACACACTCTTCTGCAACATCCCTCAGTTTCATTCTCATAGTGTTGTTTATACCAGAACGATACCAGTATTTTCCATACATCGCGTCGAGGGGGAGGGCCTTTTCTAACTGAAGAAGGCCAGACTCTTCACATAGCATAAGCTTAAGTTCCCCTGTACCAATTCGTGGCTCTTCGCCCTCTTCTACGAAATCGGACATTTGTAAACTACCTAAATTAAAAACCTCGACTGTTTCTTTACCAGAAATTCTACATTTCATAAAAATCTCCATACTTTAAACAACATTGTTAAGTATAATCCTACTAACAACGTCTACCTCTTCTAGTGTCATATTCTGATGGCACGGCACATAGAAGCCATGCTGGTGTACTCTAGTGGCTTGGGGGAGGGCCCTTTTCGGATATCTGTCATACCAAAAAGGCTGCTCCTGAATAGAACCACAAATCAGTGGCCGACATTCCACATCATTTTCCACAAGAGCCTCTACGATCTTTTCCCTCGACTCACTTACCAGCCCAAATGCCAAAGCAGACACGGGCTCTGTGTTGCTTCTTTGTATCCATACCTTTCCTTCCAAATTCTCAACAAATCGATAATAATTCCTATTTCTTTTATCTACAAAATTATTAATTTTCTTCATTTGATTCAAACCAATAACTGCACTCAAGTCTGTGTTTCGAATATTCAATCCGGGATAGACGAAAAAATACTTATGATGGAACTCATCAACCGCACCATATTGTTTTAAATGTTTCTGTTTAAAATATTCCTCATTATCTCTAAGCCAGCCATGGGACCGGACAGACAACATAATATTGTAAAGATCCCGGTCGTTGGTGGAAACCATGCCACCTTCCACTGTAGACATTTGATGTCCGTAAAAAAAAGAAAAGGTACTTGCTAACCCGAACGTTCCAAGCTTTTTATTGTTAAGGCTACTACCATATGCCTCACAAGAATCCTCGATTAACAATACATTATATTTTTTACATATTTTCATTAGATGGTCTAGTTTATTTGCGTGCCCTAAAACATGAACCAACATGGCCATGGCTGGACGATGCTCTCTGCAAAGGTTTTCGAAATCTTCCAAGTCAAACCCAAGGTCATCCTCGTCAGCGTCACACAGAAGTGGCTCGAACCCAAGTTGAATTGCTGGTGCCACAGTCGTGGCCCAACTAACCGCCGGCACAATTACTTTCTTGTTTGAAAGGCGTTGTGAATAAAGCACCGAAAGCATTACCAGCAAGTTGGCAGACGAACCCGAATTCACAAAAACAGAATATTTGCATCCCAGCCAATCAGACCATTCCTTCTCAAACTGAACAGTTTCTTTTCCTTTGGTATATCGATCAGTTTTGTCAAGCCATTGTTTTAAAACGTCGATGTCTTCGTCATTAATTATTTTTTCTGCTAACCTAATCATTTAGGCCTTCACTAAAAAATCTATCTGAATTTATTGCCTTGTCGCATATAAATAAATCGTAATCGGGCTTCCACATGTGCAGGTCAGTATATTTCGCGCCCCAGCTCTCAAGCTGTTTGGCGGTCGTTTCTGTCCAGTCTATGCCGGTGGTGGAACCTCTAGCTGTCCAATATATAATTGTATTCCCTTCCTCATATAAACGATTAATCTTTTCAATATTAACGCCCAAAGGAGTCGCCTTTTCATATTCTCCGTTTGTGTTAGTACAAATGGTACCGTCTATATCAACAAAATATCGCATTAATCACCTTTTTCAATTCTATAGCTATCGCTATCAAAATGTTGCGTTGAGAATTCAAATAACTCGGTATCTTCTAGCGCTATCATCTGATGACGTAGGCCTCGATAAACATGAAAGTTATCTCCCCTTTCAAGAACAATCGAGGATGCATGCTGTAAATCGTCCTCTTCTGAGAAGAGAACCTTGATTTTACCTGATTGAACATAGAAAACCTCGTCCTTGAGTTTGTGGTAGTGCCAAGAGCACTTCTTGCCTTTTACAAAATAAAGAAGTTTTCCACAATATTCTTCATTATTTACGATCCACTTTTCGAATCCCCACCCCTTTGAAACAAATTTCATTTTAAACTCTTTTTGCCGTAGGATAGTAACATGATCTCTTTAGAAAATCTGATTAATTTTCTGTCTTTTGTGTTTCTATGTTCATTATCTTTCCATTTCCACGAATCCGGCAGGATGGCGGCAATCAACTTGATAAAAAAGGTTAGTCGAGGGTATTTCCATAGTATTGGCAGTTGGTAAAAGAACTCGCAATCAGCCCCAACCATACCATGGATTTTCAAAGCATCGCGAAGGCCTTTCCTAGTAAAAGGCTTAACGTGTGTATAATCATCCCAAAAGATTTCATGCTGACTGTTCCAGTCAGGTGTAAGGCCAATAAAAATACCATTTGGCTTCAAAACTCTCAAAGACTCGCTTAAAAAATTGTCTGTGTTTCTAACATGTTCCAATACTGACTTACTATAAACGAAATCGAAGAAATCATCCGGGAAAGGAAGAGGATCTTTTTCTAAATTACACTGTTTAAACTCGATTCCAGAGATATTCTCATCACGAATATCAATACCAAACAATTCTAGATCGCCACATTCACTAAACAACCTTAAAGCGTTACCTGCACTACAACCAATATCTAAAATTTTTGGAACTGTATCACTATGATAACTTTTCATAAATCTGTTGTAGATGTACTCGGCTAATTTTTTAGGATATCTATTTTTATCATCCTTTGGGTAAATAATTTCTCTATATCTAGACATTTTAAATTCCTTTTATACTCCAGCCACCGTCAACAAACAAATCTTGCCCAGTAACAAAACTTGAAGCGTCAGAAGCAAGAAAAACTGCTGCGCCGGCGAGATCCGACGACTTTCCCCAACGCCCAAGGAGAGTTCGATTTTTTCTTTCTTCTCTCTTGACAGGATCATTCCAACTATTCTTTGTCATCGAAGTTAACATGTAGCCGGGAGCAATATTGTTTGCTCGAATTCCATATTTACCTAAGTCGTAAGCAGTCGCTTTAGTTAGTTGCTTAAGAGCGCCCTTGGTTGTGACATAAGCCGGGTTGTCCGGGAAAGCCAGTTCTGAATTTAAGCTGGTGATATTTATGATCGATCCGGAACTGTTTCTTTTCATTTCTTCGGCAACTAACTGGGACAAGAGAAATGGCGCCCTTAGGTTAACTTTATACGTTAGATCCCACTTTTCTTTCGAATAATTTTCAAACTCTTGCCCGTAAGACACTCCTGCGTTGTTGACGAGAACATCAATTCTGCCATATTTGTCTGCGACGTGTCCAACCAATTCAACCAATTGTTCATCAGCCGTTAAATCACATTTATAATATTCGCATTCAGGTATCCGAAGCGTATCTGGAGTGTCTAGAATATCAACGGCAACCACAGCAGCGTGGGCGGCACGAAAAGCTTCGGCAATGGCCTTACCGTTGCCGCGGGCGGCGCCCGTGACGATCGCCACCTTGCCCTCAAGGGAGAACAGCTCTTCAATATAAGTCATCGAATTACCATCCTATTAATTCTTGTTTCTTCTGATATCCCCTCGCCGTCGAAAGACATAATAAAACAAATATACTCAGCCACCTCTTCGGGTGTTATAAACGTCGTGAAGTCTTGTCTCGTATCTGTTTTTCCCATATTTGTCTGAACGGAGCCCGGTGAAACACTATAGACTCTCACGTTATGGCTCTTAAATTCTTGATACAGAGATCTAGACAAACCTAAAAGCGCATGCTTGGACGCGCAATAAAGACCGGTCTCAGGAGAACCGTTATAGGAGGAAGACGATCCGATATTCACAATCCTGCCCCATTGTCTATTACACATGCCTTTGCCCAATATGCTTGATAAAATAAATGGAATTTTAACATTTACATCAAAGCACGCCCCGTAGTCGTCTAGTGTGCTGTTTAAAATTGTTTTAATCGGAAACAGGCCGGCGGCGTTAATCAATATATCCACATTTGTATCTTTTATTTCAGAAATCATCTGCGAGACAGAATGATCATTTTGAAAATCACAAATCAGCTTCTCTATTTTTGTATCATCCCTTTTCAGACGGTTGGCTAGATCGGCATATTTTGTATCCGATCTGCAAGCAAGGATTAAGTCACAGCCATTATCTACTAGTTTCTTCGCTAAAGCAGTTCCTATCCCACCAGTCGCGCCGGTAATGAGTGCCGTCTTACCATCTAATATATTCAAGCCAGTTCCTCTACCAACTCAATTAAAGTTCCATCCGGATCTTTGCAAAAAGTCAGTTTTACTTTCCCATCTGGGGAGAGTTGTGGTTCACTGTTAATAGTATAACCCTTCTTTCCCATTTCGTCAAGAATGAAATCTAGATTTTTAATCGTCAAGGCGAAATGAGAACAGCCGATATGAGTAATGTTCCTATTTTCCGCCTTTTTCGGATGGGAATAATATTGCAACAGTTCTATCATCCCGCCGCTTTCGTCTCTTAATTTAACCGTCTTAACTTGTACACCCGTGAGCGCAGAAAAATTATCAATATGTTCTCCGCTTTCATCCATTGTTCTAACGATTTCAAAGCCTAACAAATCCCTATAAAACTTTAAAGATTCTTCAACATCAGTAACTGTAATCCCCACATGCCTTAGAATCATAAAGTATCAACCTTTCGTAGTTTCTTGGCAATTTGTTTCTCTTTGTCCGTAACAGCCTTTTTATCACTCCCAAAAGAAGATTCAATCGTCCGGACATAATTTACAAGCCTTTCCAGACCCACTAGCTCTATTGATGCTGGCTGATCTGATCCATACATCGACCGGTCGAGAGTAATGTGTCTCTCCAGAGAAGTGGCCCCCAGCGCAACGGCCGCGCATGATACAATCAAGCCGGTTTCGTGGCCACTGTATCCGACATCACAACCGAATTCTTCTCGTAAAGTTTTCATAGTATTTAGGTTTGCGTCTTCGGGCGGCATCGGATATGTACTATTGCAGTGCATCAATTCAAACGGACAATTAGCCTCTCGAAAAATATTGACCGCCTTACCAATCTGTTCCATCGTACTCATTCCAGTAGATATAAATGTATACCTCCTTTCCTCAGCAATAGCCTCCAATAGGGCCCGATCAGTTAACATTGCCGAAGCCACTTTGTTATAGTTGAGATTAAACTGCCTCAAAAACAGTTGGCTGTCTATATCCCAAGCAGAAGCTAACCATTCGATATTAAGCTCTTTACAGTATCGATCTATCTCTTCGTACTGTTCTTTAGAAAATTCTAAACCATTCTTTTGTTCCCGGTTCGTAGTTCCCCACGGGCTTTCACGGAAACGATCTAGTTCGTCTTTAGAATAAACCACATCGATGGTTCTCTTCTGGAACTTGACCGCATCACACCCAGAGTGGGAAGCACCCTTGATGAGATCTTTTGCGATTTTCAAATCACCATTATGATTAATCCCAATTTCGGCGATTATAAAAGTTCTATTCATTTTTTATCCTTTAAATATTTTGTTAGTAAATCTTTTTCTGTATTAACTTGCGTCTTTAACACCTCCAAGTCAAAAACAGAATCAATGTCAACTACTTTATCGACGATGAAAGCATATATCCTGTCCCCAAAAGCATCTCCTTTCCTAACAGTTTCTCTCTTTATTATATCAATATGACCGTTAGCTTCATAACTTTTGGGAAACAACTGTCTTGGAAGGTTTGAATAGTTCTTAATCCCTTTAAAACTCTCAAAAAAACCACAACAAATATTATTTTCAACCTTATAAACCTTGTAAGGCGATTCATTCATAGCATTTAAACTTCTTAGGCTAGTCATCTCATTTATATTATTATAACACGTCTTTATGGCTTTGTCAATAATTTGTGGATTTCTGAGTGGGGTTGTGGGCCTCATCAAAGCAACGGTATCGACAGCTATATTATCAAAAAAATGATTTAAAAAATCAGAATCTCTTGAGTCATCCGTAGAAAGTTCCGGGGGGCGCACAAAGGGTACCTCGGCACCATATTTTTTAGCTATCGAAGCAATCTCCTTATCCTCGGTAGAAACAATAATTCTATCGATTCTTTTTGCTAAGCGGCAGGCTTCAATAGTATAAGCTATTAGTGGAAACCCATTCAAATTAACAATATTTTTCCTTGGTATACCTTTGCTGCCACCTCTTGCGGGTATGATAGCTGTCATTTTTTTCACGGCAACTTTCCCTCTTGAAAGATCTTATACCAAGCATTTTCTTTTAAGTTTATAATGCTAATTCCTCGTTTTGTAGCACTATCTTGTAAAATTTGTAAATCATTAAGTAAATTGGCAGAACAATCGTGCCAACTATGTTTCCCTTCGGCGGCGGCGCCGGGTTCAACCTTTCCCAAAGCGGCGTGTCCCTTTTCGTAATCCAAATCCATTCCGGAAATGTAGATTGGATTACATCCCATTATAATAGCAAAAGCAATTGCATGTAGTGTAACTGTATCTCCCGTGCTATAATGCTGATCATGACCACTAAGTGCTAACAGGCTTTCTTGGATTGTTCTCCTAGAGGGAGTGTTCTGTTTGCAACACTCGGTGCTATGACTGGAGTGCCCGTAATTGCCTCTGTTTCTTGGCAAATACCACATTACTTCATTGTTGCCAAAGTCGCGAAAATGAAAGTTTCGGGTCTTTTCATAATGTTTTTTGAAAGTGGTCAAAATTTCTAAGCATGTCTTTCCTTGCCAGTGTCTTTGATCATAGACTAAAAATTCACTTAATAATGTTTTTTCAATCCATTCTTTGTTAGTAAAATCGCCGTCATCTGAGTAAAAGACTGGAATCCTGTACTTATTAATAATTGAATGAAGTCTTCTAATAGTATAGAATGTACTAGACAATACCCAATAATCCGGAGGATGATCGAAAACATTATACCAGTTATTTACGGAAAATCTTTTCCAATTCTTGTTTTTTTGATTATAAATAATCTTTTGCTTATAGCCGTTAATGCTCGGGCCGTGTGCAGCCACAATAGCCGGGGTACCCTTGTGCCTATCAACTATGTCTTCAATTTTTATTCTCATAACGTTTAAATACCTCTTGCTCGCTTAAATCGGTGTAGCTATAATCGCCGCCGACATCTTTATTATATTCCGGAAAGGATTCAAAAATTAAATAACCCTTTGCTGCATCCTCGGGATGCATGTACATATTCCACCCCATAGCTTCGAAGGCTTCATCCTTGTAGAACCTTTTTTCATGTGGGTGGCGCCCCTTGGCGCGCATAATCTTGAACCATTTCGCAGCATCTTCGTTATCAGTCAGAATCATCCCTCCCTTCGTTAGTTTAAGCACCTTTTTCCTATGAAAAGACAAACACTGAAACGTGTTTTTTTCATACATACCCTTTGTTAATCTAAGCGCACTGTCATATACTGGGAACGGGTGTAACTGATAACTCCCAGACCATTTGGTGTCTTCAAACTTATAATGACAACCAGTATGGTGGATTAACATAGGAATTGAACAATAAGTTCTCTTAGGGATTGTTATAATATCGGTGGGCCCACATTTCAAATATTTCAAACATAAAAATAAAGCGTCGGTGCAATTGTCGACTGCTATTGCGAACTTGCTGCCCGTGTACTCTGCAATGGCTTCTTCGAACAAAGCAACAGCGTCCCAAGCATCTTTTATTTGGCCGCGGCGCTTTAGCTCATCCAATGCATATTCTCTTTTTGGGTCAAACGATTCATTTATTTTCATAAAAGTCATAATACCCCTCTGTAGAAGTGGACCAGTTTTTTCCATAAAAACTGGTTTCATTATTTAATCTACCAACAAAACCATACTTGGTGTCATCCTCTACTTCCTTGATCTTAAAAGTAGAAAAAATTGCCTCTCCATACCCATCATATTTTTTACATGGCAAGATTCTAAAATCCAAACTAACTCTGGTTTTCTGAGTCTCGTTGATAAAATTTCCATGAATACACTTATTGCCGTCGAAAATAGCATATTCTCCATAATTTAAATTAATCGGATGATAGTCACCTAAGCCAGCTATAGTTTCTGTCCACATGGCACTCGAACCTTTCATTTCGGTCAAAGCAATTTGAACATTAATTTCCCAATCTGGGTGGCCGTGGTTCGGGTCACTGTCGAAATGCCATTTTGATACGGCAGTTTGGTTTGGAACTTGAACCCTAAACGATGGTGTTTTTTGATATAAAAACGGGCCTTTAATTATCTCCGACAATTCATCCTTTATTAAAGAAACAAACGGAGAGATAAGCTCTGGCCACCCCTCGTTCAGTTTCCGATAAAACTTCTTGTGAAAATATGTTTCCGCCTCACAATCTTGAGTAAGAAGTTTGTCCTTCATCAACTGGGGGCTCAACAGGTGAAGTTCCGATAAATCCTCCACGCCAAATAGGGACGAGACTGTTTTTTCGAACTGATAAACTTCAGTGTTATATCTCTTTACAACGTGCGCCATTTGGCGTCTCCACTTTGTAAATGGCTTATCGTGCTCTCGTATAATAAATCGTCTGGTCTCAGGTATTTCTTAGCTTCTTCGAAGTTTTTCTCAACGTATTCGAACATTAAATTATATTTCTCTTCGCTTAAGCAGTTCAAAATTTCTCCCAATTCTTCGGGAGTGTTGAAAGATAAAATCCCTCTTTCATCAAAAAACTCCCCTATATTTGGGGCGCCCCAATAAATTGGTATGGTTCCCGTTACAAAACAATCATAAATCTTATCGGCAAAATAATTTGGTCTCTTAGCGTTCTCAATAGCAATCTGAAACATATAGTTATTTGTGCCCTCTGACTTGAGTTCTAGGGGCCTGTCTGTCCCTCTCCCGAGCAAATCGATATTATGAAATTTTATTTTCGGTAAAAGTGTTTTGGCGATAATATGCCTAAGCCTATGTCCAAATAGCCATGTCTTTTCGGAATAAATCATAGATACTAACTTTGTTTTTTTGTGTAATTGGTGACTCCCCAATTCGATCCCAGAAGTATCACAAGGGTGAAATTTGTATTTTTGTGGATTTTTATCCAAGAGAGTTTGTTCGTAAGTAAATATAAAATCATAATGATCTTCGAAATGAACGATCGCATCATATATTTGCGGGAGTAGGTCATAGGGCTCGATTAGCCAAGCAATTTTGACGGCGCTCTCAACTTGGGGAGCCAAGTGTAACACTTTATCCGTAAAAACTGTAATTCCTGACCATGGATTCTGTTTCTGAATATATCTCACCTTTTCTGGTTTTCTTTCAAACGCGGGGGAGCCGCACCTCAGCGCCGATTCCAAAAAGCTATCATGTAAAATCGAATTGTCAAACATATTCAGAATAACGTGGCCTTCTGCATCCCTTTGCAAGTTGTTTATAAAATTATCAATATCAAATATCATATCACAATCCATCCCTCTGGTATCAAATCTTTTTTTGCTACATCTAAGTGTTTGTTGCGCGGTCCGAACCAAGACGATGGACAAATCACCCTCTTGTTTTCATTGGTATTGAGCCACGCGGCCCACCATGAGAAAGACGAGTTTGCAATTATGTTGTTTTTAATCTTGGACATCAAGTATAAATCCAATACGTCATCTTGCTTCTCAATAAAAACACTATTGACATCCCTGAAGGTCTCCTTACACCATTCTATATCATCACTGAAGTAAACAAAAATATGCTCATCTGTAAACTGTTTTTTTGCTTTATCGTAGTATTCTTTACCCACTATAGCATGATAGTCTCGATATTTCAAGAAGTCTCCCCTCCTAACATGTAAAGAAACTACTTTTTCGTCATTAATCAAATTTGAATATTTCTTATTCAAATAATTATCAATTTGTTCTAGGGGCGCAAAAAGCTCCAAAATGGCGTCCCTATTATGTCTAAAATATTTATCGGACTGAAAATATCCCCTGAGAAAGAGGTTCTCCCTGTATCCTATGGGCAGGTAGGTGTGGTCTGGTGGCTCCGCGTGAACAAATTCTATAAACCCCAGGTCATTGGTGTATTTTAATTTTCTTAAGATTGTCTTACGATGCAGTAAAGTTTCGCGTTCAGTTGGGGTGATCCCCGAAATAGAATGTGGAAAAACTGCCTCATCATTGTTATCAAGTGCCAAAGAATACACTGTGGCCGCAATAAACATCTGATTACCTAACCTTCCCATCATTTCACCGGCTATCATTTTGTACTTCTTCTAATCTTGGATACACTGGTTTATTCCTGACTTCATGTTCGACTGCAAGTTGTTGCGCGTGATCAACTTTATCCTCATTCAGTGGATTGTTGCGATTGTAAACATATAAAATTTCATCAATAAACAAAGCTCTTTCCTCGGCCATTTCTAACATTGGGAACATCGCCGCTACATCGCCGGCTCTTTTAAAGTATTTTTGTTCAAAATTGCCTAAATCTTCTTCGCGGATCATCCTAAAAAGCTTACATTTGAAAGTTCTTAAATGAGAAGTCATCCACTCACTTTTTCTATAAGATTTG
>Ga0208299_1002232_pt1 | contig 13302 bp, 33 predicted proteins | sample 15_taG_FD_184089 | JGI IMG/M metagenome (GOLD analysis project Ga0208299, IMG submission 184089) | Marine viral communities from the Subarctic Pacific Ocean - 15_ETSP_OMZ_AT15312 metaG (SPAdes) (version 2) | ecosystem: Environmental > Aquatic > Marine > Oceanic | place: Pacific Ocean | collected...
AGCAGAATGGGAGGAGATGGAGTAATGAGATATTATGTAGAATGGGAAACTGAGGAATGGGAAACTGAGAAGAGTAATATTTATGTGTATGTCTATGCAGATAGTCTAGAACAAGTTCGTAATATTTTTAAAGATTATAAACTTGTTTGTGTAGAGCAAACAGATTAATTATTAACAACATAAGGAGATAGAATAATGCCTGAAGGATTTACTTATTCACAGTGGCAATGGTTCATGGAAAATTCATACGAATTTATGCCTGATTGGTACTGGAATATAGAAAAACGTAAGGCAGAATATCAAAAATATAAGGAGGAAAGTTAATGAGATTACCTGAAAATACTTTTTGGTTACTAATAGGAATAGTAATCATTATGTTATTTATGATACCAATTTTATATTATGGAGGGTATTATGGCTGAAGCATACCACGATCTTAAAAGATTATATTCAGAAGCATCTAATAAAATCAAAATGTTAGAGAAAGAAGTTAAGACATTACAAGAACAGTTACAAGAACAGTATAAAGTAAGACAGGAACGATATGATGAAAGCAAGGAACAAGACAACCATTACCCAGACGAATCGTAATCCATACTGGAAAATACTAAGAGAACTAAGACATAAAATAGTTCTTACAAGAAAAGGTAAAGGAAGTTACAAACGTAAATCTAAACATCAAGTACCCTATAGTACTACTACGTAGTATATAGTACTATAGGGTACTTGGATAGGAGAATTTATCACATGGACAACAGACACATTGAGTTAATGCTACCTGTTAGAGAAGACGTTGACAAACTTATGAAAGAAGGTAACGATAGTCCAATAAAAGGTTGGGCTATGTCTAATATACTACTTAAAATACATGAGAAACATGGTTCGGAAGGTGTTAAAATAGCAAGAGAGTATATAGTAAAAGATTATGCAGGAATGAAAGGGGTTTAACATGAGTACTAACATAAATGTATTTGCAGCAGAAGATATAGAAATTGTTAGGTCAAAAAGTGACCATACACCATCTCATTTTACAGATATAATTGTTACCTGTACTGATGGGACAAAACTTCAAGTTGAATTGTTTAGTGATAACAGGCTACCAGTTAGAGAAAGGTTAGAATAATGTTGTTACCCGATTTTAAAAATGCAGATGAAGTAAAAACTTTTTTATCATATCAAGATGGTGGTGACTCTTGGTGCTTTCAAATGGTAGAAGAGTTTATTGGTATGTGTGGATTATCTGTGGATAATCTAGAAGGTCTTGATATAAAAGAACTTAATGGTTGGTTGGAAGATGAGTTAGGTTCTTTTCAACAAGGTTATGAGGAATATCTTGATGGTAAACACTAAGATAAAAGATATAATTATATTTACTTTAGCAAGCACTGACTTATATATTCTACAATTTATATTTCTTTAGGAGAAAAATATGTTTGATCATGATAGAATAAATTTTGAAGTAGAAAAATTTCCTCTGGTAAATCAATGGACTGAGGAGCTTGGGTATCATAAAGAACAAACAGTACCAAAAAATATTGGTATGGGTATCAGACGTAAGGATACTAAAGAACCTTTAGGTATAGTATCACAAGACTATTTCCCTGTACAATATAGAGAGATAGTTGATGGTGTAGAGCAAGCCCTTCAAAGAGCAGAGCTAGACCTAACTGATGCTGAATTTACTACTAATGTATGGGATAGTGGAGGGAAACTGGAGTTAAGAGCTAAGTTTCCAGCCCATACACAGAGCTTGGGTACTAACCATGATACGATTATACCTGAGTTTGTATTTAGAACTTCTCATAATAGAACATGGGCTAACTCTGGTATGATGGGAATGTGGAGAACTTTCTGCTATAATACTTTAGTTACTGGTGATAAGCTAGCCTATGTCTATGGTAGACACACCAAGAACTTTAATGTAAGTGCTTTTGCATCTAAGGTTAAGAATGCTGGTGAGTTTATCAGTGGATCTGGTCTTGATACAATGAGAGATTGGTACGATACTAAGGTAACAAGAGAGGAAGCTATTAATCTCTTTACCAAAACCCTAGCACAACGTACTGATAATGTGACCAGAAAGAAGGTAGCCAACAAGGTTATGCTCTCTAATCTTATGAAAATATTTGATGAAGAGAACAGACACCTACATGGCAGAGGAAGCTATGAAGCCTATGGTACTAGAGAAGAAGGTACACTATGGTCTGCATATAATGCAGCTACACACTGGTCTTCACACCCTGAGAATAGCAAGGGTAAGGCTCACAATGTTAAGGTTAACAGAGAAGATAAGGTTAGAAAGATGCTTACTTCCACTGAGTGGAAAGAACTGGAAGTAGCATGAACTGTTGGCATTGTAAGACAGAGCTAATCTGGGGTGGTGATCATGATATAGATCATGAAGATGATACCTATAGCATAGTCACTAACCTCAGTTGTCCTAACTGTGATTGTATAGTAGATGTTTACTATCCAAAGGAGAAAGCTAATGACTAATGAAGAAAGAGTAGAAGCATTTAAGAAATGGTTAGGAAACTGTCCTAATGGAGAGTTCCATTCTATTGAAAACACATGGGAAGATAGTGCCACACTAGGATTTACTGTAGACTTTGCACTAACAAGGAGGGAAGAAGATGGGTAAAATTGAAACAATTAATGTGTCAGATAAGATAAGTAAGTATGAAGCAGAGCAGGTCAGTGAGATGGTTCTGAATGCTCTTATAAATTTCGGAGTAGAAGTAGGAGAAGATCCTGAGTTCTCATGGGATCTTGAAGCTGAAGTATGGATAGAAGGAGGTACAGAAGATGAGTGATCCAGAATATACTGTAGGTGTCTGGGATATGACATTCTACAAGATTGATGTAGAAACTAACGAGCCATTACAAAACAAGGATGGAACCACAAAAGTATTCTACTCTAATAACATAGATGCTGGCTACTGGGCTGATGGAATTGATCCTGATGATTTGATAGAAATGGAGGAACAAGATGATTGAACCACTAGGATCAGTGTACCCAACCACACCTATAACAGTGTATTGGGAGAATAGAATTAGTGCTGGCTCAGAAGCTAGAATGATTGCTGTTGCAAGTGAACCTCATGTAGTGTATAATAGCAATGGTGAATTAATATTAGTTCCTGATGGATCATGGGGTGTAGGCTCTGTATATGCATAGGAGATAAGAATGTATTCTAATATAGATAGTAAAGAACTTTTTAATATTATTCTGGGTGATATACAGATGGTGATTGATGGTGATCTAGACTGTCTAGGTAAAGAAGAATGCCAGCCAATACTAGAACTACTTGAAGAGATACGTAACAGAAGCCCACATCTGGACTCAAGAATACCAATCAATCGTGATGATCTGGAGTTAAAGAGAGGAGACTTTGTTGAAGATAGAGATGATGATGTAAGAGGGACAGTCCTTTTTATAAATGAAAGTCATCTATGGTTGTTCGACCATGACAAAGATAATCAAGTTAAGTATGAAGCAAAGAATTTTAATAGATTAAGAAAGGCTAAACCATGACAGACTGTAAAGAATGTGGGGAAGAATTATTCTACCCTGCTGTAGTAGACTCAGATGATAAGGTAGTATCTGTTGATACCACCCATGCAAAGTGTAGTAATGATACCTGTTCTCATGGTCAAGAGTTTACAGATACAATTAAAATAATTGCTATTAATTATTAGGAGGATAATATGGCTGATGAAGAAGTAGAAGTACAAGAACCTGATGAAAAAGATTTAAAGATTACAGAACTACTTAGTATAAATAAAGAACTAAGAGAAGAACTAGCACAACATAAGAAGTTATTTGATTTACATAGGGCTGTACTAGAACCCTATGTCAGTAAGATAATGAAAGACATGGTGTCTAAATTAGAAATTAATTTAAAGGAGAAGTAAATGGATAAGAAAATAAAGAGAGCAAGAACAAGGAAAGGTACTTACAAGGCTGACAATCCTAAGACCTCGACTGTTAATGAAGCATATGTACAGAAGAAAAGTATTCTTGAAAGCTATAAAGATTTCATGGATAAAAATGCCACACTATTCTAGGAGAAATAAATGTTTATGATAATTTCTATAGTATCAAATTTTATATTTTATATGGACAACAAACCATTTATTGATGAAGTTACTAAACAAACATCAGGTAATCCTGATCTTGAATGGACATATGTAGAGAAACAAAAACCTAATCCTAATGCTAAAGCAATAACTCTACCTGATTTTGACGGCAATCGTTTCATTTTATTTAGATTGAAAGAAGGAGATCGTTCTTATCATTTAAAAGAAGGAGAAGGAAGTGAAGATTAATAGCAAAAACTATTTTGATACAGCATTTAATGCTATGGATACAGAATTTGATTTACTTTTAGATGAGTGTCCAGAGACTGATATACTACCTACTTGTGCTGGTGCTGTATCACAAGTGGTGACTAGAGTTATAGAAGAAGCCCCATCTGAGATGGAGGGGTTTGCTTTAATTAATCATATACTTAATGAAGTACTTCAAGGATTTATAAAAGGAGATAAGAGTGAGTATCATTGAAGGTAAAGTATGGGGGAGTACATCCCCGATCTTACAATCACCAGCAGTAGAGATACATAGGATTAGTGTTAATAAGGATGGCTATTGTTCTCAACATAAACATCAATCAAAGATCAATATGTTTTATGTTATCTCTGGCTGGTTAGAGATACAGAGGTGGAAAGACTATGGGTTATGTGACAGCACACATCTTCATGCTGGAGAGACATCTATTGTACCAGCCGGTGAGATGCATAAGTTCATAGCTCATAGAAATACAGAAGCCCTTGAGATTTATTGGGCTGAGTTAAACCATAATGACATTATAAGAGAGAATGTTGGAGGAATAGGAGGGTAACATGGACTTATTATTATTACTATTAATATTAATAGGAGTATAAGTAATGAAGAAATTATTACTTGGTTTTATTATGTTTATTACTTTAATATCTACAGCTACGGCTCAAGATGAAGATTATGAATGTCTAGTTGAAGCTATCTATCATGAAGCTAGAAGTGAAGAAATGATTGGAATGTTAGCTGTAGCTAATGTAATACTAACAAGACAAGAGAGTAGTGATTATCCTAATACTATTTGTAAGGTAGTACATCAAGCTAAAAGATTTATGGGTAGAATCGTGAGGAATAAATGTCAATTTAGTTACTATTGTGATGGTAAGAGAGAGGAATTTCATGATCTTGCTTCAGCATTAGTTGCATCTGAAGTTGCAGATATGGCATTGATGGGGGTACAATTAAAACAGACTGTAGGTTGTACACATTATCATGCTAGTTATGTAACTCCTAGATGGGCATCTAATCCTAACTTTAAATCTATGGGACAGGTAGGTAATCATATATTCTATATTGACATGACCCCTTAATAGGAGTATAATATGCAAACTACGAATGAGATTCTTCATAAAAATATAGAGACTTTAAAAAATCAACTCAAAGAAAAAGATGAAACAATTTTAAAACTTAGAAAAGAATTAGAAACTTTAGGTTTTAAAAAGGTAGAGCAAAGTTGGGTAGAAAATGACTAAAAATCTATGGGAAAAAGAAAGAAATAATATTTTTAAATATTATAAAAAACAATATTTAAATGAAGGATATGATGATAAGGAAGCTTCTAAGTTAGCCAAGGAGGAAGTAACAGAATTTATGGCTGACAAAGAAAACTTTATTGAGGAAATATGGAAGGAGTCATTTCGAGATGTCTAAATGGAAGGTAATTTTAAATAAGGAAATAGGTAAGATTGATCTTGAAATTTTTAAAACTAAAAAGGAAGCAGAAGAATCTATTAAATATCGTAACACTTTAATGGAACATATAAATTCTAATTCAAATCTACAATATGAAATCAAAGAAATAAAATAGGAGATTAACATGTCAGGATGGCTAAGTAGGGGTGCTTGTCCTAAGTGTGACTCAAGTGATGGTAATGTCCAACACTCTGATGGGCATTCGTATTGCTTTAGTTGTGAAACTCTTTTCCCTAAAGAAGAACAAGAGGAAGTAAATATTATGAATGAGAAAGCTTGTAAAACAGAAGGAAGTTTTTCATCAATAGATGATAGAAAAATTAGTATAGATACAGCTAAAAAATATAATACAATGGTTAAAAAATCAGAAGCAGGTACTATAATTACTCATCATATATATAAGTATTATGATAGTGATGGTAATCATATTGCTAATAAGATTAGAGAATCCCAGAATAAAAAGTTCTGGTCTGAAGGTAATCTTACTAATGCTGGTTTGTTTGGACAGAATATATTTAATCCTAGAGGAAAGTACGTTACAATTTGTGAAGGTGAGATAGATGCTATGTCTGCCTATGAGTTGATGGGTAGTAAATGGCCTGTTGTTTCTATAAAGAATGGTGCTCCATCTGCATATGAAAATTGTAAACAAGCCTTTAATTATTTAGATAAGTTTGAAAATATTGTATTATGTTTTGATAATGATAAACAAGGACAACAATCAGCACAGAAAGTAGCACAATTATTTGAACCTAATAAATGTAAGATTGTTAATCTAGAGTATAAAGATGCTAATGAATATCTTAAGATGGGTGAGCATAAGAAGTTCACTGAAGCTTGGTGGAATGCAAAGCCCTATACACCAGCAGGTATCGTAAACTTAGCTGACCTCGGTGATAGTTTGTTTGAAGAAGATTATTGTGAGACTTGTCTTTATCCTTGGAATAATCTTAATGAGAAAACTTATGGTATAAGAACTGGTGAATTAGTTTGCTTTACAAGTGGTGCTGGTATGGGTAAGAGCAGTATCATTCGAGAACTTATGCATCATATCATGTCGAATACTTTAGATAACATTGGTGTCTTGGCTATGGAAGAGAACACCAAGAATACAGCATTTAATATTATGAGTGTTGAAGCCAATGCTAGATTATATATTCGTGAGATCAGAGAACAGTTTAATAAAGAAGAGTTACAGGAGTGGGCTAAGAAGACTATCGGTTCTGGTAGGTTCTTTGCTTTCGATCACTTTGGTTCTATATCTAATGATGAGATACTTGATCGTGTTAGGTATATGGCTAAAGCTTTAGACTGTAAGTGGATATTCTTAGATCACCTATCCATATTGGTATCAGGCAATGAGGAGTTTGGTGATGAGAGAAAATCTATTGATGTTCTTATGACTAAGTTACGATCACTGGTTGAAGAAACAAGTATAGGATTGTTACTTGTATCTCACTTAAGAAGACCATCAGGTGATCGTGGTCATGAGGATGGTAGAGAAGTATCTCTATCTCACCTAAGAGGTTCAGCTTCTATAGCTCATCTATCTGATAGTGTGATTGCATTGGAACGTAATCAGCAAGCTCAAGATGATGTGGAAGCTAACACAACTACTCTTCGTATTCTTAAAAATAGATACAGTGGAGAAACAGGTGTGAGTTGTTATCTACATTACAACAAAGAGACAGGACGAATGACTGAAATTGATAACCCATTTATGGAGAATGCTAATGAAGAATAATAGAGCCAAGTTTGATAAGGCAGAGTATGATAAGTCTAATCCTATAGCTATAGCTGCTATGGAGGGATGGCTTTCAGAAAAGATACCTGATCTTATTCTTGAAACAAGTGAGGATTATGGTTTTGATATTAGAGGTACAGTTAATGGTAATGGATCTAAATCTTTTTATGAGGTAGAGATAAAGTATGGTTGGACAGGTGAGTGGCCTGAGAACTGGACTGAGTTACGAATACCCTACAGAAAGAAAAGGTTAATAGATATATGGAAAAAAGATTATAAAGATGATCTATTTACTTTCGTTGTATTCAGAAAAGATCTAAAGAAAGCTTGGCATATACCAGCAGATGTGGTAGAAACTAGTCAAGTTAAAGAAGCACCTAATAAAAATGTAGCAAAGGGTGAGTTATTTTTTCACATTAATGTACGAGACATTTATCAAGTGGATATGACATATGAAAAGAGCAATAGTTGATATTGAAACAGACGGACTAGATGCAACCAAGATACATTGTATTGTAGCTAGTTCTTTTGATGGTAAACAAAAAGAAGTATGGGTTGAGGATGAGTGTTATCAGTTTGGTCAGTGGTCTGAACAAATAGATCAGTTCATTATGCACAATGGTATTAGCTTTGATGCTCCCATACTTAACAGGTTAACAGGTTCTAATATAAAGTTATCTCAAGTAAGAGATACTCTAATTGAATCACAATTATATAATCCCATAAGAGATGGTGGTCATTCTTTACAATCATGGGGTGAAAGACTTGGTTATAATAAAGGAGATTATAATGATTTTACTACGTTTAGCAAAGAAATGTTGGAGTATTGTCAAAGGGATACTGAACTCACTAGGAAGGTGGCTAGTGTCCTCTCAGGAGAAGGTAGCTCGTTCTCAGATAGATCGTATGAACTGGAAAGGAAAGTTCGAGCCATAGTAGATCAGCAAGAAAGAAATGGTTTTGCTTTTAATATAAAACAAGCTACAATATTTTTAGCACAACTTGAAGATGAACAATATAAACTTGAAGAACAAGCACAAGAAATGTTTGAGCCTACAAAAGTAGAATTAAAAACCAAGACTAAATATATACCTTTTAATATTGCTTCTCGTAAACAGATAGCAGATCGTTTAATAGAAAAAGGATGGAAACCTAAAAAGTTTACAGATAAGGGTAACATTATTGTATCTGAAGAGATACTATCTAAACTTAACATGCCAGAAGCACAGATGTTTAGTCGATACTTTCTCTTACAAAAACGTACTGGTTTACTTAAGTCTTGGATACAAGAGTGTGAAGAAGATGATCGTGTAAGGGGCAGAGTAATGACACTACGTACTGTCACTGGCAGAATGGCTCACAACAGCCCTAACATGGCACAAGTACCAGCCACCTATAGTCCTTATGGTAAGGAGTGCAGAGAGTTATGGACAGTATCTAATCCTGATACTCATGTGCTTATAGGTACAGATGCCAGTGGTTTAGAGTTACGTTGTCTTGCTCACTACATGAATGACTCTAACTTTACTAAAGAAGTTCTTACAGGTGATGTACATACAGCCAATATGAAAGCTGCTGGATTAACTAATCGAGATCAAGCTAAGACTTTTATTTATGCATTTCTTTATGGTGCTGGTCCAGCTAAGATAGGTAAAGTAGTAGGAGGAAGTGCTAAACATGGTAAGATTTTGATTACTCGTTTTCTAAAGAATATGCCAGCCTTAGATCGACTTAGAAAGATGGTTACTAAAGCTTCAGAGAGTGGTACAGTAAAGGCTTTAGATGGTAGGTTACTTCATATCAGATCTCCACATGCTAGTCTTAATACTTTATTACAGGGAGCAGGAGCTATTGTATGTAAGCAATGGCTTGTTTATATGGATGAACGTATAAGATCTGAAGGAATAGATGCAAAGCTTGTGGCATCTGTTCATGATGAATATCAATTTGAAGTTAGTAAAGAAGATACAGAAGTGTTCGGACAAATAACTAAAGATGCTATGAAAGAAACTGAAGAAACTTTAGATATGAGATGTCCTCTTGATTGTGAATATAAGGTAGGAAATACATGGGCAGAAACACATTAATAATATTTTATTCTTTAGTATTCTTTTTAATATTATCTAACTTTGCTGTAGGTGCTGACAAGATAGCTAGGGTAGTTGAAAAAGATGGTAGAGTTACTCTTACTAGAGAACAAAGATCTATTCAAATATCTAGGGGAGAGTGGCTCTATAAAAAAGATAAGATTAGAACTGGAAAAAAATCTTCAGTTGAATTAAAACTTGTAGATGGTTCTCTTGTTAATATAGGAGAGCTAGGAGATGTTTCTCTTCTTGATCTGGTATTTGATCCTATAAAGAAAGATGGATTTATAGATCTTAAGATAGCTACTGGAGCATTCAGAATGATTAGTGGTAACATAGCAAAACTAGGGCCAGACCTTATGAAGCTTGAATTACCAGCAGCTACTATAGGTATTAGAGGTACAAGCCTTGTAGGTAAAGCTAGTAAGCTAGGTGTAGAGAACTTTGTTATTCTAGTTCCAGATCCTAATGGCTACATTGGTGAGTTGGTAGTACAGAATACAGAAGGTATTGTAGTCTTAAGAAAAGCTAATGAAGGAGTTACTATGATCTTTCCTGATAGAAAGTTAGCAAAGAAAAAGTATACTAAGAAGTTTGTCGAGGAACTTATTAGGCAAGTTCCTAAAATTAAATTCCAATCTTTACATGATAGACAGTTTAATTCTTTATTCTGGTTAAATAATTAAAGTGATTGACTTTAGAGGTTGGTTATGTTATAATTCACACATAATGATGAAAGGAGAAAAGTTGGCACAGAAAGTAAATCCAATTACGTTACAATCTAAATGTTATTATCTTAATGTTATTATCTGAAAGGACTTTTATTATGAGTATTATATCCGGAGAAGCTTATTGGTCACATGTTATTACACCTAACACCAAATTTAATCCTGATGGTGAATGGAGTATAGAAGTTTGCAATCTTGATGCTAAGAATAAAAAGGTTGCAGAAGGTGATGGACTTACCATCAAAAATAAGGGTGATGATAGAGGAGACTTTGTTACCCTGAAACAGTATGCCAAGAATAAGGATGGCTCCTATCGTGCCATGACAGTAAAGGATTCTGAACGTAATCCTTTCCCCTCTAGTAAACGTATCGGAAACGGCTCTAAGGTTAATGTTAGTTATTTTCCTAAAGAGTATTCTGTTTATGGTGGAGGTGTTAAGGGCTATCTTAATGCTGTTCAAGTAGTAGACTTAATTGAATTTTCTACCGATGACTTTGGTGTAGTTAAAGGTGGCTACGTCAATACTGAAGCAGAAGAAGTACCTTTTGCTTCTTAACCTATAAAGGAGACTTGGGGGTGGGTACTTGTTACTCACCCCTATTTTTTTTGCCATGAAAAAGATTGATACATTAGTTGAAGATATTTATAGTTTATTCTCTCTCGATCCTATTGATATGAAAGAAGAAGAAGTTGATAAGCATATAGATACTTTTGGAGAAATGTTGAAGGTTCATATAAAAGAATTTATGTATGAGAAACCTAGAGCCTATGGGAACCTTAGACTATCCCAGATAGGTAAACCTGATCGACAACTTTGGTATGATGTTAATACAAAGAGAGATGCCATACCTTTAAAACCAAGTACCCGAATTAAGTTTTTATATGGATACATTTTAGAAGAACTACTTTTGTTATGTTCTTCAATAGCTGGTCATGAGGTAACTGATCAGCAGAAAGAAGTAGAAGTAGAAGGTGTAGTAGGTCATCAAGATTCTATGATAGATGGAGTTCTTGTTGATTGTAAGAGTGCATCTGGAGCAAGCTTTCAAAAGTTTAAAAACAATGAGCTTATTAGTAATGATCCCTTTGGATACATAGCTCAGATATCAGCTTATGCTGATGCTAATAATGTAGATGAAGCAGCTTTTCTTGCTATAGATAAATCTACAGGAGAGATATGCTTAACTCCTGTTCACTCAATGGAGATGATAAATGCTAAGAAAAGAATTAAACATCTTAAAGAAATGGTTGCTGAAGATGCTGTCCCTGATAGATGTTATGATAGTGTACCTGATGGTAAGTCTGGTAATCATAAGCTTCCCTTTGGTTGTGTTTATTGTGGTCATAAAAAAGAATGTTGGTCGGATGTTAACCAAGGAAAAGGGATACGTGCTTTTGAATATGCAAAAGGTAAAAGATACTTGGTTCGAGTTGGCAAAGAACCTGATGTCCCAGAAGTAGTGAACTGGTAATGCATTGGAAGTATAACAGTGAACCTGATATAAATCAGTTTGGATTTGTATATTGTATTACTAATATTAAAACAGGTAAAGCTTACATAGGATGTAAGCAGTATCATAATTATAAAAAAGGTAAAAAGAAAAAGGAATCTGATTGGAAAGTTTACACAGGATCTAGTAAATTACTTAATGAAGATATAGAAAAGTTAGGAAAAGCAAAATTTAAATTTGAAATTATTGCAGAGTTTGAAAACAAAAGAAGTTTAAGATACTATGAATGTTACTATCAAATGAAATTTAATGTGCTAGTAAGTACATTAAAAGATAGTGACGAACCTGCCTATTATAATAATTATATTGGTGGTAAATTTTATAGACCTGTCCAAGAAGGAGATGTATCTTGGCAAAATTAATGAGACAACATAGACAAAATGATGGAGCTTTATATGACTTAGCCGATAAAGATCCTCATAGAACTTTATATCTTTCTGTTATTGTACAAGCTTTATTAGATCTTACAAAAACTAAAAAGAAAAATGAAGCTAGTGATATAACTTTACAAAGGGATCAAGCACATGCTTGGTTCTTTACATCAGTAGGGGTAACATGTGAAGACTTTGAAACAATATGTTTATATGCAGGGGTTTTACCAGAAAAGATTAGAAGTTTTGCATATGAAGCTATAAATTCAGGAGATAGTGAAAATGTTAGAAAAAGATTCCAAGGATTGCTTTAATCCATTTGATTTACAAGTTGGTGGAGATCATTATAAAGATTGTCTTATTCAACCGACAGTTTATTCTCACTATAATAACTTAAATACTTGTGAAGCTAATATTGTAAAGTATATAACTCGACATAATAAAAAAGGAGAGGGTAAGCAAGATATATTAAAAGTAATCCATTATGCTGAGATGTTATTAGAATTAGAGTATTCAGAGGAAGGAGAACAACAAGAATTATTTAACGACTTAATAGGGGAAAGGGGTAGACATGTTCAAATCAAATAGAAATCCACAGTTCAGATCTAAATTTAGTGAGGATATATTTTATACCAAGTATTCTCATGAAGGTGCAGAGACATTTCATGAACTGGCTTGTACATTAGTTGAGGATGTATGTCAGGATAATTTATCTAGAGATGATAAGGAAGCCCTGATAGATCATATATCTAATCTTAGATTTATTCCCGGTGGTCGTTACCTTTATTATGCAGGTAGAGATAAGAAGTTCTTTAACAACTGCTACCTACTTAAAGCAGAAGAAGATACTAGAGAGGATTGGGCTGATCTATCTTGGAAGTCTGAGTCTTGCCTTATGACAGGTGGTGGTATAGGTATAGATTATTCTGTCTATAGATCTGAAGGACAAACCCTTAAGGGTACTGGTGGTATATCCAGTGGTCCGATACCTAAGATGCAGATGATTAACTCTATAGGACAGAAGGTTATGCAAGGTGGTAGTCGTAGGTCT
>Ga0208299_1002234_pt1 | contig 13291 bp, 31 predicted proteins | sample 15_taG_FD_184089 | JGI IMG/M metagenome (GOLD analysis project Ga0208299, IMG submission 184089) | Marine viral communities from the Subarctic Pacific Ocean - 15_ETSP_OMZ_AT15312 metaG (SPAdes) (version 2) | ecosystem: Environmental > Aquatic > Marine > Oceanic | place: Pacific Ocean | collected...
TCGCCCTCACTTGAAATGTTCCCCCCTCGTGACGACCCGCAGACTTGCTGCGGCGAATGCGGCGAAGAGGGCGACATTGCCCCCCGCGACTCGACCCTCATCGAGCGCACCCTTGACCCCCGATAGCCGGCGAGACCGGCAAGGATTGAGACCATGATGACCACCGAACAGGCAATCCAACAGGCGATCCGCCGGGCTGACACGCAGGCCAGGCGATACCAGCCACAAAAAAATACTGGGCTCCGCATCTGCGAATGGTGCGGCGAGACCACCACCGGCAAATGCACCTGCGCCACACCGCAGCGGCCCGACGCATCCCCCCTCACAGAGTGCTTGACTTCCCTTCTAGGGTAGCAGTAGCATTCCATCACAGCCGCAACCCAGCGGCATCACAGCAGGCGAGACCTGCAAGGGCAGGAACCATGAGCAAGCGCAACACCCATCCCAACCCGTCTAAGTATTTCAACACGGGCAGCACGTTCGCCAGCCGCGTTACCGTTTCGGCAGTCAAGTGCGCCGACGCAAACGACATCGAGGAGCAGGTATACCTCGCACGCGAGATCAACACCTGTCAGGGTGCTGGCCCCTCGGTCTCGGTGAGCCTGCACCTGCGCGACCGTCACGAGTTGGCAGACCTCATCAAGGACTTGCAGGCGTGCCAGCGGTGGCTGATTGCCAACAGCACCGAGCGCACCTGCCGCTACTGCGGCGGCAACGGGAACTGGGGCAGCAAGTGCAACAACTGCGGCGCCGGCAAGCGCAAAGCCGGGGAGGGCTAGACCGCACCGCTTGACCCCCTCTGTTGCGCGTCAGTCCGCTGTCGCGCAGCGCAGGGTGCCAAGCACCCCCGCGGGGCAGCACGCCCAACACCGGGACACAGGAAAACCAGGGAAACACCCCCACCGGAGCACAGCATGACAATCACATACACCGCAACCGACCTTGGAAAAACCCTCGCAGACTCCGAGATCATGACTCGCAGCGCCAACCGCGTCCGGTGGTCCCGCGAGCAGATTTGCGCGCTGTTCGACGCGATGACCGCTAGCGGCAGAATGAGGCGCGGCGCCCGATTCGCCATAGTCGCCGAAGCGCGCGACCGACAGTGGTGGGCGGCCATCGACGGCAAGCGCAAGCCGGGAAGCGCGCTGCTGCTTGGCACGTTTGGTGAAGACAACGGGGCGTGCTGGATTCAGTACCGACCCGCCAAAGTGATCGCCGACCTCACCAAGTAGCCGCCCCAACGCCCGCCTATTGCGAGACCATCTGACACTACACCGCGCACCCCTAACGGGCAGCACGCCCAACACAGCGGCAGTAGCCGCATGGGAGAAGAGAATGAGCAACCCCAACACCGGGACAGTGGAACTCAGTTTTCACATCGACTTCAGCATCGATGAACTGCACAGCGTTTGGCATGACCGCAACACCCTGTTGCCCCGCAGCGAGCGGGCCTCGTGGCGGGATGTCATCGAGCACGTCACCACCGAGAATTGGATTCAGGCTGTCATCGCCACCGCATACGATGATGGCTGCATCGGAGCCGACGAGATGATCGACTACATCTTGGAGCACTGCGACTGCGCCGAGTATTAGGGGTTGGTGCCTCCCCTGTTGCCCGTGACGCTAGCATTCGGCACGGCACGGGCAACGCGGGAGTCACACAGCACACACAGCGGCAGTAGCCGCATGGGAGAAGAGAATGGAGACCATCATCGAACTCGGACTCACAGACCAAGAGATGGCAGGCACCCTGCGGGTGCTGCTGCTGGAAGGCATCAAAGTTGAGCGCGTCTGGTTCGACGGCAAGTGGCTTGCCAGAGTGGAGGCTTAACCATGAACACGCGCCCCTTCACCCTGCTGGACGTTAGCCTGGCCCTGGGTACACGTTGTGGCATCGTCCTGATGCTGCGCGGCGTGCCCGTCGCCAACATCATCTACACCCCGCACGGGATCGTCTACGCCGCAGCCCGCAATCACGAGGCGTGGCGCCAACTCCCCACCATCCGCCGGCTCGCCGCCGAGGCTACCGGGCAGGGCGACGACGACGGGCTGGACTGGCTTGTGCAGGCTGCCCGCATCGGTGACACGCTCGACTATGCCATGATGATCATCGACTGCATGTTCACAGAGGAGAACTAGACCATGACCACCGCAACCAAACTCACAGACCACCAAATCAACAACCTCCGCTTCGCGGCCCGCATGTCTGGCGATATGGCATTGATGCGGGTTTGCGACATGGCACAAGCGGGCAACGTCGCGGCCCGACAGGTGTGCGCTAAGTTCATCAGCAAGAGGAACGGACAATGAGCTTCAAGGACATCGTGGTGAAGGTGAAGGCCACGCGGGTTCCGAACGTGTGCCTGTACTGCGAGAAGGTGGACCCCGATGGCGCGGTCTACATCGCGGCGCACTACGTGTGCTGCCCGGACTGCCGGGAGAAGCGGAAGACCGAGGCAGTTCGATGACGCACCCGTGGAACGAGGGCGAGCCGGTCGAGGGGCACTGCTCCGCCCCGCCTTTGGTGCCGGTCCTGGCCATGATGATCATTGACTGCATGTTCACAGAGGAGAACTAGACCATGACCACCGCAACCAAACTCACAGGACACGCTGAATCCCTGCGCGACATGTTGGCAGACCTGCTGCTGCACGAGCCCCGCAGGTGGGACCGCTACAATCGCATTGTGTTTCGCGATGGTCTCGACAAACGACTGCTCCGCCCCGCCTTTGGTGCCGGTCCTGGCTACTGGATGATCACCGACAAAGGTGTTGACACCCTGCACAGCCTCAACAACTTGGAGCAACCGTAGACCCCGTGCTATAATGCACACCAACAGCGGGACAACCCGCAAGCGCAGCCGCTGAAGCGGCACGAGGCGACCGATGCTCTGCCCCTGTGGACAACAAGCCGACTGGAAGGTGGACCTTGGCATGCTCGTGCCAGACCGAGGGGTGGTAGCCGCTCATCACAGCATGGTCCGCTACTTCTGCAAGCCCTGCGGCATGGGAACGTGGCGCCCCGTGCTGGCGCACATGCGCCGGATGGAGTTGCCCGTCACCCGCATCGCATCCAACACCACCGTCCCGTGGCTTGAGATCGGGCGGTCCCCCTACCGGCACGTTCCCCTGTACAAGCACATCTGGCAGGTGCTCTGCACCGATGGCAGGGAGATTGAAGTTCGGGCTCCGCAGTCAAACGGGCTGGGGCTATGGCCGCGCAGTTGCCGGCGATACAACCTCACCCACCTGCGGAGCGGCAAGTCGGTGCAGTCCAGCATCAAGGCGAAGTGGCGGGCCGAGCGGTTGCTCCGCTGGTTGGTAGCCTTGGGCATCGACTGGGAGCAGACCGAGCGGCAGGTGTGGGAGCAGTTGCAAGCCAACCCGCAAGCACGCCTCGCCATGCGCCTCGCCCTGCTCTCCACCATGCACGAGAGCTACAACAAACAACCGAGGAAGACCGATGACTGACACCACCCCCCCGACACCCGCCGAGGTCTTGCGAGACCTGGCCTGGAATGATGAAGACCGAGCCATCAGCTTCGCCCGGTTCCGCGTGAAGCAGAACCTCCGCAAGCGCGTGATGGAGGGCACCTACATGCCGACGATGGCAGCGGGTGCTTGGCGCCGGGTAGCAGACCTCGCCAGTCAGCGGTGCGCCGAGCGCATCAAAGACTCAGTCCCCGCCCCATTCGAGGCATGGGCTAGCAGTGGTCGGTACGCGCACCCGCGTGCCACCCGAAACCTGTGCGCTGCCCTGATGGCAGAGCACTTTGACTCCCACCTCGAGCAGGTGGAAGAGGAGCTCGACAATGACTGAACTGAAAGCTGGACTGATCACCGGCATGCCCGCCCCCGAGTACCATGCGATGCCAGCCTACGGCAGCACCACCGTTGTGCGTGCCGCTACTGTCGGCCCGCTGCACGCTCGCACCGGCATTGCCACCACCTCCTCCATGGTCAAGGGCAGCCTCGCCCACGGTGCGATGCTTGAACCCGACACCTACGAGAAGGAGTTCGCCCGCCAGCCCGAGGGGCACGGCAACAGCAAGGCTGTGAAGGAGGCGAAGGCAGCGATGCGCGAGCAGGGCATCACCCCGGTGCCCACCACCGACTGGGACACCGTCCACCGGGCAGTGACGTACGCCCGCTCCCACGCCGAGGTGCAGGACCTGTTTGTGTCCGGTGCCCCCGAGGTGTCCGGGTTCTGGCAGGACGATGAGACCGGACTGTGGTGTAAGTTGCGCTGCGACTGGCTGGATAAGGTGCGCGGCATTGCCGTAGACTACAAGACCAGCTCGATCTTTGGCTCCGCCAGCCCGGCGACATTCGGCAAGACCATCGCAAACCGGGGCATGCACATCCAGATGGTGCATTACCTTGAGGGTCTGCGCGTGCTGACCGGCGACAACTACGATTGGCTGTGGTTGATGCACGAGGTCATCCCCCCCTATGCCTACGGTCTGTTCGCCGCCTCCCCCGACATGGTGGCGAGCGGACACTACCTGTGGCGCAAGGGCATTGACACACTCGCGGAGACCGAGGGGCAGGAGCACGTCGCAGCGTGGCGTGGTGGCGTCCATGAGGTAGACCTCCCATCGTGGGCGAAGGAGCGGTTCCATGTGTAACGACCCCCGCATGCTTGTGTTGGCTCTTTGGCCGATGGATGACGCTGCCCCCCTGGACATCGTAGTCCTGGCTATCGAGGGCAAGGACCTGGCCGAACTGGCAGTGCCCCTGCGGTGCTGCCCCCGCCACACCTTCGACCCGGTGGACCTGTTCCGCGACACCTACGCCTTCCCCCCGTTGGTGGGGCTGGTGGTGGCAGAGGGTGGCGGGTTCATGGGTGAAGAGGATGGCTTCCCCTACTGGGTGGGCTGCACTTGGCGGCCCGCCACCATCCACGAGGTGGCAGCCCTGCACCCCGACCATGAGTGCGCCACCTCTGCGCGTTGGGTGCAGAAGGGCAACCTGCTACCACAGGAGCGGGCTCACGAGGGGGATGAATAATGGGATTCGCAGTTCTACCTACACACATCGTCCGCGACCCGTCGATCCCGGTGGCAGCCAAGGGTTTGCTGCTGGTGTTGTCCAGCTATGCCAGCAACGACGGCAAGTCCTGGCCCAGCCTCGCCACCCTCGCCAACAACCTGGGGCAGAGTCCGCGCCAAGTGCAGCGTCAACTCCGCCGGCTGGAGCAGGGCAACTGGATCAAGGTGATGCGCCGGGTGGCTACCACCGGGGCCAACCAGTCCAGCCTCTACGTTCTGAACTTCGACCGATGGGATGGAGATCAAAGGGAATTGACAGATGTGTCAGGGGAGGGTGACAAATCTGACACAGGGAGGGGGACAGATCTGTCAGGGGATGGTGACACCAGTGTCGGGGGGATGGTGACACCAGTGTCACCCAATCAAGACCATATGATCAAAACCAACCAACAACCTGATCTGATCCCACCCGCCAAGAAGAAGAAGTTCAAGGTGCCCGAGGCTGAAGAGGTTGCTGCCTTCTTCTCCATCAGCGGCAGCACCAAGGTCGAGGCTGACAAGTTCTTCGACTACTACGAGAGCAAGGGGTGGACGGTGGGCAAGTCGCCGATGAAGAGTTGGAAGGCTGCCGCCCGCAACTGGATGAGGAACGCCAAGACCAACGGCTACTCCTCCTACGCACCACCCAAGCGCAGCGCCGACCCTACCCGCAATCGGTGCCGGCCCGAGCCGCCACCGCCTGGCGACGAAGAGGTCTCCAAGGGCATCGAGCAACTGCTCGAGCAGTGGGACGCATGGACACCAGAGCAACGGCAGGAGCAACTCGCCAAGAAGGCTTGGCGCAATGCGTTCCTGCCCATCATTGAGAAGCACAGGAAGGTATCATGACCGACAAGAAGACCGAGACCGTTGAAGCCATCGAGCCCGAGGCAGCGCCCGAGGCAGCGCCCCGCTACGCCCTCTTCGCAGTGCGCCAGCCCACCGGCATCGGCTTTGCCATCCTTGAGGTGCCCGCCGACAAGAAGCCTGAGGATGTGGGGCAGGGAGCCCTCGTTGCGGTGGTCAGCGGACACAAGGAGCACTGCGAGATGCTCTGCAACATGCTGGCGGAGTCCTTCTCGATGGGCTTTCAGCTTGGGCACAACGAAGGCATGAAGACCAACCGCAAGGATCGCCGGGCCTCCACCAAAGAGGGTGGTCTGATCATGCTGCCCGAGCACCTCAAACCTGTTGACCGTTAGCATCGAGTTAGCATATAATGTGCCCCTAACAGGAGGAACTAGCATGGCTCGCTTCAAACTGGATGACTACGAAACAGTGGAGCAGAGGTTGCATCGCTTCTGGGCAGCGCACCCCAACGGTCGCATCGCCACCGACCTGACGCACCATTCGGTGGACAATTTCGATGCCGTCATCTTCCGCGCCGATGTGTGGAAGGATGCCACCCGCCCGCACCCGGACGCCAGTGGCTGGGCAGAGGAGCACCGCAAGGTCAGCGGTGGCGGCCCGAACGTGGACTGCTGGGTCGAGAACTGCGAAACCTCTGCCATTGGGCGTGCCCTCGCCAACCTGGGCATGAGCGGCAACAAGCGTGCCACCCGCGAGGAGATGCGAAAGGCTGCCCGGCAGGATGAGCGGCAGACACCGACTCCTGACCGCAAGAAGGACAACACCAAGCAACTCGCCCTGGGTCGCATGCGCTCGCTGTTCCGCAAGAAGGACGGATACCTCCCCATCTCCGAGGTGCTGGGGCGCCCGGTGCAGGATATTGCGGACATGACCACCGAGGACATCAACACCTACACCAAACACCTGTCGGAGTGTTCCGACAAGTTGGACCCCGCTTTCTCAGCGGATGACATCAAGCCACAGGAGGACTGATATGAACTCGATCTCACTCGCCGGCAGGATTGGGCAAGACCCTGAGCTCCGTTATACCAGCAGCGACAACGCGGTCTGCAACATCAGCATTGCCACCCGCAACTACCAGGGCGAGACCGACTGGCACCGGGTGGTCTGCTGGGGCAAGACCGCAGAGAACATCGAACGCTACCTCCGCAAGGGTGACTGGGTTGTTGTCCGGGGTAGCCTCGGCTATCGCAAGTGGACCGACCGTGAGGGCATCGAGAAGGTCTCGGCTGAGATCAACGCGCAGGAGGTGACCTTCATGACCAAGCCCACCCGAGACCGGAACCCTGCGCCCAAGGTCGCCCCCGCTCCCGAGCCGGCGGCGACCCCCAAGGACGACATCGACGCTCTTCCATTCTAAAACGGTGTTATAGAATGGACCCGCATGCTACGATGCGACCTCACGGAGGTGTTTATGGCAAAGCATTGCAGGTGGTGCGGGGAAACGAAACCAATCGACGCATTCTACAAGCACCCGCAAATGAAAGAGGGTCGGCTGAACAAGTGCAAAGAGTGTCAGAAGAAGAGTTCGACAACGAACAGGCTGAAGAACTTGGAGCGAGTGCGCGAATACGACAGGAAGCGGGCGAAGTTGCCGCACAGGCGGGCAGCCGGGGCGGCTCAGTCGAGGAAGGCTAGGGCGAGAAACCCCAACTACCAGACCGCTCACAATGCAGTGGCGAGAGCAATCAAAGCTGGCACCCTACTAAGAAGCCAGTGTCAGGTGTGCGGCAGAAAGACAGATGTCCAGGCCCACCATGAGGACTATGAAAAGCCGCTGGACGTTATGTGGTTGTGCCCGCCCTGCCATCACGCGAGGCACCAGCAACTGAAACAGGAGTAATAACCATGGCACGCAAGACCAGCAAGGTGCAGCTTCAAGAGTGGTTCGACCCGGCGAAGTTCCGGGCTGCCCGGTTGCGACGGGGTCTGACACAGCAGGACCTGGCCGAGCGTATGGGCTGGAAGAAGGTGCCGGGTGGCAACTGCCTGTCCCGGTATGAGAACGCGCCGTTTCGGAAGTCGAAGCAGCTCCCTTCTCTGGACACGGTCCACCTCATGGCCGGCGCCTTGGACGTTGACGTTGGCGACCTCCTGTCCAGCAGGGAACAGCTGGTCGAGTCCATCCGGCTTCTGATTGCTGACCGCAACTCGAGGACCAAGGGTTCCAGAGGTGTGCGCCAGCGGAAGATGTTCGCAGACATCATCAACGAACTGGCAGACGAACTCGAGTAGCCGGCACTACATCCCCGTAGGTTCCACCATGTCCCACCACAACACCCGCAAGGACAGTCCCTCGCCCGCCTCAGGCGGCACCTATCCCACCGCACAGACCGGCAACTCAAAGTCCCCCCCATCGTCGGGGAGTGGGGGTGGACTGCTCGTGCGGATGCTGGCGCAGCGCAACACACTGAAGCCACGCTGGACCGATGCCGAGATGGCTGCACTGTGGACTGCGTGTGCGGAGTACCCGAGGGCCAGGCACGGTGGCAACGATCGACGGTGGCGCACCATTGCGGCCCAACCGGGGCTGGAGAACCGCACCGCTTCTGCCTGCTACCAGCAAGCGTACAGCAGGGGGAGACACAAATGAGTTATGAATGCGTTACCTGTGGCAAGGTCATCGAAGAGTACTCCGGTCCATACTACGAGGGCTGGACCGGCAAAGGCATCTTCACCTGCGGCTCCTTCTGCCGAGAGAAGTACGATGACTGGAAGCTGTTGGAGCAGAGGGTCAAGGAGTTGGAGAAGGGTTTGACGCTCCTCTCTTCACCCAAGTGGATCGTCCCTCGTGGAACCGTCGTTGAACCAGACACGGTCGGACACAAGGTTGAGTTCGGTCCATCCAGACCCATCACTTGGCACGCGCCCAAGAAACGTGGTGCGTGGTGGAGCGTGCCCACTGGACCGGACACTGCCAAGATCATCTGGGTCGAGGAAGGCGAGTGCATCCACTACAGGTCCAAGCTGGGAATGCCCAAGAAGGTGTCGGAATGAAGTACAAGTGCATCCTGGCCGACCCACCCTGGGCAGAGCGTGGCGGCGGCAAGTCGAAGCGCGGAGCCGACAGGCACTACCCGCTCATGTCCACCAAGGAGATAGCTGCGCTGCCCGTGCGTCAACTGGCAGACGAGGGCGGCAGCCACCTTTGGCTGTGGGTCACCAACAACTTTCTGCCCCAGGGGCTCGAGGTCATGCAGGCGTGGGGCTTCCGCTACGTCACCAACATGTGTTGGGGCAAGGTCAGCGCGGAGTACCCGTTCGCTGGTGGTCCCCGCATGGGGCTGGGGCAGTACCTGCGCGGAGCTCATGAACTGTTGCTGTTTGGTGTGCGCGGTGGACTGGGACCGGGCGGGACACCGTATGGGCAGAAGCCCAACCCCGTTGTGCCTTCCCTGTTGCTGGCGAGGCGTGCCAGGCACAGTCGCAAGCCTCCGCAGGTTCACAACCTGATCAGTTCCGTATCGCCCGGACCTCGCCTCGAACTGTTTGCGCGGGAGCGTCGAACAGGCTGGGACTGCCTGGGCAACGAGACCGAGGGCGGCGACATCCGCGATGCAATGCTCGGGCTCATCCAGCCCAGCCTGTGGCAGGTGCCGTGCCGGGGCTGCGGTCAGATGGGTGACACCGTCTGGTGCCAGGACTGTTCCGACCATGGCGCCGGCTGTCCCCACGGCAATGAGCCCGGCGAATGCAACGCATGCGATGTGGAAGGAGACCTCGCCTTCGATAGCATGCGAGAGGATGCACTGGGGGGGCGACGATGAGAATCTTGGCGATTGACCCCGGCACTATCGAGAGCGGGTGGGTGTTGTACGACACCGATGCGGAGGCACCTGTTGAGGCTGGCATCACCCGCAACGACCGCTTGCTGGTGCTCATGTGGGACCATCTTGAATCAAGCCACCTCGTATGCGAGATGATAGCCAGCTACGGAATGCCGGTCGGTGCCAGCGTCTTCGAGACTTGCTGCTGGATCGGCAGGTTTGAAGCGTCTTGGAGCCTCATGCCCAAAGGTCGCATGTCGGGCACCGAGTTCCCCTTCACCCACCGCGTCTACCGCAAGGACGTGAAGCTCCACCTCTGCGGCAGCATGAAGGCGAAGGACGGCAACATCCGGCAAGCCCTGATAGACCGCTTCTCTGCGGGGCAGGGCAAGCGGGTGGCTATCGGACTGAAGAAGACACCCGGTCCCCTCTATGGATTCAAGAGTCACATGTGGGCGGCACTAGCGGTAGCAGTTACCTGGGCAGACAAGGAGGCATCACAACGATGAAGTGGGCAAGTTGTTGCAGCGGCATAGGAGCGCCAGAGGTGGCATGGTCCGGTCTGGGCTGGGATCACCGATGGTGCAGCGAGATCGACAAGTTTCCATCAGCGGTGCTGGCGCACCACTGGCCCAACGTGCCCAACCTGGGCGACATGACCAAGGCGGTAGACCATGAGCGATTCGAGGCAGTTGACCTTCTTATCGGAGGCACGCCCTGCCAGTCGTTCTCAGTCGTTGACGACTGACGAGCTGACCGGCTGTCGGAAGGGTGCTAGGGCGGCCATGCAGGCGACCCTTCTAGCCAACCACTACACGCACACTGTGCCAAGCGGAAAAAGCCACTATGTCGCGTTTGAGCGGGCCATTGTGGTGTGGTCCATCCCCGCTAACTACAACATCGGCAAATACCTGGGTGTTAAGAGTGTATGGGAATTGTCCAGGCTGTGGGCTCCCGACTCGCACGCGCCCAACCTGCTGACACAGGCGATCGCGCACGCGGTAAAAGTGATCAAACTACTTGAAAGTCCAGATTGTTTGGTTTCCTATGCGGACCCCAACGCTGGGCATGTTGGCGGCGTCTATCGGGCGGCGTCGTGGATGTACCTTGGGCAATGCGATGAGAGCAGGGTCTACATCCACAACCAGACGGGTCAAGTGGTCCCCCGTCGCAAGTTCCATAGCGGGCGCAGGGGGCTACGCAAGGCTGAGATCGAGGCACTTGGGTACACGCAGGAGAAGCGCCCCGGAAAACACCGATTTGCCCGCCCCTTGAACAGGCGGGCTCGACTGGCGCTGAACAGTAGGTTCGTTACGGGGAACAGTTAGCATGGCGGTCCCGGTTCTAGCCTGGATCGGCGAGCGTATCGCCAGCGTCGAGGCCGCTGCTGCGTTCGGTTCGGTGGTCGGCGATGATGATGCTGGAGAGGTTGGATCATGACTGACAAACGACAACAAACTGCGCTGGTGGAGTGCATCACGCTGGTGGGCGGTGCCTATGCTGCTGCTGAGATCGCTGGCATCAGCCCTGCGTGGATGTACAAATGCCTAGCCAGAGGCTATCTGCCCACCAAGGCTGCATACAACCTGCTCAGAGCTGTTGGCTGGCCCATCAGCAGGCTGGCTGAGTTGACGCTGCCCGGTGGGGTGGGTGATGACTGCTGACCTGACCGTTTCTACCTGCGCGGAAAGAAGCAACCCTAGCGGTCAGGGCATTGCTTCAAGATCGCACGCTCGTACCGGCGACGACGCTCCATCCAGCCCGCGCTCACCTCGTAATTCCCGCTCTCCAGTTTCCGTATCTCCGTCTTCCCCAGCACTGTCGGGCGGGCGGGTGCCGGGCAGCAACTCGTCATGCCGGTCCCAAGCAGCAGCAACGTCGTCAGCACTGCCAACACCAAGAGCGGCTGACAGACTGTCACGATGTCGTCGCTTCTCAGCGGCTTCATGGGCCAACTCCTTAATGAGTGGCAACAGAGACTCTAGCACCTTCGTCAAGGCCCGCAGGAAGGCCAGGAAGGTGGACACTACTTCCGTCGCCTTGTCAGGCCACCGAGTATCGCCCTGACGAACCCCCAGACCTTGTTGTCCAGCTTGGTGTCGGTGATGTCCACAGCCTTGTCGATGATGGGAGCCAGGACTATCGCCCATGCGAGGATTCCTGCGGCGACTGTCCACCAGGGGAAAGCCTCTAGGGCTGGAACAATCGCTTCAGCTACGTTGGCCGCCGTTTCGGTTGCTGCTGTAGGCAAACTCATATCAAACTCCTTCTCTCATAGACGTTGTTGAGTGGCTCATGGAGTCACTTCGATGGGAGCCGTTACAGGCGACACCTCGGTGCCCACATCTACAGGCGACACCTCGGCGGGCATCTCCACATCTGAAGGGCAGTCGTCGGTGGCGGGCGGGTCATCTTCGCAACCCACGATCAGCAGGCAGGCGAGCAGCGAAACAAACACGATCAGGCATCTCATGGCAAAACCTCCGAATGGTGGACTAGGGTGCCCTGCGCTCAACGTGCATCCAGTCACCGCCGCCAGTCTTCCAGTCAGCGCCGCATCGCCAACCGGCATCGCGGAAGACCTGCAAGAACTCAGGGTGTACAGCGAGGGGGCAAGGCTGCCCATCCTTCTGCTTGCCGCCGTAGCGGTTGAGTGTTGGGTCGAAGTCGATTGCTATGCCCCAGGAATGATTGGATAATTTGCTATCTGGTTCGTCCTTGATCTTCCGGGGAACGTAGGTCTGCACCGACCTGGGGGTGTATCCTGAACGGTCGCACGCTCTTCGGAATAGTGTTACAAACTCATCGCCCACAAGCCGGTGCAGCCTACGTCGCTGCCCAGTATGCAACTTAAACCTGCGAATGTTCAAGTCTTCCCATTCGTCATCGATGTCGATGTAGCGACCTCGACTTGAGGTCCAGTGAAAGGTTCCATACACCCGCTTGACCTCTGCCCTGGTCTTGGGAATGACGGGTGGCTCAGTCGGGGCAGCGGGTTGAAGGTCGCGGATCTTTGCGCGAACCTCCGGTCCAGGCCAACCGTCAACCTTCAAGTTCCAGCGAGTCTGAAACTCACGAGTCAGCACTTCCAGAGCGGCGCGGTCCATCGACAACAGGGTGAGGGCTCTTTCCTTGCTCATGGCTGGCTTCCAACCACGCCTCTACCCACGCCGGGCTGTGGTGTAACTCCCGATTCAGAACGCTCTTGGTGGTGTGAAGGATGCTTTGTGATTCCTGCCGCAGGTCCTTTAACTCCCGCAACAATTCCGACATATCGATCTTTTGTCGCATGAGACCCCCCCGCTGTTTGCTGACCAACAAGAACGCCACTGCCGCCGCCTAGACCCAAAGCAGCGAGAAACCAAGGCATCCACTTCTTCGCAAGCCTGTTGACGCTGGCAGAATCCGACTGCTCGATTGTCGCGACTCGCGTGGCGAGATCCCGCACATCCATGTGGACCGCTCGTATGTCGGCCTTGACCCCACGTATTAACTCCAACATCACAGGATCTGCCGTCATCTACTTTTCCTTGGAAACCTTCTTCCGAACAGAAACCTTCTTCCGAACAGAAGTCTTCTTCCGAACAGAAGCCTTCTTCCGAACAGAAGCCTTCTTCTTAGGTTT
>Ga0208299_1002235_pt1 | contig 13290 bp, 16 predicted proteins | sample 15_taG_FD_184089 | JGI IMG/M metagenome (GOLD analysis project Ga0208299, IMG submission 184089) | Marine viral communities from the Subarctic Pacific Ocean - 15_ETSP_OMZ_AT15312 metaG (SPAdes) (version 2) | ecosystem: Environmental > Aquatic > Marine > Oceanic | place: Pacific Ocean | collected...
CGAATCCCTAACTCTCCGCTTGGCGGTTGTTGGATTGAAAAGTGAGGTCGCCCCTTGCTCGAAGGTTCAATAATACCATACTCGAAGGGTAGCTCCCAAAGAGTCGCACCATCGTCTAATTGGTCAAGACGCATCCAGAAGAGGTGAAATTTGGGTTCGAGTCCCATACGTGCAACTAGAAAAAATGTTAATAAAGGATTACTATGTATTACAAAGGTGAGTTAAGTGGTGTGCCACAAGAGATAGTGGTTAAAATGTTGGAAAGGCAGAGAGACCAAGGCAATAAGTCTCACGGTTTCGAAGCCTTTGAAGATGAACTATTTGCCCAAAAAGATGAAGGTGGGTTCGATTGGGACGATGCACCAGAAGGTGGTGACTTTTGGGAGAGAGTGTTGGAGTATGAGGGGCATAGACTATTCTTCGACAAGTACCCTAGGAAGACTTGGGAAGACTACACTGAAGGTAATTATGTCATCGTTACTGAATTTGGCGGCAACCCCAATTATAAACATTGGTTTAAGCCACTCGAAGTTCTAAAATTGGGTGGTCATTATTGGGAAGGCTCACTAAAGATGAAGTTTGCTGCCATTAATCGTGAATATCCTGGGGGTAACGGTATGAATGTCGCCTTTGAAGATACGTATAAACTTAGACATGCCACCGACCAAGAAATATTGGCTTCCCGATGGGCTGCGGAGTACATAAAGGCAAGTGGGAAAACACTATACGACCCGATAACATTACAACCTGTAGAACCTGTAGAGGCGGTTGAATACATTTTGGCTAAGGGTGACACTTATTTGAACTCACAGGGTAAAAAGCAGATAATCACTGGAGTAATAGCGAATGAAGTTTATTACTGTCACGCCAACGGCACAATTTACCATGACACTCATGGTATAATAGTAGATAGGTTAAGAAGAAATGTATACACAGAATATAAATCAGTAAATAATCAAGTAAATCAAGTAAATCAATTAAAAACAAGTAAAGATGATGAAGTACGCAGAAAGAATTCAGAACAAGGGAGACCAAGAGGTAAAGGCTCTAGAGCAACTAGGCAAACGGTCACAATTGCAAGCGCAAGCAGACCTGCTGGAAGTAGAGTCTCAAATATCCGACAAAGAAGCCGAGGTAGAGACTCTACGGTTAGCGGAAGCAGACTATTCTCTAACTAGAGTAGCGGAAGCGCAACTGGCGGCTAACGACCTGAAGAGTATTTATGCTCTAATGGAAGCGGAGATTGAATCCGAGTTCGGTAGCTAATTGAAAAAGATTACCTACTGGTAAGTAAAGAATAGCATAAGAGGGTACATAATGGGTGGTCGAAGTGAATGAGTACACCCCCATTACTACAGCATAGCTATTGATGTGTTCAAAATCTCTTGATATGGGAGCACATCACTTACTGGTAGGTATATTTTTATTGAATGGTAGAGTGGAATTCTCTGCGTAATACAAATTCTTAACAAGTGTAGATTGAACTTGCGAGGCAATATAGTACCACGTATAACTCCGAATCTTGATATCGTGTATATCTGAGAAAGTACGAGGAACCTCATTGTAAGAGGGCATGAAAATAAAGTGGGAAATTGGTCTTAAGAAGTTAGAAGCAAGTAAACGTTCTACTACCATTCATTTAAAACAAGTATGCAGTATAAGTACGAAAAGGTGTGGAAGATTTGTAGGTTCAAATCAGAAGCTGAGAGTAAATCTGCTGGAAAAAAGATAGAGGTTTATGCTTGGTTCTACGTTCCCGTAAAAAATTCATAAGATAACTATATTTATAAACTATGATACGATTCATTTTACAGTCAATCGCCAACACAATTATTAACCGAATGGAAGCCCTTAACGGTAGAACCGATAAGTTGGCTAACAAGGAATTCGCAAAGCTATATCGCTTTGGTCAGGAACTGGTAACGGTTTCTCTGATGGGGTTCGCAATGGAATTGGACTAATGTACTACGATGACGATATAAGTGAACTTCGGGCTATGTTAGCTGAAGTTGAACGTAAGCGAGATAGTTTCTTTGATGGTGACGATGACCCACATTACGGTGACCGTGGTTACCAAGACTTATGTGAGAGGGTATCTGACTTGGAAGAAGAGATAGCCGAACTTGAAGAAGAATAAATTTTACGAAAAGGGTTGCAACTTACATATTTAAGTTGTATATTTGTACCAGTTCTTTGAAACAACGAATTTGATTGTAATTGAGTATTGAGAAAAAGCGCAGACAGATAGGGCGGTCAGGCATGAGCACGAGTTTAGGATTTATCCTAGACAAAACGTAGGAATAGCCGTCCACTAATGGGTTCATGCAGACTTTACTCATGTTACAATCACCTGTTCTCATCCAATTTGTCGGCTTTATCGCTTTAAGCATCATGATATTGAAGCAAGGATGACCACCTTGTGGGAGCACTAAAAACTAAAACAACAATATGCCAACAAAAACAAAATGGTTACATAATAGGCGAAAAGGTGCCTTAGCCAGACTCGAAGAGCAGCTAGAAACCAATCAAAAACGTACTAAAGACGGAACATCCGTCAATCTTACCGACAAGGATAAGAAGAGAATAACCAAGGAAGTTGGAATTCTAAAAGAGCGAGTATAATGGACAACACTTACGAAGGGGTATTTAGTGGTGATAGAATCACCGACACACATCATTTTTTCTGGGGAGGACCTTTTTCAAATTGGTTACATTTCGAATTCGAGTATAAAGGTCACGCCTTTGCTAACACCGAACAAGCGTTCATGTGGGAGAAAGCAATGTTCTTTAACGACCCATTCGTTGCCGACCAAATCCTTAACACACCAAGCCCACACGCCAATAAAGCATTGGGTAGACAGGTTAAGGACTTTGACGCTGAGAAGTGGTCAGAGGTATGCTATCAAATCATGATAGATGTAAACATGCCCAAATGGAGAGCAATGCCCAATCCTTTATTGATGACTGAAGACCGTATGATTGTGGAAGCATCACACGAAGATGTAATCTGGGGTATTGGGTTGGCACCATGGGATGATGCCGTATTAGATGAGAGTAACTGGAAGGGGCAAAACCTTCTAGGTAAAGTTTTGATGGACATCAGAGCAATAATAAAAGAAGAAACAGCAACAACAGTATGACAACAGCAACAATAGTATCAGTAATATTCATGGCGTTCCTAATAGCTTTAGGTGCAGTCCCATTCGTAGCTTTAGTCCAAATGGCTAAAGATAACAAGAAGAAATACGGAACGTATAGTCTTCCTAAACCAAAATTAAATAAAAGGGACGAGAACAACAAATAATCTTCCCTATTCACAACAACAACAACATGATTACTAAACATTTAAAAGTAGAATACGTATGGCTTGATGGATACAAACCAGAGCCAAGTCTTAGAAGTAAAACCAAAGTAATAACATTAGAAGACCCACTACAGAAGATAGAGCTAGATACTATCCCTCAATGGTCTTTTGATGGTAGCTCAACTAAGCAAGCAACGGGGGATAAATCCGATTGTATCTTAAATCCTGTGAGGATGTATAATGACACCTTCAGAAGCGGTAGAAGCGTTCTGGTACTATGTGAAGTACTAAATGCTGACCATTCACCTCATGAGAGTAATAAGAGGGCTGAAATGGGTAAACCATTGGATGAAGATGGTTACTGGTTCGGTTTCGAACAGGAGTACACACTATTAAGTAAGAACGGTAGACCATTAGGTTTCCCAGATAGTGGATACCCAGAGGAACAAGGTCCTTACTATTGCGCAGTTGGTGACGGTAACGTTACTGGAAGACGCATCGTTGAAACACATATGGATATGTGTTTAGCTGCTGGTATTGAGGTAACTGGTGTTAACGCTGAAGTTATGCTAGGACAATGGGAGTACCAAGTATTAGGTAAAGGTGCTTACAAGGCTTCTGATGACCTATGGATGTCCCGATACCTATTACATAAGGTAACCGAGGAAATGGGCATCAAAGTAGAATTCCACCCAAAGCCAGTTAAAGGTGATTGGAACGGTTCAGGACTTCACACCAACTTCTCCAACATCAATATGCGTACCATTGGTGGTGAGGAAATGTTCAACAATATTTGTGAAGCTATGGGTGAGAGACACCATGAGGCTATCGCAATCTACGGTTCGGACAATGACCAAAGACTATCAGGTAATCATGAAACACAACACATTGATAGGTTCAGCTACGGTGTAAGTGACAGAGGTTCATCAATCAGAATTCCAATCGCAGTTCCAGAGAAGAATTGGAAAGGTTATCTAGAAGATAGGAGACCAGCAAGTAACGCTAACCCTTATGATATAACTAATTTCATAGTAAATGTGTTATGTAATCTACCAGAGCCTATTTATAAATAAGAGACTATGGATAATTTCGAAGATTTTAACGACATGTTCAATGAAGATGGCTCATTCGATTATGATTCTCTGGGTCAACCAGATGAATCACATGAGTTTGAGAAGAATGGTACAATCTACCTTGAACGTATCTGGTACCGAGATAATGGTTCAGAACTAAGACATACCCTCATTATGAATAATGATGGGAACTTTAGTGACGGTGAAGGCTTGAGTACCAATGACTTCAAAATTACCGCAATGGAAGACATATCACCAGAAGATATGGAAGAGTTTTTCAAGTTCAGGAACACTCTTCCACTTAACTTCCTAGATATGTTATCAATAGGGGCAGAGCATTACAGTAATATATTTGATAGAAAACCGATTATGGCAGAAAGAGAAAAGACATTAGAAGAGAAGATAGCAGACATTATAGATGCGAAGGAAATTGCAGTCAACGAACAGAATTATGAAGAAGCTGCAAATCTACGAGATAGACAGGATAAACTACTGAGAGAGATAGAAGAGAGAGATAGTAATAAGTAAAAATAATCGACTGATTATCAAGCACTTACCAACAATTTTCAAAAAACTTTCACAAAAAGGTTGCATTATCGAAAAACATTTCGTATATTTGTACTCTAATTAAGAATTAAGAAAAACTTTGCACTTTTAACGAGGTGCGTTATATTTAAAAGAAATGGAAGCATTAACTACGACATATAAAGGGAAGCAGTATCCGCAGGGCACAAGCCTTAGCGCACTGGGATTGTCGTATCTTGTTTTCTAATGATTTAGAATTATAACACATAGATATTATGAAAGCCTCAGTGGAAACACTAGAGGCTTTTTTTGTTGCTTGTATTTTGACAACACTAAAAATAAAATACGGTTCTTTGACATCGTGGTAATTGAAAATAATTGAGAGGTAGTATAAACTACAATGCACCACCCATATGAGGGTGGATATGAAGGTGAGAACCCTTCCCTCTCAACTAAACCGATAAGTAGCTTAAATTACAGAGCATCTTGGTGTGGTATCCAAGAAGGTGAAGGTGCAAACCCTTTCTTATCAATATCTAGGTGCTTGAGCAGATGGATGAACTCGCCTGTTTTGGGAACAGGAGTACTTGCGCTGGTTCGAATCCAGCCATCTAGACCAATAGATATGGCAATTAAGGCATTTAATTGCCGTATCTTATGCTGCAATTAGCAATTAATTGCGGCAAATAATCAGGGGTTGCACGAGTGGATTAAGTGGTCGGTCTTGGAAACCGATGAGAGCTTCAAGAGGTTGCTCTCCGTGAGTTCGAATCTCATGCCCCTGACAATATTGCGGGATATGCAAATGGTGACGCGAGCAGGTTTTGAACCTGTTGGGCAACTGCCCCACTGTAGGTTCGACCCCTACTCCCGTAGCCAGAGGTAAAATCGGTTTCATTGGGGTATTAACCTTTTATATGATGAGACTGAGGATAAATTACCTTTTTATTGCCTTGTCGTCTAGTGGCAGGACCTCGGTTTTTGATGCCGATAACGGTGGTTCGAATCCATCCGAGGCAACCCTTGACTTTAAGGAAGAATATAATATTGGTAGATATGCAAGTGGCTAAAGCCGACAGACTGTAAATCTGTTCCTTTCGAGGTTCGGGGGTTCGAATCCCTCTCTACCAACAACTGAAACGTTCATTGAAACCATTGAAAGGTTACAACGAAAGTTCACATAAGTAAGCAAGTAGGTATCAATCGCATTGGCTGAAACCAAAAAACTCGTGAGCCAAGGGAAGGACTTGGACAGGCTGAAAGTTGAAAGTGTGAGTTAGTAAGTGTAGTTGAGTATGTGACGTAGGTGTTCTTATTAGGTTTATTCAGAGTAGCTATTACTATAGTGTAGTTGGCAACACAGGGGAACCCAGCAAATGCGATTTAGAACCCCCTATCGTAGGTTCGAATCCTACTGGTTTTAGTGAAATGGATATATGGGATAATGCCAAGGCATGGTCGGACGGTCTGTAAAACCGAACCGCATGAAGTTCGAGTCTTCTCTATCCCACGGGTTAGTTAGTACTATAATCCTAGTGAATGAAGTACAAATTGAAAGTTCGGGCAAACGGTATGAGCATATGACATACTTAGGTGAGCCGCGCCCCCAGTAAAGGGGCTGTCAGAAGACTGTGTTGGTTCGAGTCCAGCAGCTTTCACTTCGGGTCTTGAACTTTGATAGTATTGAGCATCGTCCCCTGTGTACGAGTTAGCTAAGTAAACTATCACATGCCTGAATCGCATAGTGGACGATTGCACCTGTTTTGTAAGCAGGCGGTCTCACGACCCACGGGGGTTCGAATCCCTCTTCAGGCTCTTGGGTGCTGATATACCATTTCAGTAAAGAGACCTTTTCTTGGTAAGTTAAGGTACCCACCCAACCAATAAGCGAGTGTCGCCTAGTGGTCGATGGCCCTGGATTTCCAATCCAGTCAGATAAAGTTCACATCGTGGGTTCGACTCCCACTACTCGCTCCACTAAATGCAGAAATTACCGAATTTCTTCGATTATAAGCCCACTAAATGCAGAAATTACCAAATTTCTTCCATTATAAAGGTATTAATAGCAAAAAATTTCAATTAGCAGCATACGCATAAGAGGTGGTGCGCCAGCCTTCCAAGCTGGAATAGAGTCGGTTCGATACCGACATGCTGCACAAAGTGTTTGGTGTTATGCAGACATAAACATTACACTCTATAACCAAAGGTCAAAAGTCTGCAAATTTCCGTCAATAGCAAATGTGGATAAGCAACTGGTTTTTACCCAGTACAGGAGGTTGGGTTCGACTCCCCCTTGACGGACACTAACTTTTAAACTTGACATTATCAGATATTAGTTGTATACTTGTATTATGGAATGGACAGAAATAGAATGGTCTGAAGAAGACAAAACGGAGAAGAATTATACGATGTTTGATTTGTATCTGTTTGCGCAAGAATGTCTCGTGGTACACGTCAGAGAATGGAATGAAGAATTGGGTGGATGGGTTGTTACGGCACCAGAAGGTATAGACCCGATTCATGAATCAATAGCTGAATGTATTGAAGCGCTAAGAAAGCGAAAAGAAGCCCAATGATGCAACAATATGCGAGAATAGCTCAGTGGTAGAGCATTACCTTGCCAAGGTAGGGGTCGTGAGTTCGAATCTCATTTCTCGCTCAAAAATAAACTGGTATCAACCATTTGAAAGGTTACTCAGACTGTAAATCTAAAACCACCTTTCAAGACTTTTGAACCAAAAATATGCGATTGTAGTTCGTAGCCAGACCACCACCTAGGTAGTGTGTTCAAGGTTTAGAATACCGTCATACCAGACGGAGATGTTGGTGAAAGTCCAGCTAATCGCTCTAATGTGCAGGTAGTTTAACTTGGAGGAATTATTACCAGAGTATACCTGACTTACTCATACCATATCATTAGCTAACGATAATGGGTAGGTCTAATAGGACGAAAGGAGACTTACTTAGGCTACGTTCGTTAAACCCTAGTTTGTATTCGTAGTAATGAGAACCCCATCCATTTAGGGTGGAAGGTTCGGGTTCGAAACCCGACCAGCACACAAAAAATAATGCCTTGGTAGCAAATGTGGATAAGCACCTGGTTCTTACCCAGAATGGGATAGGGTTCGACTCCCTAGCAAGGCACTTAACTTAACAAAAAAACATCATGGAAGAATTCTTAAACAAGGTGGATAACATCTTAGAAAAGCGGTATGATATTAACCGAGAGTATGACCTCAAATTCAACAAAGCAGCAGCAAACTGGTGTATCAATGTGATACCTCATCTAATGAAAGAACGAGGATACAATGAAGAAACCATAGGTAAGTTCATACCGTTTGAACGACTTAGAGAGTTGGTAGCATATGTTGAGTTTACTAACTTATTGGATTTTACCACGGGAAAGAAGGTGTTAGCCACCATGGTTGACGATGATGAAGATGCTTGGACAGTGATGACCAAGATGGACTTACTCTTCAAAGCAGATACTTCAGACGTTGAGAAAACCATTGATGAGGTGTTAGGTAGGTTCCCTGATAAGGTGATAGCTTACAAGGGTGGAAAGAAAGGTCTACTGGGTATGATGGTAGGAGAAGTCATGAGGTCGATAAAAGGGGTTAACGGTAAAGAGGTACAAGAATTACTTAGAAATAAATTAGAGTCATGAGAGAAATGTTAGATTCAATACAAGGATTGGTACAAGACCACTACGGTGATACTTACAACAGAGTATGGGTTCAATGGACTAGACATAGCAAAGGTCGTGGCGAGTACAGTCTATTAGTCACCGTATTCCCACAAGGATATGATAACCCATATAGGATTATCAGAGGTGAGATAATGACACGTCCGACAGAAGAAAGCGCATTAGCGTGTGCTATTCAATTAATTGATGGTGAGTTCGCATGAACTCACCATTGTAATGCCTCCATAGTATAACGGTTATTACACGCCCTTGGTAGGGGTGAAATTCCGATTCGATTTCGGATGGAGGCTCAACTTGCATTTGTTAGATAAATTCTGTATCTTTGTGATAATGGAATTTATTAAGTGGGATAAACCTTTAGCGTTAAAAATTTATAGTGACCTAACAGAGGACAAAGGTGGGCCTCTTAAAACTAAAGAAATCCTTGCGGCAGGTTACGGAACATTACCTAATAAGATTATTGAATATTGGGGTAGTAAGGCTAATTTGGATGTGGAATTAGGTTTCAAGCCAACAAAACTTACGTGGAATAAAGAAAACACTAAGGAACGATACCATCAATTATGTATTGATAATGGTAATAAGCCAGTCACTCAAAGTATGATAAGAAAATCATACCAAACCCTACCACTAGCTATCGTAGAGTATTATACTAGTAAAGCCAATTTAGAATTAGAGCTTGGGTACAAACCATTTAGAATAAAGTGGACTAAAAATAGTGTTAAGATAGCGTACCAGCAATTATGTATTGATAATGGTGGTCAGCCAGTAACCCAACAAGAATTGTGTGTTAATAATTCAGCATTAAATTCGGCAATACATAAATTTTATAAGTATAAAAGTAAGCTAGAGTTAGAATTAGGGTACACACCCAACTTGAACTTCACTAGGACTAAAGAATCGACTAAATCTGAATATCGAGAACTTTGTGATGTGAACGGTGGGTCGTTGACGAATAACGATATGAAACGTGTTGCAGTCGGGTTATCTTCCTCAATACGTAAATTTTATGGTGATAAGGAAGCACTAGACTTAGAATTGGGTTATGTACCAACACGAATATCTAGAACTAAGGAAGAGGCGATTTCGGAGTATAGGGAATTATGTTTAAAGCATGGAGACAAGCCACTTACTTTACGTGAGTTGGATAACTTATCGCAAGGGTTAAGTGCGTATATTGATAGATATTTTGACCATAAAAGAACCCTAGATACGCTTGTTGGTTATCCAGAAACGAAAATTTGGGATTGGTCACTGGAGAAGGTTACTAAAGTCTATCATGAAATATGTTTAGAGTATGGAGATAAGCCCATAAGTAGTACAGAATTAATTGAAATGGGGAGACACGATTTGGTCACAGCATTTAGTAGGTTTGGGAAGAAGACCGACATAGAGATTTCATTGGGGTATGAACCTTCAATTAAATATTGGGAAAAAGATGAAGTTAAGGAAACGTATCGACAGCTATGTGAAGAGTACGACTGTTATCCGATAGGTGATACAACTTTAATCAATTTAGGTCATACCGCATTAATGGGGGCGATTAAGAGATATTATGGTAAGATATTATTAGACGCTGAGTTGGGCTACAATGATGATAGTATGTATCTTCTTATTAATGGTCTTGCTGTTAGGAGTCATTATGAAGTGTTATTTGGTAACTTTTTAATACATAATGATATTGAATTTGAGGTTGATAAACGAATAAGTGAGACTACTCGCTATAGGTATGATTTTAAGTTAATAGATTTAAACGGTAACGAACTATATATTGAGATATGGGGTGTACCAAAGGGTGACGCTAGAGAAGGGTATTTATCTGGTTATAACGAGAAGAGGGAAAAAAAAGAGAAGGTATACGTTAAAGAGGGAAAAAGATTATTAAGCTTGGAAGCTAAAACCTTCAAAGAGCGTAACTATGATTCATTACAAACTGAACTTAAAAGTATATTAGTTGATAACAATATTAAGCTCAACAACTTTCATCACCTAACAGTTAAAGAATTAATAAGGTCTCAAAACTCTAATAAATGGGATAGAGAGAAAGTTAAAGACCTTTACAGTAAATTGTGTGTAGAAAATGGTGATATGCCAGCCACTAAACTACTTAGTGGTATGATGCATGCCATCAGAAAATATTGGGGGAGTAAACGAGCATTAGATAAACACTTAGGGTATAGACCATTACAGACTAGATGGACTAATTCGGAGATATTCATCAAATATCAAGAAATATGCTTTAAATTGGGTCTAGATTCTGTTGGTAGTAAGCAAATGAGACCATACTCTGGGGCATTAGAAAGTGCCATATATAGAGAATTTAAGAGTATGGGAAATTTTAGGTTAGAATATGAGAAGTGGGTTAACTGCGAAGATGGTTAAGATTAGTTTAGGTGATGGGTTATTTACCGTGATTGATACTTCTGACTATGATAAGGTCTCTAAATATACGTGGAGCGCCAACAAAAATAACTATGCTACCACTACGATAGATGGTAGTACTACGTTACTCCATAGGTTACTCATTAAACCACCCGTTAATATGGTCGTTGACCATATAGATGGTGATAGGTTAGATAATAGAAAAACCAATCTCAGGGTCTGTACTCAGAGTGAGAACCTTAGAAACCAACTTAAACACTGTAGGAGTGGAACATCAAAGTATAAGGGTGTGACCTATAATCGTGAAAAGGGTAAATGGTTAGCTAGAATAAGGGTGAGAAATATAAAATATGGTTTGGGGTCTTACTACAATGAATTGGATGCCGCCTTAGCTTACAACATTGGTAGTGTGTTATTATCACCTAAATTTGGTAGACTTAATGTTATACCCTACATTAACAGTGAACGATTACTATCCGACTATACATATTCAAAACTGATGAAGGTTAGTAAATTACCGTTTGATATTACTAAGGAAGTGTTAATTAAATATAAAAAACGGTTATATTGTAAATAAATTTGCACAAGTCAAATAAATACCGTATATTTGTATCATGATAACTACTAAGTACCGAGTGGAAGAATCAGAGGACTTCCCAACCAAACGGTTAGTGAATTTAGACTGCGAATACCGTTATTATGGTTTGATAGATTGGGAAATAGACAATTTTGACAACTGGTCTGGAACGAATGAAGAAACTTATAACCTTAAAGTAGGTGAAGTCAGAGATATATCCGAATTTGAATTCCATAACCAAGGGTGGGACTATACTAAAACTAAACCAATTGATTGGGGTGATGAGGGGATGTGTACAAAGTGGAGAGTTTTCACACCTAGTACCGTAAACATAACAGAATTTGCAAAACTTAAATAAGAATAATTAATAAAAAGAAAATGGCAGACTTAAAACCAATTGCAGAGAAAATAGCTAAATTCACACCAGAAGAAGCGCAAGAATTACAGGACATCCTTAGAGATGATTATGGTATCAAACCATTGAGTGATGATATCCCTGATTGGGCTAAGGAAGGTTTTGTGCCAGAAGATGAGGAACCACAAGAAGCCCAAACTGAGTTTGATGTGGTTTTACAGGGCGCTGGCGCATCTAAACTAAAGGTTGTTAAGGCAGTGAACCAATTGCTTGGTAAAGGTCTTAGAGAGGCTAAAGCAGTGGTAGATGCGGCTCCGACACCAATCAAGGAAGCTATTTCAGAAGTGGAAGCTCAATCAATTAAGGCTCTATTAGAGGCTGAGGGAGCAACGGTAACGATAGTATAATGACCTTTAAGAAGGTAGACGTAATAGAACGTATCCTATTATTCTGTGAAGAGACCAAAGTATCCAGATTGGAACTAATGGTTAGAAAGAACTTCATAGATGAGTCGGAAGAGTATACCGATGAACTGTGGGAAGCCTTTAAAGAGTGTTGGTTAAAGAAACCATTACTTTGAAATAGACCTTATTTTATATCATCCTGAGTGCAAAGCTGAAATTTTATTTCGGCTTTGCTTGCATTTATCATATTTATATTGTATATTTGCAGTATAAACAATAAAGAGGCTAGTAAAGAGGCAGCAGAAAGAAAAATTAGAATAAAGAGGCTGGTAAAGAGGTAGCAGAAGAAAAAGAAAAAAAGAAATGAATAACACGAGTAAATTGTTCTTCACAAGTGACACACATTTTGGTCACGAGAATATCATGAAGTATTCCAATCGTCCATTTAGAGACGTAAACCACATGAATGAAGAACTAATCAAAAATTGGAACGCACTCATCAGCGAAGATGATGAAGTTTATCACTTAGGTGATTTCGCATTTGGCACAACGCCAGAGAAAACAAGCCCAATATTGGACAGATTGAACGGTAGGATTTATTTAGTTGCAGGTAACCACGAGAGATGCATTACAAGTAGTTCTTATAACAGGGACAGATTTGAATGGATTAGGGATAAGTATGTCCTACGTTTTAAGGAGAATGGAGAGAAGTATATGATAACGTTAGCGCATTGTGCAGGTAGAGTATGGTTCAGTTCCCATGGTGGGAGTTGGATGTTGTACGGACACTCACATGATTCTCTGGATTTTAACAAGAAAACTGGGAAGTTGACTGAGTGGGGTAAGAGTATGGACTGTGGAGTTGATACGGCTTATAGGTTATTAGGTGAGTATAGACCATTTAGATTTAATGAGATAAAGAATATATTGGATAAGAGAGAAATAGAGGTGGTAGACCACCACG
>Ga0208299_1002236_pt1 | contig 13277 bp, 9 predicted proteins | sample 15_taG_FD_184089 | JGI IMG/M metagenome (GOLD analysis project Ga0208299, IMG submission 184089) | Marine viral communities from the Subarctic Pacific Ocean - 15_ETSP_OMZ_AT15312 metaG (SPAdes) (version 2) | ecosystem: Environmental > Aquatic > Marine > Oceanic | place: Pacific Ocean | collected...
TAAAGTTAAAGAGGTATTAAAAGAGAAACTAAACATTGAAGATACAATCTTACAAGAAGTATCAGAAAGTATAGGCTTTGTATTCTATCAATACTTAACACCACAGGGTAGATATATGCACTATGCAGATGAAGATTCTGATCCAACTCCTTTCCCGTTTAATAGTATTATAGATGACAAACTAGAACTAGATACACGAAAAAATATCTTAGGGTTAAGTAGAAGAACTGAGGCTATTTTTAAAAGAAATATGCAACAAGTAATTAATACTACTGATGTTGGAGATACTGCGCATAAAGAAAATTTAGTTACAGATCATTTTTATTATAAACGATTAAAAGAAAATCACGCTGAAGTAAATGAAGTTATTGGTGTTGTATTAGGTGGTTCATATAACCTATTAACATGGCTTACTACAAATAAAATAAGTAATAAACAAAAAATAGTACCAGGAGTTTTTGAGTTAGTAGTTGAGAACTCTAAAGAAGAAGTTGATTTACTTTTAAATAAAATCGAGACGCTTAAGAGACCGTTTAGTATGAATATACTTAAGTAATCTTATTTGATTCAGTAACTTCAGCATTAACATCAATTATAGACTTATCATTTATAAGCTTAGCCATAATTTCTTCTCTACTCATAGTTAACGCATGACTTTGATCAGATGTTTGAAGCTCTTTCCTAGATTCAATATCCATTTTCTTAGAAGTAATTGTAGTGTTTGTCTTCTTGTCCTGTATAACAATTTTGTTTAATGTTTCGATTGCTCCAGAAGAAGCTTTAATTAACTCTGCTAAAGATGATATATTCTCAGCCTCGGGCATATGATGTACCACTTCCTTCATGTTGTCAATTAGCTCTAAACTATCTTGAATTAATTTAGACGATTTGTTAATGACAAACTCCTCTACATCCTCCTTACTTAATTCAGGATGTTCTTCAGCTGCTCGTTCTAGCATTTTACTATCAGCTGGTATATTTTTTAATTGCGATATTAAATCATCTGGATTAATGTCATCCATAAAAGTATTTACTTGAAAAATCTAAATTATATACTATATTTGATGTATATGAGTAACGACGAACAAGACAATCAACCTAAAATGTATTTTGTAAAGACACACCCAGATGCCCAACTACCAGCACGCGCACATGCAAGTGACTCAGGATATGATGTATGTAGTGTTGAAGAAGTTATTGTTCCTGGCAGAGGAACAGTTGTTGTTCCTGTTGGTCTAACACTCGGTTACCTTACAAAGGGATGGTGGTTTCGTGTTGAGCCTCGCAGTGGTCTAGGATTTAAGCATAACCTACAACCTCATCTAGGTATTATCGATAATGGGTATAGAGGAGATTTAGGAATAAAGCTATACAATTTTAGTGATACTAATGTGACATTAATTAAGGGTACTAAGATTGCCCAACTAGTATTATATCCTCACGTTGTAGCTGAAGTAGGTTATATAGAAGAAGCCATGGATGCTGATCGAGGAGATGCGGGCTTTGGTTCTACAGATAAATGACAATTTCTGACATCTGGTGTGAGAAATATAGACCTAGTACTTTAGACGAAATAGTACTAGATAACTCAACGCGGAATTACTTTAATAAAGTAAAAGAGGAAAAGAATGTACCTAATGTATTATTTGTTGGTCGTCCTGGGATTGGGAAGACTACTCTCGCCAAAGTAATCGTTAATGATTTATTGAAATGTCAATACCTTTATATTAACGCTTCTGATGAGAATGGAATAGATACCATTCGAACAAAAGTTTTAAACTTTGCACAAACAAAAAGCTTGTTCGGTGATATTAAAATTATTATTCTTGATGAGTGTGATGGGTTATCACTCGACGCACAAAAGGCTCTTAGAAACTCTATAGAAGAATATCACGATCTAACTCGATTTGTATTAACTGCTAATTATAAACATAAAATAATTCCTGCATTACAGAGTAGATGTCAAGTATTTGATATTAACTATGATAAAAACGAATACATGTCTAAGTTAATATCTATAGTAAAGGCTGAGAATGTAAAAATTAATAAAGAACAATTTACTACAATTGCTAATAACTGTTATCCAGATTTTCGAAAAGGTATTAATGCTTTACAAAAATACTTTTTATCTGACGGTAAGGATGAAAATGTATTTAATTCAAAAGAATTCTTCGACGGGTTAGATGACCTTCTTATAGATAAAAAATACACCTTAATACGAAAACATATAATTGAACATGAATCATTGTTTAATAATGATTACGATGAGTTGTTTAAACACTTGTTTGATTATCTGTACGAATCTTCAATAACTGAAGACAAAAAAAGAGACTGTCTAATTACAGTCTCGAGATATTTTTATCAGAATAGTCAGTGTATAGATCAGGAGATCAACTTCTATTCTTGTATCTTAGATTTACGCGTTTAAGTAATTTGCAGTGCTTAACTTATAATCCCCACCAGGGACTTTAGTCTGCTGACCAACATCAATAGTAGGTTCTTCAACATCTTCAGGTTTTAAAGTAGACTTATCTTCCTGATCATTTGATGGGTCCTTCTGTGTTGCTCTAGCTTCATCTTTACCGAGAGTAAGTTCGATAAGCTGAATCGGTAATGACAGGCTCTGTTGATAAAAACCAGGAGCATATTCTACAACAATATCAGCAAACTGATTATTAAATCCTTCATCTTTACCAGGGATATTCTTTGCAGGATTCTCATATATAGCTCTCTTTATTGTAGAAAGCATGAGAGGTTTACCCTGCTCAGCTAATGTTATAATCTCTTCTACATATGCTTTACGAGATTCGCTTAACTCTTTATACCAATCAGATGATTTAAGATTACTCGCGAACTTAACATAATCTCCAGCAATAGGCCCGGATTTTACAAACTGCCCGATCTGCTCCTCGAATAATGTATCAAACTTACTCATTTAAATTATTTATTCTTTTAAGCACTTTAAAATTAAATAATTATAGATGGCTCTTAAATTAGACATACTCAAGGACGCGAAAAACACTGATAGTTTTCGTACATATTCATATGCAGATCTACATTTAGACCTAGAACTTAATAGTTACATGTCAGATAAGACTGTAGGTACGAGTAAGAACGCTCAAGATCTAAAATTAAGCTATGATGAGAATGCGATTTACAACTCAATAAGAAATATTTTTAATACAAAGAAAGGACAGAAAATACTTGCACCTACGTTTGGGTTAGATTTAGAACAATACTTATTCGAAAACATTTCTAAAGAGAATGGAGAATTAATAGGTACTACTATTTTTGAAGAACTATCATTATACGAACCAAGAATTACGGTAGATAACGTAGATATTGTTGCACGTCCGGACCAAAATGAATATAAAATCAGTATATCTATAACAATACCGTCCTTAAATAATAAAAAAGGGACTGCTAGCGGCATATTAACACCAACAGGATTTAGATACTCATAAAATGGCAAACTTTACACAATTTAACTTACCGACCGACGCGTATGCAAGTTTTGATGCACAGAGCTTGAGAGATCTAATTATATCTAGAATTAATAACGACAGTACTATTAATTTTACAGATCAAAATTTCGAAGGTAGTAATATCTCCGCTCTTATAGATATAATTTCATACTCATATCATACATTATTGTTCTACTTAAACCAAACTAGTTCAGAGAGTAATTTTAACGATGCAGAACTATATGAAAATGTAAACCGAATAGTTAAACTCATCGACTATAAACCAACTGGAAAACAATCAAGCGTATTACCGATAGAAATACAAGGTACATCTGATCTATCCGCTGGGTATTATACTATACCTAAATTTACATTTGCTAGTGCAGGTGGAAAAACATTTACATTTACCCAAGATCTTACATTTGAAAAAATAACATCTGAGACTGAAACAATAACAGCTACCGGTAATCAATTACTATATGAAGGTACTATTGAAGAATATCCTATTATTAGACCTATAGGTGAAAAGTTTGAAACGATACACTTAACACCAGGTGGTGATACTATAATTGATCATTTTAATACGTCTGTATACATAAAAGAAATCAACGAGCAAGATAAATGGTATGAATGGAAAAGAGTACCTAGTATATATTTAGCAAACGCAAACGAGAGGGTGTTCGAGCTCAGATATAACGAGAATAAAACATATGAAATTAAGTTTGGTAATAGTGTTAACGGTAAGAGACTAAATCAAGGAGATCAGGTGGCCATCTACTATCTCAAATCGACTGGTGTAAACGGAAAGGTCACTAAAAACACATTTGTAAATAGTACTGTTAATGTATATAATACAGCTCAATATAATGAAATTCTTGCAGATGTAAAAGATACATCATTAAACCATCTTACAATCGTTACAGCGATAAACGTTAATATTAGTAATACAGATGATAGTACAGATTTCGGTGAAGAAGAACAGGTATCAGAAATAAAGCAAAACGCTCCAAGATTTTTTAGTTCAGAATATAAGTTAACTACTAAAGGCGATTATAAATCCTTCATCCAACGAAACTATAAAAATTTAATATATGATGTTACAGTACAAAACAATAGTGATTATACTAACGGATATTTAAAATATATTAACGATGAACTTGGTCTTACGGATTATACATTAGACACTAACGCATTGTTCAATCAATACCATTTTGCAGACAGTGCTGATGTGAATAATATATATCTTACTATTGTTCCGAATCTGCGCAAGAATAAGACAGTAGTTACTAGATCAAATTATCTATCAAATGCATTAAAAGAAAAAATAAGAAGTGAAATTGAAGATTATAAATTACTAAATAGTGAAATTGCGTTTATTGACCCAATGTACTTGAACGTAGATCTGTCATTAACATTTTCTGGAGAAAAAAATAAAACATCATATAAAGACTATACTGAGTTACATATACTACGTAACGCTCGTACTCTTATAAATGAAGAAGATTTAAAAACAAAAGTCTTTAATATTATTACAAATTATATTAATACCATTAAGCTTGGTGATGTAATAGACGTTAGATATTTAAATAATGAAATAGAGAAAATCCCGGGCCTAGAAGAAATAAACACTGTAAGAACAGATCGTGATGATCAATCAATACCAGGTCTCTCATTATGTATATACAATCCAATATACAACGGAAGAGATATTAAAGCTATAGATACTAGATATCAGCTTAAACCATATCAAATACCATATATTGAAAATTCAATTTCTTTTAAAAATAAAATTAAAGTAAAATCTACAGTAACTAATAAACGTATTGTTGAATATTGATGGCTGATACTAATGAAAATTGTCCTTTATCTGTTGCGGTTCCAATTGCGGTTTCTGTAAATACATCTAATACGGTCCCTAGTCCTCTAACAAACGTTCACGCTTCATCAGCAACCAACGGTGGCTTTACAAAGATATCTAAGTTTACATTTACCGCAAAACTCACAGGTGAGACATTATCAATGCAAGATTATTTTGATCCTGCAGTATCTAGTACAATCGCTGTGTGGGACTTTGGTGATGGGTATAGTTTAAGTGCTACTAATGAATTAGTAACTACTCACCAATATAAAGTACCAGGAATATATACAGTGTCAATGTATTTTTATGATCTAGATGGAAACGCTCATATCAATACATTCACAGAGAGTATATCTGTTTACAACAAGCATTCAACAGACGTTAAAATATCCACAGAAGAGCTACCCGGGTTGACAGCGAGTGACTCTGGAGCACAAATATATGCCAGCTCAAAGTCCAGTCGATTTAACGCTGGAATAGTAGCGTCTTGGCACGATATATCACCATCCGGAATTTATACACTATATGTTACTGCGAGTGGTAGTAAAGCAAAGCCATATGACACTAAAAATAAATACGCTCACTTAATACCATACAATGCATTTTATAATATTGACGGAGATTTAATTGAAAGTGATGTTGGGTTGCAATTTGAACTTAATAATCACTGGTATGTTTTATCTGGATCATCATCAGGAACCGGTATTATGCCTATCGCAACATCTAAAGTAGACTACTTTAAAGATAACGGATTTGAACCAATGTTATTAGGTGCATCGGTCTCAGCTGAATTTGGTGCGACCGACTTCTCTGTAATTGACGGTGTTACTTCTGTCGCTGGTACCAGTGCAACACAAGAGTATGCAGTCCCGGGTGGTGAAGCAGAAAAAATTCCACAAATTACATATTATGATGATATTCCAAATGACGACCCAGGAGTCAGACTACTATTTAAACTTGATACTAGTAAGCATAAACTTAAAAATTTCTACGTAGATGGAATTGATAATGATATCAATGAAAGTAAACGAAATTTCTTAGAGTCGAATAGTGTAGGATATTATACAATAAGTGGAGCAAATACAATAGAAGGATACACCGTCAAAATTATAAAACCGGCCGTAGACCGTATTTCATTTACTTCAACAGGAATGAAGGAAATGTCGGCGATGACATACAAAAGACAAGGCGATAAATTTCAAGTGTTTGTGAGTTTAGCAGATAAGGATGCAAGTATATTAAAATTATATCCTCAGTTTCTGAAGGCATCAACACTAACATCCGATTATTCGTTTTACTCTACCTGGACTAGCGGTGGTGACTCACATACTAGTAATATTAGTAGCATAAGTACTAATAAATTTCCATATAACACTACAACAGAAAATACAGAGCTAAGCAGCTTTTTATATCTCAATGTTGATCCTTTAAGCGCAGGAACATGGACCTTAAATGTAACGGGTAATGTACCTGGACTATCTAGTCAAGCTGTAGCTGGCATCACCGGTGGTTCTGTTGGCAATGGTAATATCGGCTCCGGAAATGTCGGCGAGGATGCAACGAATTATATTACTGGTTCGTTTACATTTACAGTAATGCCTTCAACCAACGACGTTGAAGTGTATAAAATAAACGAAGATATAGACTATTCTCAAACAATAAAGAGTTATAGATTTCAATCATTTCTACACGAGTACGATAAATTATTTGACGGTGTATTTACGTCCTTTGTTGGAGAAGCGAGCTCGAGCCCAAATGTGTTTGGTAAAACCGTATTTGAAAAAATAGCAAATTTTGTCGCTAATAATAATGATGTTGATTACTGTAATATGGATAATTTACAATCATTCTACGATCTATTTAACGAAGATATAGATATTGTATTACCAGCTCCACCACCAGAACTAAAGCGATTATATGATTTGTTTAGTATAAAGATTACAAAGCTTTTAGGAGATTATGAACGATATGACCAAAGCTTAAATTCAAACTTTTATACAAGCTCAGCTGATGGTAGGAATATAGATTTTGATAATAAGATAACTACATCAACATATACTGTTACAACAGCCGCTAATTTTGTAGCGCGGCAAAGATTTAATAATGAATTTACTTTAATTAGACCACAAAATGTTTGTAGTAAAGCTGTATCTGGTGCTGATACGGATATATTATCTGCATATCCATTATCTACTTACAACGTATATAGTAACTTCGGTTGGCCATTAGATACTTCTATATCAGGTTCAAGTGGTCTAGATGGGTTTTATGACTTCTATCCATACACTACATACGACACGACATCTGCAAATGAAAATATTAAAAACAGTATTATAGATTTTAATAACAATTATAATACTATTACACGTAGTACAACCTCTTTAAGTGCAGACTGGGAAGATACTGGTGGTGTAATATACAAGAATTTAGATTATCAAATTAGAAAGGGGCTTAGTATATGACAATAGACTTTAATACAACCAACCCAATATCATTCCTTGAGTGGAAAGCCTATTATACAGATATTGCTGATGCTTCTGAACTATCAGTAAGATATAATAATTATCTTATAGAATGGAAAGATCAAAAACAAGTTAATGATACTACTAATACCAACTATGCAAAAAGTATCTACGTTCAATTTATAGACAACTTAAATTTATCAACACTTGATAAACCTGTACAAGATTTTATTGAGAGGATAGATGTAGATGATATATATGAGCTTGAACTATCAATTCACTATTTTGCTGAAATTATTCAATCCCAATTACGAAATATTCGAGACATTCGTGAAGAGGTTAAATTCTCTACAACTAAAAACAAGCTAAAAACATCTAAGCTTGGTATACAAAAATACATTAAAAATTTTATTGCCAGGTTGTTAAATAGTGATGAATTTATAAGAGAGCGTACAAATGCAAAAATCAGCGATATTAAACTACAAAAAATTGCAAATAATATTTCAGTTAATTTAAAAAATTACATATCAGATGAATTTGTATATGATATACATAAGATAGATAAAGATTTAAATTTAAATATCGCTAGAAAGGTACTTCGTGAAGTACCTAATGTACTACAAGTAATATCAATAAATAAAAATGGAAAAAAATTAAAAATTCAATCCAATAATGTCTCAACACCTAATAGTATATTAGGTATAAATGATCCGTTTGTAAATTTTGAAAGATTACCAGGGAGATATTTTAGAGGTGAAAATAAAACTATAGACAATCTAAAATTCACACATGAAAAGGGATTAATAGAAAAATATTTAGCAAATGATTTATATCATATATCCGGTAATAAACATAATGCTAAAATAAAACAATTATTTAATAATACAAATCCAACAAACAATCTAGCTCAAAGATATAATCCTAACTTATATAGCACTCCACTCAACATAAAGAGCACTGAAATTTTTCCATTCCAATTATCGTTTAAAAATACAGGAACAACTAATTTTTATTCTAATGGGTTAACATTTAATATCGATTTATCTGCATTTACAGGTAGTGAGTATATTGTACCGAACCCTCATAAATACGAACCAGGTGTTAAGGCTGTTGGTTATATTAAAAATAGTAAAACAGGTGAACGGCTCCGTAATATAAAAATGAAGCAACGGACACCTTTAATTTTTAAATCAAAAAATAATACATATAAAAACGATAATCAGAGCTCGTCTGTAGAGATTTATAATAATAAATTACTTCGAAATTACGGATATCAAAGCCAAGAAAACACGCTAGATTATTCTGTTGCAGGTATAAACAAGAGAGAAGATAATATAAGCTTTTGGGATGATGCGCACGGACAAATAGATTGGAGAAACACTGACACATATCCAATAAGCGTATTAAACTCTTATCCGGAAGCATCTAGATTATCTGATCTGTTAATATCTAATAAGACAGGCATTAAATTACGCAGTGATATATATGGCAATGAGTTTTATTTTATAAAGCCCGTCTACCCAAAGAGAAAAGCGGGATCATCATATGTCGCAGCGGAGAGTACAACGGCATCAAGCTGTACAACTGGTGCAGATTATTATGATGGATTATATTTTAATCCGTTACTATCAGCGCTGTCTTCAGCTGAGTATGAAGCATCTGGAACTTTATATTCTAGTGTAACTGGAGTATATGATGAATTTATTGTTAACGATTCAACCTTATGTTCTATAGCTGCTGTTGCCACTTATAACGGAATGGCAGGACCATTAACTGATTATGAAGTCTATGGTGGTACAGAAAATCAAACTAATACAGCCTTTCCTTGCTCAGAATTACACACCCAAGCCTTATCATGTGGATCGGTTTCAGCTGTGTCGGCAATCGACGGTGGTCCGTTTTTAAATCATCCTGGGACATCTACAGATTTATTAAAAGGATACTTCACAGACACAACAGTACCGTATTTTACAATTGATGCAACAACCATATACACAAACACAGAGACGACATGGGAAAGTTCGTCCCTTAATGATTTCGCGACGTCGGCTGTAAGACTGTTCGATCAACAATTTATAAGCGCTGGAGAAATATATGTTAGAAACATATACACACAAACCGTCGATCCTTTGTCAACTGCTTTTGTAAATGTCTTTAATAAGCATACAACAGGTGATACAAAATCTAATATTTTATCGACAAGTAATATATTAGATTTTGATATTATTGAAAATACAATTTATATCCAAACATCAGCCGAAACTGTAACAGAGTTATATGATTTTGTTGATGGAACCTTTAAAAATAATGCTAGTTCGAAATCCATAATAACGTAGTAAATAATTAATATGTTTAGTACCAAACAATCAGATATATTTTATAACGATGAAACAAAGGAAATGTTTGTTTGTACTGTTAGCTCTATCTCTGCTGAACGATGTGAATCTAATACTACGGTATATGGCGCATTACCTCTAATATACAAAATCAACAAAAACGATAATTATAAAAAATTAGTATATCCAAAAAACCTAAGTACATTTGACACAGATTCAAACTCTGATATATTTAACTTAACACCTGTTTGTGCGGTTACTGGTACGAACTTTAATTCAATAACTAAACCTCTTATTAACTATAATAAGACAACAGAGAGATATTCAGTAACATTTCTAGGTAAGTATGTAACCGACATAGAGGGTCTCAGCCTTAATAATTATATTTTTCAGGATATAGATTCCGATTTTCATTTGCTAGATGCAAAAGTCTATATACCTAAAGATAAAGATGTAACAGCTGATACATTTACATTTGAAGATGGTCATATAAGTTCTGACTTATATGTTGCTGGTAATACTGTTAGAAACAGTAGACCATCATGGTTTAACCCAGCAGGTCAAGAAATAGAGAGATCTACAGATTATCAAATTGCTCCTATGCACGTGCAAGCAACAAGTGCCTTAGGATTTAATTTAATCTTAGATGAAGCGAATACAGCAATAGACTCAGTGACTGGAAATAAAGCTTTTCCGTTTATGTATAGTGGTGGTTTTATAAGCTATAATCCAAAATACACAGCTTATGATCCTAATTATACTATCAGAGTAGATTTTCGAGCCCGGTCATTTAATGTACCGTCACCAACTGCGTATGGTAGTTCCCAGTCTGTTGGTACTTCAGCAACAAGATGGATACAACAATACACAGACTCGACAACAACAAAACACGCAGGCCCTGGTGAAGGGTTTTGTGTTTCATTCTTTAAAAACCCACCTGTAAGCTCGTATGTAATACCTAACGGAATTGGGTCGACACTAGGTTATGCTAAAGCAGGATTCAGTCCAAATGAGGTTACAGGTACCGCACACACAACAGATGGTCTGTATATACATAACAACTGGAGTCCAAATATCGGTCATCATAATATTGGAGCTGGTAATGTTGGTCGACTGGGCCCAGCAGAGAGTTTTATAGGAATTGGTTTCGATGTCGCCGGTGACTTTGCAACTACCTCAGAAGAAAAGCCTGGATGGTATAGTGGAAGCACATCTTGGACAACTACTCCGTGTTCTGTTGCTGTAAGAGGTAGTTCATATTATGACACTCAAGTTCTAACTGCTATCGAAATGAACACTGTAGCTGCATCAGCTGTACCAATGCATACATCAGCTGCAGATGCTGAGTTTGTAGACTATAGAATTGACTTGTCAAATAAAGGTACTAAAGTTACAATTTATAATAAACTCACTAGTGCAACAGACTATAATACAATATTAGAATATCGGTTAAATAAAACAGTAAAGAGTGCTGGTGTTGCTGGTGTTGGAAATGTTGGTATAGGAAATGTTGGTGATCCAGACTCTGGTGCTCCAACAGGTGCTACATATAATCCATGGTATGGCATACAAACAGAAAGTAAATTACCGCTACTAAATGTAGGTTTGTCATTTACTACTAGTGCTTCTGCTAGCCAATTTGAACTCCATAAATTTGAAGTTACTGGTGTTGTTGTTAGTAACCCGTGGGAAGTAAAAGTAGAAGAAGAACAAACACCTCAAACAACCCAAAAAATTGACTATATAAAAGAATCATCTAAGAACTTACGTGAAAAGTTACTTAACGTAGAATCCAGTGATCTTGTAGATGTGGATATGGTTATACCAGCTAGAGCAATAATAGCAGATTCAGTTAATGAAGCTACAAACAAGCCACAAATTACATTATGTGATGGAAGCAATCCAGATGTTATTGAAGATGATGTAGACATTAAAATAACAAAAATACGACCAGAACAAATTGATAAAACTATTGAAGTTGCTGAACGAGGTGAAATACCTAAACTCCCTGGTAGTGTGACTACGATAAAAAGAGATCATGATCATTATATAAATGATGAACTACTTGAGGCGTTCCTCGAAAAAAATAACATTACAGTTAAAGGTAATAAGAAGGGTGTCGGTGACAGAACAGTTGAAACGATCTCGACCGAGTCAAACGATGATGGTGTGGTGGTTGAAGAGATAGTCCGATGGTCGTCTGTTTTGGAGTGTAGGGCACATAGCGTACCAGCTGTTAATTACGAAGTAAAGCCGAAGCTTTTTCACACTGGGCGAGTAGCTTGGGCCAAGATAGACGATTCACATCGCCGAAACGACGATGGCTCTACTAAAGGATACAATATATGGTTCCAAGCTATTATTATAGATGAGTTTATAGAGTCAGATGATCATAATGATTGGTTCGCGAGATCACCGCGCCGTCCAAATGAAACTCGAGGTCGAGAAAAACATGACGAAGAAAAGGCGAATAGTTTATTAGGCGCCTTGGTTCTGGGATTTATTGAATGGTTAACAGACAACCAGCAATTTAAAGAAACTCGTCATTTTGCTCTTCAATGGCAAGCATTTCCAGCTGGAACTCAGCTAAAGAAAAATGAACTACTAGAAAGAATAAACCCCGGCACCAACGAACCATATATTGGAAACATTCCTGAAAATTGGATTACCAATTTTAAAAATATAGGATTTGTACCATTATCGCCAGAGCCCGGTAACAATCCAATTGAATGGAATACTCTTAATAATGAATATAAGGGTGATGTTACTACATTTTTTGGAACCGAATGGGCATGTGCGGCGAAATGGGATATCCCCGAAGCTACGGACGATCCGGACGGGTCTGGAGATGAAGATCCAGTTTCAACTGGAAAAGCCGGTGGATCAAACCAGGAACCATTACCATTATTGAGCGAAGATTAAAGTAAATAAATGAATACATTTACATATACAGTAACAGCAACACCAGCAGCTGGTAAAGGTTCAACATTTACCAAGTCTCAGGACTTGACTGGTACTACTGATGTTACGTTTTCATTATCTGGTCTATCAGCTTTTGATGGAACCGGTGGTGGTTCTTATAGAATGAATAAAGTTGTTGTTGATTTTGATGATGGAGAAGAATTGGTTATAACGAGACCATTATCCGGAACTACAA
>Ga0208299_1002239_pt1 | contig 13255 bp, 17 predicted proteins | sample 15_taG_FD_184089 | JGI IMG/M metagenome (GOLD analysis project Ga0208299, IMG submission 184089) | Marine viral communities from the Subarctic Pacific Ocean - 15_ETSP_OMZ_AT15312 metaG (SPAdes) (version 2) | ecosystem: Environmental > Aquatic > Marine > Oceanic | place: Pacific Ocean | collected...
AGTGGGTAACAAAATATCAAAAGGTGATTATGCTGATTATTTTGCTCAATATGAAAGTTATAAAGAAAGTTTTTGGGATAATAGACCTGACATTGATAATTTATTAGATGACCATAAGAATAGTAAATGATAATAATACCTCACACACAAGAAATGATAGATAGAGCTAAGGTTCGAGCTACCCAAATGGGGGCTATAAAAAACTCTATAACAAAAGGAACAGGAAACTTAGCCGGGTTTTTAGGAGAAGAAGCTTTCTGTGCTTATACAGGTGCATCAATTGTTGGAGGAAAAGATTATGACGTAGTGTTAAATAATGAAAAAGTTGAAGTAAAGACTAAAAGAAGAACGGTGGCTCCCAAATCAAACTATGATGTTTCAGTAGCAAACACTAGTACCCACCAGAATCCCGACAAATATGCTTTTATAAGTTTAGAGTTTGGTGAAAATATAAAAAAATCAAATGGTCAGAAGGCTTATAAAAACCTAAAAAACGTTTGGTATTTAGGGAGTAAAAACGCAAAAGCTTATTTTGAAGAGGCAACTAAATGGGATAAAGGAGATGTAGATAAGTCTAATAATTTTACTACGTTAGTAGATATGTGGAACTTACCTATTTCAAAGTTAGAAGAATAAGAAATGAATTGTGATTTCAAAATAATATATGAGTGTAAGTCCGATGTAGAGACTGCTCTGGCCCTTTACAGAGAGCAGATTTTGTTTTCAAACATCGATTCTTATTATTGCAAGAAACACGAAGGATATCATTTAGGACACAACTATAGATTTAGTAAAAAGAAAATATTAAAAATATACAAAGCTAGACCAAAGGAGGTCTCAAATGCCAAAAGTTAGTGCCCATTTAGGATTTACATTTAGAGTAGGTCCATTAGAACAAAACCAATATGGAAGAGTAGATTTATCTGTTGACCAGATAGATACGGAACTTCCTATAGAACCGCAGTTAGAAGAATCTAAAAAAGTAGCTGATGTGATGTGGGAGTTTATAAAAGGTAAGGTAGACTCACAGATAGAAGAAATGTTAGACAATGGAGAATAATTCTTCCGAACGAGCTATTGTTTTAGAAGCTATTTTAGCTGAACGTGAACGTCAAGACGTTTCTTTTGGGGAACAGAACCATGATGATTCTTGGTGGAATTTATTGTCCACACAAAAACATGGGAAAGTAGCTGAAGAAATTTTTGGTTACAGTGATACTAAATTATTTATTGAAATTGTACAAACCTGTGCTACTTACTTTGCATGGGCAGAAGCAATTAGAAGGAGATTGAAGAATGGAAAATAGTGCTGAAGAAGCTATAGAAAAGCTACTAAAAAAGAAATCCCTAAAGTTTGTTAGGGGTGATAGTGACACATTTGTTAATAATAGAATACCTTTTGATATTCCCGTTCTAGATAAACTTACTGGAGGTGGTATTCCATTTAAGAAAATGACTCTTATATATGGTCCAACTAATGTAGGAAAGTCTTATTTAGCGTCTCAAATAGTAGCTAATGCTCAAAAAATGGGTGGTAAAGCTGTTTGGGTAGATACGGAATTGTCTTACGATAAAGACTGGATGGGAAGATGCGGGGTAGATAATACTAAGATATTGGTTTCTCAACCCACGACAGGTGAGGAAGCTTTAGACCATGTTAGAGAAGCAATGTTAGAAGGCTTTGAAGTTATAGTATTAGATAGTATTGCAGGTTTAATTCCATCTGCTATCTCAGAAGAAGTTGCTAAAGGTGACTTTGCCCATAGTCCAATGGCTTGGCAAGCAAGATTTGTAAATAGTTCTTTCCCCAAACTTTTCCCCTACTTACAGCATGGTTCAGCTTTTGTAGCTATAAACCAAGTACGTGCTAGTATGGGACCTGTAGCATTAGACAATATGCCTGCGGGTCAAGGACAAGTTTACTTTGCTCATTCTATATTACAAGTCCAAAGAAAAGGTTGGATAGAAGAGAAGGACAAAAAAGTTGGATTTAATATGAACATTAGACTTAGGAAGACCAAGACTGGAGGAGAGAATTGGGATTCTGCCATAGTTCCATTCAGAGTTGAGGGTGGGATTGATGTTATTGAAAGTTATCTTAGAGATGGTATTGACCAAAAAATAATTACTCAAGCAGGTGCATGGTATACATATGGTGATGTAAAAGTTATGGGTATGAATGGATTGAAAGAGAAGTTTATTGAAGATGAAAAATTGTTTGAAAAACTAAAAGATGAACTTACCTCCTAGAGATTATACAGACCAAGAAAATTTGATTGCAAATTGTTTGTCTGAGTTTGGTATGAGATATGACCAACAAGTTTACTATCATCCATACATAGTAGATTTTTACATCCCAGAAATAAAAATGGTTGTAGAAGCAGATGGAGTGTATGGACATCTATCAAAAAGAGATAGAAAAAGAGATGATGACTTATTATTGATGGAAGATATTGAGTATATTATACATATAAAAGAAACTACGTTAGAAAAAATAAAGGCGAAATTATGGCTGGAATTAACCAAATTAGACCAGTAAAAACAAAAACTAAAAAAAAGAGTCTTTATAATGAAGATTCTTGGCTAATGAATCAGATAGATGACCACTTAGAAGGTGTTATGGACGCCCCTAGAGAAGGGGTTTTTTATCCTTCAGCATTAGGAAACCCTTGTGATAGATATTTATGGCTTTGCTATAATGGCAAAATGGTCAGTCAAACTCTATCTCCTAACTTAGAAAGAATATTTCAAAATGGAAGTTCTTTAGAAGACAGGGTAGATAAATGGTTAGATGATATGAAGATACTAATTGACCGAGAGGTTGTGGTTAAGCAAGACCTTCCTCCTATTTCCGGGAGAATAGACTTTTTAGTTCAACATTATAACTACGGAGAACATCCTATAGAATTAAAATCTATTAATACTTCAGGGTTTTATAAGTTGAAATCCCCTAAACCAGAACATGAAGTACAATTACAAATTTATTTGAATATAGGAGACTATAATCAAGGCACTGTTTTGTATGAGAATAAAAATGACCAGAAAATAAAAACTTTCATTGTTCAAAGAGATATTGAAAAATGGAATAATATTTTAAATAGATGTTTTAAAATTCAAGACATGTTGGCAAGACCTGAAAGTTGTACAGGTACGTCATGGTGTGCTTGTAAAAAAGTAGGAGGTGCCTCATAATGGAACAAAGAGATACACATTGGACTCCCATAAAAGCAATTGGGAGGGCTAGAAAGAATGTAGAGTCTTTTGGGATTCCTATTTTTGACCCAAATCTTCCTAAAACACATGATTTAGTATTTGGGGAATTAGCAAGTTATCCTGATAATGAACTAGAAAAGTTTTTAGTTATTTATGGTGGATATAAAGCTTCATTAGAAACTAAACTTGCGGATATTGAAGCTGTTGTGGGGGCATTAGAAGCAGCTTTTAATGAAGGATACAACACAGCTTTACACACAGTGGCGAAAGAATATGAAGAATCTGGAGTAAAAAAACCTACTCGTGAAGAGTTGAGAGGTGAAGTTATGACTAGATTTGATGAATTAAGAGAACAGAAAAAAGATATAATTGACCAAACGGTTGAGTTAAAAAAGTTTCAAGGGTTACTAAATACCTATACAACTGCTTATCAAACTGTGAGTAGAGTGGTTACTTTACGTACTAAAAGAGCAGAAAGTATTTAGTTTTTAGTATAATATAGTATGGAATTTATAGGATTAGATACATCCTCATTTGCTATCCATGCTGTAGTTATAAATGAAAAGGAAGAAATTACAGAGATGTATAAATGGGAATGTGATAGAAAAGCAAATTATTTTGATAGGTTTCCTGAGTTATTAGAAAGCTTTAGTTTAGGTTTGGATGATATCGACTCTAGATATGCCGCTTTAGAAGACTCAGTACCTGCTGGACGAAACTCTAACAATATGACAAAACTTTCTCGAGTCGTTGGAGCAGTCTGGGCATTCTTAATTAAAGCTAATATTGAAACTTCTTTTGTCCCTCATGGAACTTGGAAAAAAGCTGTGATAGGCAAAGGAAATGCTAAAAAAGAAGATATAATGAAATATGTAATAGAAAAGTGGGGAGATAAGTTCCCCGAACAGGATTATGCAGACGCAGCATGTCTCGCATTATGGAACAAAAGGAGGTTCTAGTATGATAGGTGCAGGTGGACTAAGTAAAGTAGTAAGAGGATTTCAAATGTTTTTCCCGGGTAAGAAGGAAGAACCTAAAAGAAAGTATGAAGATAAATTTCCTAAGAAACTTCCAACTATAGAAGATGTAAAAAAAGAGTATGGTGCTGTTGTTTGGTGTAAGTTTGCTAAATGTGGTAGTAACCAACAAGTAAAAAATTTACAGAGAACTACAGGAACTTTATTGAAGAGACAAAATTACACGCCAATCAATGAACAAGAACATGTTTGGGCTGGGGTATGTACTAGAGGTGAAATAGGGATGCAATTCAATGAAATAAGATTGCCCGGTGGGTCTAAGGTGAAGGTTCCAAGTTGTTACACAGCTCATACAGATAAAACAGGATACTGGGATTTCTCTCAATTTCTAAACTCAGATGGAAGTCCGTTAGGTGGGAACATAGATTCTCAACATGTATCTGACGATGGATACGGAGCCCTTGATAGCAATAGTATATACGATTAATTATGCCTAAACATATACCAGACGAAATTAAACTTAAAGCAATGGAATTGTTTCTTAAAGGAGATAAAACTGCTAAACAAATAGCGGAAGAAATTTCTACTGAAGAGCATGCTGTTTCCCCGCCTACTATATATATGTGGGCTAAGAAAGATAAATGGGGAGAACAAAAAGCTGTAGCTATATCAGATACCCAAAGAAGTTTAGCTGAATCAGAAGGCCAAAGATTTGCTAGGTTACAATCTGAACAGTTAGATGGTTATACTGAAATAGCTAATAAAGCAGTACGAGAAATGAGTGAGTTGCATTATGACCGAGCGTTGGATGCCGCTAGGGCAGCTGACATTGGTATAAAAGGGCAGCGAGAGGTTCTTCAAGGCATGATAAATCTAGAGTTTGTTCAAGATATTATGTCTGTTTTAATCGAAGAGATATCAGACCAAGCTACTCTACAGAGAATTGGTGTAAAACTTAAATCTATCGAACAAAAACATAGGGACATATAGCAATGGCTAAAGACATTATTAGTGTCGGAGGAGCATTTGATATGCTTTCCGATGGATTACTAGAACAAAAAAGATATGAAGTAGGGAGCTTTAGAGAGTTTATTGAAAACATATGGGCTCTTTCGTATGATAACCCAGAGTATTTCAAAGCTTGGCATGTAAGTCTACTTGCTGAAGATATTGAAGAATGTTTAGAAACTGGCTTAAATTATGTAGGTATTCTCCCTCGTGGACATTTTAAATCTACAATTTTAGGGCATGCATTTAGTGTTTGGAGATTGCTGAAGGCTCCTAGAGATATGTCCATACTTTATCTTTCTTATAGTGATGGTATGGCTAAATACCATATTGCAGAGATAAATAAGATTGTCGCAAGAAATCCAATTATCCCAGAGTTACTTATAAACAGAAACCCAAAAGCTGATTTTTCGGCTAGATTTTATAAAAACAATAAACCTATGGAAATCATGCATGGTGGATTGTTTTCTTTCAAACGAGGTATGCACGTGAATGGGGCACTAATTGCTGATGACGTTTTGAGAGACCCTGAGAACCCATTGAATATGGGACAGATAACTAAAGTAGAAGACCACTTTATGACAGAGTCTATGTTCATTCCTCTAAAGGAAGCCCCAGTAATAGTTGTTGGGACACCAATGATGCCAAACGATATACTGGCTAAGTTACAAGATGATGAACGATTCAAAGCTAGAGTACTACCCGCACTAGACCCAGTGCCGGGAAGAAGAGTTTTAGCTCCAGAGATAATGAGTGAGAAGTACCTGTTAGCACAGCAAAAAGCTAGACCTAAATCTTTTGCTTCAGAGTTTATGTTGATTCCACATTTTGCTACAGAGTCTTATTTTGATGTTGAAGACATTGAAAAGTGTGAAGACGATACTTTAAGGTCTCTTCCAGCAACCAAAAAATATACAGACTTGAAACCCGATGATTATATATTTGGTGGGTTTGATGTAGGAAAGAAAAAACACCCATCTCATTTAGTTTTGTTTAGAAAACGAGGTGATGATATAAAACAAATTCACCACTCTTTCTTAGATGGTTGGAGTTATTCAGACCAGATAGAATATTTAAATGAAGTAGCCGATAATTTTAATTTAACTTCAGGTTATGTTGATAACACTAGAGGGGAATTAGAAGACCGTGGTTTAGACGCTAGATGGATGCCTATGCATTTTTCACAAAAAACTAAAAATACTATGGCTTCTGTCTTTGAAAATTTTGTTCATTCTGGTATATTAAAACTAATCAAAGACGAAAGACAGAGACAACAGATTCTGTCTGTAAGCAACGAATTGAAAGCTCCTGATACTCCAATGGGTCATGGGGATGCTTTTTTCTCAATTGCAATGGCTTTACAGGCAGCACATGATACAGCGTATAAGTTTGTAGATTTAGGAAATGCTTCGGATTGGTTTAACGCTTTGAGTCCCGGGGAGAGCCCGGAGAGTCGTAGGCAAATGGATAATGAACGGAAGGGTGCAGACCCAGAAATTAACTCTTTGCAAATGATACCAGTTAATCCGAGTGAGAGGGCTACTTCTGCACCAAACCCGCAATGTGGTGACCCTGTTTGTAACCCTTCTTTTTGGGTTCCAGAAAGAGGTCTTTGTCTATATTGCAATCATAGACAACAATAGAATAACTTAATAGGAGAATTTTTAAATGATATCAAAGAATAAAATAGAAACACGCACAGAAAGTAAAAGTATAATCACAGACCAAGCAGAAGTTATTCTTAGTCATAGGTATTATTTAAAAGACACTAACGGAGATATTATAGAAGATTCTTCAGAGCTATTCTCTAGAGTTGCTGCTGCGGTATCTAAAGTAGATACAGACTATGGCAAATTGCCTGTGGATGCTCAACTAACAGAAAAAGATTTTTATACCATAATGTCTAATTTAGAGTTTATTCCTAACTCCCCAACACTAATGAATGCGGGAACAGAACAAGGAACTCTTTCAGCATGTTTCGTACTACCTTTAGAAGATAGCATGGAAGGTATAATGAAGGCTGCAACTGACAGTGCTATGGTTCAAAAATTTGGTGGCGGGACAGGTTTTGCGTTGTCTAACCTGAGACCTAAAGGAGATAAAATACAATCTACTCATGGGATTGCTTGTGGTCCTATAGAAGTACTAAAGACACTATCAAGGGTGTCATCTATGATTACACAGGGCGGAAAGAGAGATGGTGCTAATATGGCAGTAATGTCTATATACCATCCTGATATTTTAGATTTTATTGACTGCAAAAAAGTTGAGGGGGATATTCATAACTTTAACATATCTGTTGGAGTGGATTCTAACTTTATGCAAGCAGTCGAAAACAATATGGATTACAAGTTAATTAATCCAAAAAATAATAAGGTTGACGGAACACTTAATGCTAGAGCAGTATTTAATAAAATTGTAGAAGGGGCTTGGAGAAACGGTGAACCCGGCATGATATTCCTAGACCAAGTAAACAAAGACAACCATGTCCAAAAAGAATATGGTGAAATGATTGCTACAAACCCTTGTGGTGAACAACCCTTATTAGGAAATGAGTCTTGTAACTTAGGTTCTATAAACCTAGCAAAATTTTACCAAAGGTCAGATGGACCTACTCATGGTTGGGAAGAAAAAATAGATTGGGCTCGGTTAGAGTGGGTAACTAGAAAGTCTGTCCACTTTTTAGATAATGTTATTGATGCTAACAAATATGCAACTTCAGATATAGAAAAAATGACAAAAGCAACTAGAAAAATTGGGCTAGGGATTATGGGGTTTGCTGATTTACTAATACAAATGCAAGTACCTTATGGCTCAAAACTTGCTAGAGAAGCCGGAAGCAGACTAATGACATCTGTTAGAGAATGGGCGGATGATGAATCTAAAGAATTGGCTAAGTCTAGAGGAACTTTCCCAGCATGGGAAAAAAGTACATACAATGTTCCTTTCAATGATGAAGCAACTCAAAAATTTAGAAATCACTGTAGGCTAACAGTTGCTCCTACAGGAACAATATCAATGATAGCTGATACATCTAGTGGGATTGAACCTACTTTTGCATTGGCTTGGAAAAAACAAAATATATTAGAAGGAAAAACTTTAAATTACGTAAACAAGTATTTTGAAGAAGACGCTAGGAAGCACGGTTTTTATTCAGAAGATTTAATGGACTACTTAGCGGATGGTGGAACACTAGCCACTGTACCGGAAGTTCCAGATTGGGCTAAGGCAGTATATGCCACAGCACCGGAAATATCTCCAAAAGACCATGTTCTTATGCAAGCATCTTTTCAAAAAGCTTGTGATTCAGGTATCTCTAAAACAATTAATTTCCCAAACTCAGCTACTCGAGAAGACGTAGAAGACGCTTATATGTTAGCATGGAAAGAGGCATGTAAGGGAATTACCGTCTATAGAGCAGGGAGCCGGGAGAAAGAAGTCCTTGTAAAAGGTAACGCAGACAAATCAGAGCAACCAACATTGACTGGTTTTGAAATAGAGGAAGAAGCTATAAATAAAACAACTGATATAAAATGTTGTACTACACCTAATGTAGTGTTTGCGGATGGCTGTGAGACTTGTAAGTCTTGCGGATGGAGTGCCTGTTTAATTTCATAGGGGGTTAAATTGGATAACGAAGAACGAAAAAAATTTGATAATACATACTATAATCATCAGGAAGAGATGAAGGGTATCGCAGATATTTTAGATAGTCAAGAAGACTTGAAATCTAAGATATTACTTTTAACAGAAAAAATTGACAAATTGACTATTTTGTACACAGATTTAGCAGAAAAATATGTACACGAAAACAATCAACTTCGTCAAGAATTGACTGGTAGAAGATAAATTAGAAAAATAGAGTATAATATAAGTAGAGAAGTATTAGGAGAAGTTAATGGTAATAGGAAATATGCTTTCTGATTCCGGTCAGCAATATGTAGCTGCTAAAGATGACACTGGAACTTGGAGAATATTAAACACTTGGCATGAAGATTTAAAAACTATGAATGCTGATGAAGATATCTCTGACGATAGTTCAGCGGTTGTTGTATTATCAGAGGGGCAATTTATTGCTCTAATAAAAGAAGCGGCTAGTCAAGGTGTGTTGGAGAATATAAACATATCAACTGACGTGGATACTGCTGAATTAGAGTATGAAATTGAGACTAAAAATAAAGAGATAGAAGATTTAAAAGACCAGTTAAGTAAACTAAAAGAAGAGAAAACCAAGATTGAAAAGGTTGCTTCTCATTCTGAAGAGTTTGAATTAAAAGACAAAGCGATGGACAACATACTAAAATTAGTGTCTATGCAAGATATTACTAAACTAAGCAGGGATTAATAATGAAATTATCTGAATATCTACCACAAGTTCCTCAGATGCAGCAACAAATGGCTGATTTGAACAAACAAATTAGTTTATTAGATGTTATGAAATCTACCGGGGATACTGGTAGTGCTCCTACTGTTGGACTGGACCAAATTGTAAATACATGGGTACGTCATCAAATGGCGTATCGTCAACAGTTAGTTCAAGATTTACAAACGGTTGTTATGTCTGTAGAAGAAATTCGTGGACCTTTATCCCATATTACAGGAGAAGTATTTAGGCGGGGTATAGAAATAATACCTAATAAAGAAAATTCTGATAAAGAGCAAATTACTAAATTAAAAACTTGGTTATCCGACTGTAATGTTTTTGACCAGAGTTTAGAAGAGGTACTAAGACAGTTCCACATGGATTTAAATTCTTTAGACGATGCATTTTTGTACTTAGCTAAAGAATATAAAGATGAAGGAAATGGTAATGTTTCTTCTCGATTACAGGAAATTAGAAGATTAAATCCAGCTCTTGTAGAGTTTGATTTAGACCAAGCCGGGCTACCTAAAAATGCCCATTTTATATGTACTATTCATAGACAGCTCACACAAGAAACTCCGGGGACTTGTGAAGATGAGAATTGTAATGTGAAGTTGGTTCCTGCGATGTATAAATACTACCACAGAAATCAACATATGTATTTTACAGATACTGAAGTTATTCATTTATCTAAATTTTCTCCATCTGAAACATACGGATGGTCTCCAATACTTACAATATTTGAAAAGGCGTTGACCTTAATTGGTATGGATAAAAATTTATACCGATTCTTTTATGAAAGAAAAATGCCTGCTTCAATGATTATGGTCACTACAGATGACCCAGAGAGTCTAAGAAGAGAAAGAGAACATATTGCAGCTCAAACTCGATTAGACCCCAATTATGTTCCGATGGTAGCAGTCTCAGCACGAAACCAAAGAGGTAGGGTGGATATGGTGAGGCTGTTCCATACGTTACAAGAAATGGATTATTTGCCAGTACGTGAGGAAATTAGAGAACGTGTGGCAGCTATGTGGGGTGTTACTCCAGCATGGCAAGGAGCTCCAGATGCTTTTGGTGGTATGTCGTCACAAACACAACAACTAGTGGTGATGAGCCGAGTTGTAGAAAGTGACCAAAGACTAATACATGAAAAGGTATTCCCAAGAATCCTAAAGGCATTTGGTATAACTGATTATGACATACAGTTACCTCAACCAGAAGAAAAAGCAGAGAATACACGAATTTCTTTTGCCCAACAGAAAATAGCTATTGCTAATCAATTTTCGCAATTAGGTTTTGATGTACAGCTAAAAGAACAAGATGTTCCATTTTGGGAAGCGGACTTTATTGTTAGTGGTAAACCCGTACCTACAGCACAAATGCAAGCAGAGCAAACTGCATTGGGTATTCAGCAAACTAGAAAAGCCATGGAGCAAGAAGAACAACAAATGCAAATGGCTCAAGAACAAGCTGCAACGGCTCAAGAAGAAGGACCTGTTGACCCTGAAGAAGGGGCAGAGCCTATTCAAGCAATGCAAAAAGCTTATAAGCCTCCTTCACAGAGGAAGTTTAAAGGACGAACTGGAGGAGTAACCCCGGATTGGTCTGATAAGCACCCCGATGAGGAGAGAGACATTGATGCTTATACAGAAGCTAGAGAAAAAAATCAATTGACTTTATCTAAAACGTGGATTGAATCTTTAAACGAAAAGGGATTTGCTTCGCCTTTAATAAAAGAGGTGGCTCCAGACATGACACAAATGTGGTTTTCTGAAAATAATGTAGACTACATCGCACAATTGTCTGGGAATGGTATAACTACAATTGAAAAAGCTGTGTTTGGAGACCCTACTAGATTTAGTAGAGTGAAACAAACTGGCAATAGGAAACCTACAGAACCAACAAAAATTAATTTAGACGATGAATAAAAAGAATAAACAAATTAAGAAAGAAAATGGTGGGGGTGGCGGAGCCGCTACTTCAGGTTCTTTTGGAGGTGGTGCAGGCACTGTCTTTACTTCAACTAACTCTGGTATATACTCTCCAACGCATGGTGGGGGTAGTCAGAAGAAACGAAAAACACGAAAGAAAAAAAGCGGGATAGATAAACTTGCAGATTTTATAACTGGCAATTCTCCAGAACGTAAAATGATAAAAAACTTGACCTCTTTTGTTGTTAAGGCTCTTGAAAAAGATGAGAAAAAATTTCAAGAAGGCAAAAAATTTAGACAGCAAACTAGTTCTACTGCAATGAATGATAACGTTGCTCGTGTTGATTATATGAAAACTTGGATGGGTGGATATCAAGCAGATGCTTTGGAAAGAGGCGGTGCCAAAGACCAAGGTAATTATGTTAGCGATGAGATAGAAGAGGAAACAGAAGAAAGGGAGTTCAAATAAGTGTTGAATTTCCCTAAGTTATATGATAGTCTATGTTCTAAATGTAGAGGTCATATGTATAAAAACGAAGATAAGGACTTACAATGTTTTACTTGTGGTAAGATATTAGTAGTCACAGTACGGAGGCATTATGATTCCACAAATAGCTCACTCAGAGATAAAAAGAAGGAGAGCACTAGGTTGGACATGGACCAACTTAGCAAAATGGATAGAAGAAGAGTACGGAACGAAAGTTCATCGAACAACCATTCAAAGGTGGTACGACAAACAGGTTTGGGCGGACAATCAAGAGGACTTACCGCAGGAAGATAATTTATCTGACCGAATAAAACTCGATAAAAAAGTCGCAACACATAAAAGTGAAGCTAATTTTTATAAAAAACTTTATCAACAATCCTTAAAAGAGAATACTAAACAAGACCTTATTGTTGAAACTATTCAAGAATTTACTAAAGCTTTCCCAGCTGTCCCATTAAAACACCTAGATAAAACTGAAAAGACTCCTTTTGGACATCAAAAACAAATTATGGTGACTCCTTTATCTGATACTCACGTAGGGGAACAGGTGTATAAAGAACAGATGAGAAACTTGAATGAGTACAATTTCGAGATATTTAATAGACGTATGTATGGTTGGGCTAATCAAATAATAAAACATGCATCTTATAGAAGACAAATAGCTCCGGTAGACGAACTAATTATTCCTATGTTAGGAGATATGATTAGTGGAGACATACACGAAGAGTTGGCTAGGTCTAATATGGCTAACTGTATGGAGCAAATGATTAGAGGAGCTAGTATTATAGGACAAGCCTTGATGTACTTAGCCCCACATTTTACAAAAATCAAAGTCCCATGTGTAGTTGGTAATCATGGTAGGATGACTAGAAAGCCTCCTATGAAAGACAAGTACATGGATTGGGATTATATGCTATATCAATGGATTGCTTCTTTCTGTAAGAATCAAAAAAACATAGAGTTCCATATTCCTAGAAGCTTTATGACCACATTTAAGATACACGATAAAGTTGTTCTTATAATGCATGGGGATTCTATATCAGGTGCTGGTAGTAGCGGGGCTATCACAGGTGCTATTACTAAATTAAGAAGTGTGTTTCAATACAAAAAATCATTACAAAGAGAAATAGAAGATGCTATGGATAACGATGCAGAGATAGAGTTTGATAGTGTAATGATTGGACACTTTCATAGAATAGATGAAATAGATATAGGAACAGGTGAATTGCATATCTGTGGTACAATGAAGGGACCTGATGAGTTTGCTTTACAG
>Ga0208299_1002240_pt1 | contig 13254 bp, 26 predicted proteins | sample 15_taG_FD_184089 | JGI IMG/M metagenome (GOLD analysis project Ga0208299, IMG submission 184089) | Marine viral communities from the Subarctic Pacific Ocean - 15_ETSP_OMZ_AT15312 metaG (SPAdes) (version 2) | ecosystem: Environmental > Aquatic > Marine > Oceanic | place: Pacific Ocean | collected...
CTATGACTGGTACTGAAATTAATTATCCTAGTTTTGATTTATCACAAATGTACCCAATTATTATGGGTATGCTTGGTCTAGGATTTGCTCGTAGTTATGAAAAAACTAAAAAAGTAGATGATAGACATTGATTGATTTTGAACCATTAAAAGATAGAATAAAATCTCACGAAGGTTATCGTGATACTGTTTATATGGATCATTTAATGAACGCTACTATAGGATATGGTCATTTATGTAGAAAGGATGAAACATGGATTAAGGATAAAATATACCCAAGAAAACAACTTGAAAAAGTTTTTGAGTATGATTTTAATAAAGCTGTAGATCAAACTGATACTTTATTAAAATCAAGATTGAGTGTTAGTAAAGACACTTTTAACAAAGATGCGTATTTTGTGCTAATTGAAATGGTATTCCAACTTGGAATTGGAAATGTAAAAAAATTTAAAAAAATGTTTGCTGCCCTTGAGAACCAAAACTGGTTGTTGGCATCACAAGAAATGTTAAATTCCCGATGGGCAAGACAAACACCACAAAGAGCTAGTGATTTAAGTAAAATTATGGCAAGTTTAGTATAAAATATAGGGGGAAAATGAATGAAATATAATGCAGATCCTCGTAATTGGCGATTCACATATTGATGATAGACAAAATTTAGATAGATTTACCGCTTTAGGTAAGTTTATTATAGATAAACAGCCTGAATATATCGTTTCTATAGGCGATTTTATCACTTTAAACTGTCTTTCGGCATGGGATAGGGATAATAGAGCTACTTTAGAAAATCAACGCTATTATAAGGAGATTTTAGCTGGTAATAAAGCAATGGATATGTTGGAATATCCACTACATAAGTATAATAAAGGAAAAAGAAGGGGAAAATATAAGCCTAAAAAGTATTATCTTATGGGAAATCACGAAGATAGGCTAACAAGATACCTTATTAAAGATCCTACTTTTGAAAAACAAGTAAGTATTGAAGCCAATTTAAACTTAAAAAAGAGAGGTTGGCGTGTTGTACCATATAAATCACATATTGATATTTATGGTATGTCATTTACCCATATTCCAATAACAGGAAATGGTAGTCCAATTTCAGGAGTTAATGTATGTAGGAAGGCACTCAATCTATACTCTAATTCGGTCATATTTGGCCATACACATCAGTTTAATGTAGAAAATATGTTTAGGCATGGGGCAAAGCATTTAATCCAAGCATTGAATGTAGGATGCTTTTTTGAACATACTGATCCTTATGCAGAAGGAGCAGTAACTCACTATTGGAGAGGTATTATTATGTTAAATTGTACTAAAAAAGGTCAATTTGACCTAAAAACTATTTCTTTACCTTATCTGAAGAAAGAATATCTTTAACTTTTTGCAAATAAACGATAGCATCCCATAATTCTTCAATCGCATCATCTATCCAATCCGCTAGAGATTTTTTAGATGTTACCATAGTATTATTGAACTTTTTTATACCTTTTTCCGATCTTTCAGCAAATTTATTAAGCAATTTTTGAACTAAAGGATCTTTTGTAAAAGCAAAGGGGCGTACAATATTACGCCCCTTATTACCCTTATGTTCCATGATTAAAATGTAACTCCCATAAAATAATCGCAAAATCCACTAGCGGAGCAATAATGTTGGCATCTCACATCCTCCCCTTTGCGAAAGACAATTCTACAGCCCTTGCCTTCCACAAGCCCCTCGTTTTCTAGATATTGTAGAGCTAACTCTTTTGAATCTAGAACTCTTTTGGCAGTTTTTACGCCATCTTTATAGACAGCCCATTTATCACTTTTTGCCCACCTTTCACTAGGCGTACATAAAGGCAAACTTGTAGATTTTTCAGCATCTTGATGATGTTTTATTCTTGCCTTAATATAAGCATCCTGTTCATCAGGTGTCCACCTTCTAATAGGTATCATAACCGCCTGATGTTTAGGATAATTATCGCTTTTTTCTACCCTATACATAGACCAATCTCTAATAATTGCTAGAATATTCAATGAACGAACTTTTATTTCTTTGTTGTGCATTGTTAATTTTTCTTGGTTTTTTCTACACAGAAAATCAAGAACATTTAATTGGTTTTCCCATTCGGGCTTACCATCTTCTACAGCATGAAGAACTTGCCAAGCAGATGTAACCTTAAAATCAACTAACCTTCCTTCAGCTTCAAGAAGATCAAATTGACCACTTAATGTCCAATCATTAGTTATGTCTGAATCCTTGTAAAATAGCCTTTTTTCAGCAATATCCTTATGTCCTCTCTTTGAACGCTGTAAGACATGATGAACATTTGTACCTAGTAGAGAAAATATTTGATCGGAAACATCTTTCTCTACTAAATCCCAATTTCTCATCTCCAACACCCTAATTCTAGCGGGTTGAATAAGTCTTGTAGCTGTAATATTAGATCCTCTTGGTTGATAAGGATCATTGCTGACAGCCCTTACAATAGATGCGGGTAAATTATTGTTATTTGTATATTTCATATTAAAATGGAATATCATCTAGTTCTTCTTTGCCATCACTAGCAGATTCCGAACCATTATCACCATCTTCCAAGCCCTCAAATTCTTTTGCTCGTAGAATAATATTTCTTATTCCTTCAGATAATTGATTAAAAGCCTCTTTTTTGCCATTTTGATAGTCATCAACAGAAAAAGAGATAGAAGGAGTAATTTGTTCAGCTATTTCTGAACCTTTTGGTAGAGGCATCACAGCCCCAACTTTACTCTTTCCATTACTTCCTATGATAACATTAAGCATACAAGGAACACCAAGTAACTTAATAATGTCAAAACCTTGCTTTTCCTTTTCAGTAAAAGCTCGGCCTCGCCAAGATGTTAAATCTATCCCTAAATTAGATTTTTCGTGTAGAGATAGAGTATAAAATTTACTTATTGTTAATGGTTCAGTAGTAGATTCCTTTAATTCTGTAGGTAATTCCCAAATTAAAAGGACTTGCCTACGCCAACTAATTTCCCCATTAAAATTTGATTGTTGAGTACCAAGATCTAATACCTTGATACATCGGGCAGTATAAGTACCAGCTTCAACTTGTTTAAAGCTACCACCTTCGCCTCCACTTGCTATAATACTTGTCATTTTTACCTCTTATGGTTATATTTACTAAAGTTAATCAGTACTACAAAGGCACTAGATAATCAAGTATTTTGTTGATAAAAGTTAATCTAAATGATAATAAAAGATTTGTGGATAATAAATTATTGGCAGAACAAAGGAGAGATGAGGTTGTTACTAAATATGGTGGTAGAAACCTTGCTAGACTACTAGGTATATCTCATCCCGCAGTATCTAAATGGAAAGTAATACCTCCTTTCAGGGCTTTTCAGATAGAAAGTCTAGGGGAATTTAAAATGGAATATATAAGACCTGATTTTAACTTTAAATTCCCTAGATAAAAATCCTTATTTTAAGCTATTTTTTTATAGCAATGCTATGGCAATGCTATAGCTATGCTATAAATTCGCAATGCGATTTTATCCCCTTCATCTTCATCTTCATCTTCACCTTCACCTTCAATTTCACACAAGATAACACTAGACATCCCTGTTTACTTTTGGTAATAAAATAAAAATTAACTTTTGTTAAGAGAGGTCTTATGTATATTGATAAATTTGAAATTTTGTCTGTAGGAACAAAATGGATAGGAAATAAAAAAAAGAAGAACCAAATTTTAACTCGTCATTATAGTGATGAAGGAATAATTTTGAAAAAAATACTTCCACTTGTAGATGCTTTTGATGATGCTCATCATCCTCACGCAAGGGATGTAACTATAACTGTTACATTTAAGGAAAACGATTAATGAGGAGATCAAAATTTGATGAACAAAGCCCCGCTTTCCAATTTTATGCTGGAGATTATATAAGTGATCCTAGAAGATTGAAAAGACCTTTAGAATCACAAGGGGCTTATGTTCTTCTTTATTGTCATTGTTGGATTAGTAAAATAATTGAGTTTGATTTTGAGATCATGTCCAAAATGTGTAATTGCCGATTAGAGAAAATACAAAAAATTTGGCCTACAATAGAGGATATGTTTGTAAAAAAAATAATAGAAAATAAAGAATACCTTATTTGCATTGAAGCTGAAGAAGAAAGACGAGTACAAACTTTAAATAGAAAAAAAAGATCAAATGCGGGTAAAAAGGGAGCAGATATAAGATGGAAGGAAGAAAAATGAAATTTTTTAAAGATAATGAAGGAAGAACTAGGATTAATTTTAATAAGAGAGATGCTAGTTTAGTCAATAATGGTAATAAGAATGGAACTTGGAAACTCGATGTTACAAGTAAAAGTAAAAAAAGTAAAATAACCTTAAATGTCGTATGTGCCGAAGGTGGAATTAGTACATTAGTTGAGGATATGTATTTTACAAATCACAGGAACAATAAATGAATCATCTGTGTGCCACATTAGTTGTTATGTGTTCTATTTTTTCGAATAATCCTACTATTTACCTTGAAAAAAATAACGATCATAATGAAAAACAAATATTTATACAAAATATTTCAAAATGTGCTGTCGAATGGAACGCTTATTATACTGAACCTGAAAAAAGAATACCAATTAATTTAGCTGTTGGTATATCGGCTCACGAAAGCGGTTGGGGAACGAGTAGGTTTGCCCAAGAAGGAAATAATTATTTTGGGATGAAAACAAATAGCGAAGATCCCGATTTATATATGATACCTAAAAAAAATAAAAAGGTAAAATTAGCCAAATATCATTCAATGTGTGAATCTGTTTTTGATTTTATGGATTTATTAACACAAAACAAAAGATATAAATTTTTTAGAGAAGAATTAATCAATCAATGGTTTGATGATAATATTGATTACAAGGTATTACTGAAAACTTTACATCAATATTCAAAAGATAAATCTTGGTCAATACAGGTTTTAAAAATAATAGGTCAATTAAATGGGTAAAAAAGAAGAAGATCAAACTATTGGTTCGGCTATGGGTATTGAAAGCAATAGTCATTGTGAAATATTTTTAAGCGGATTTGGTGATACACATAGTTTTCAAACTTTTGATGATAAAGGTAAAAATAGGTCTTTAATAAGACAATTTCATGGCTCTTTTAAAGAGCATAAGGACAGCCTTGCTGACTTAAATAAAAAAGGGGCGGGAGTTTTTTTTACTGTAAATCAAACAGATTTAAAAGGAAGAACAACACAAAATGTAAACAAAGTTAGAGCAGTATTTATTGATCTAGATGGTTCGCCTTTACCTGAAGAATTTGAGATAGAGCCACATTTTATATTAGAAACTAGCCCTAAAAAATATCATTGTTATTGGTTAGTTGTTGATATGCCTTTACAAACATTTCCTTTATATCAATCAGCTTTGGCTGAAAGATTTAATAGTGATCCAAAAGTCAAGGATTTGCCTAGAGTAATGAGAGTAGCGGGTTTTCATCATCATAAAAAAACACCATTTCCAATAAAATTAATACAAGTATCTATGATGGATGCTTATAAGATGGAAGAAATTAAGAATAATTTTAATCTTAAAAGACCTATGATTAGACACAGTACTACAAATTTTACTCCTTCAATGTATAAAGGTAAATATACAGGAACTTTACGATATGGTATGGCTGAAGGGGATAGACATCAAACATTGGTCAAAATGTTAATTGCTATTGGTAAAAGGGGGGAAACCTTTGAATATGCCAAAAATGAGGCGATACGATTTGCAAGACTTTGCACTCCACCTGAAAACGAAAATGAGGTTTTGTTTCAATTAAACGATATATGGAAAAGATATGGATTTACGAGAATATCAACTTAAAGCTATAGATAATTTACGACATCAGATTAAATCTGGTAGAAAAAAAATATTATTAGTAGCCCCAACAGGTTCAGGAAAAACTGTGATTGCATCTTCAATGATACAAAAAGCGGTAGAAAAAGGAAATTCTTGTTTATTTGTGGCTCATAGAAGGGAATTAGTAATGCAATGTTCTAGAAAATTATCTGAATTTGACATTTCACATGGAATAATAATGGCGGGTAAAAGCCCCAATAACATGACAAATGTCCAAATTGCATCAATTCAAACATTTTCTAGGAGAAAAGATAGAGATGATTTTATGAAGCCTTTGGCTGATTTAATTATTTTAGATGAAGCTCATCGTAGTGTTACAGAATGTTTTAAGAATATAATTGATGATTATCCTAATGCTATTATTATTGGATTAACAGCAACACCTTGTAGAAATGATGGTAGGGGGCTTGGTAATTTGTATGAAGAATTGGTTGAATGTGGAAATATAAGAAGCCTAACAAGACAGGGATTTCTTGTTCCCAATAGGATTGTAGCCCCTACTATTCCTGATTTACAAGGAATTAAGATAGTAGCGGGGGATTACGATAAATCTGATCTTAATAAAAGAATGAATAGAATTAAATTAATAGGCGATATTGTAACTCATTGGATTGAACATGGGGAAGATAGGCCTACAGTTTGTTTTGCTACCTCTATTGCTCATTCAAAGCATATTGCATCTATTTTTAATGATAATGGGGTTAAAGCTGGTCATATAGATGGGGAAATGCCTGAAATTGAACGAGAGGAGCAACTAGAACTACTAGATAGTGGTAAAATTAAGGTTTTATCTAATTGTATGGTTTTAACAGAAGGTTGGGATCAGCCGAAAGTATCTTGTATTATTGTTGCAAGACCAACAAAATCTTATCCTCTATACCTTCAAATGATAGGAAGGACTTTAAGGCCTTATGAAAAAAAAATGAATACTTTGATTATAGATCATAGCGGTTGTGTATATGAACATGGATTTCCTGAAGATGTTCCTAATTGGGAATTAAAATCAGGAGCAAGGAAAAGGAAGAATAGAAAAAAAGATCCCGTGGAAATTGAAAAACAGCCTATTACTTGTTTAGAATGTCATACTGTTTATGATCCTAGAGAAGATGGAATAGAATGTCCTAATTGTAATTGGATGCCAACAAAAAAAGCAAAGGTTGTTTTAATCAAACAAGGTAGATTGGTAGAAATGCCTAAAATTAAACCTAGTACAACTGATAAAAGCAATTTTTATGCTCAATTATTATATTATTGTAGGCAAAAAGGGTACAAAGAAGGTTGGGCTAGTCATAAATTCAAAGAAAAGTTTGGTCATTTTCCACATTCAAAACAAGTAATGCCTGTAGCTACAGGAAAAGAGGTAATGAATTGGATTATGCACTTAAATATTAAAATGTCTAAATCAAAGAAATTTAACGAGGTAAGAGCATAATGTATGATGAAATATTAGAAAAGAAAATGCACGAATTAAGGCAAATTGGCGAAAAACACGCTAAATATAGAAAACTAAAACTCTATTTACAGCACTATAGGAAGATTCTTCTAGCAAAATTAATGAAGGAACATATGTTAAATTCTAATACAGGTAAAATGGAAACAGCAGTAGCTCAAGATAGAGAAGCTAGGGCTGATCCTAAATATAAACAATTAATTAGAAAATTAGCTATGGCGGAAGAAAAAGAATTAAAATATGCTTGGGAAAAGAAATTGTTTGAAATGAAATTTGATGAATGGAAAACAGGAATGATAAATCAAACTATCGAAGCAAAAAAATATGGGGTATAATATTTTACCGCTAGGGTTACACTTGGACAGCCCGATGGCATCAGTTATATTCCCTAGCGGTCAATGAAAAAAAATTTATACAAACACAAATTTGATAAGTACCAAGTATGGTGGGAAGATGCTCTTTCCCATAATGAATGGAAGGATATAGAGGAGGCCAAAAAAGATGCTCCCGCTATCTGTTTAACAGAAGGTTATCTTTTAACAAAAAATAATAAATGGACTACTTTTTTTATGTCTATCACAGGGGATGAGATAGGTGAACAAATGATTATTCCAACAAAGAATATTAAAAAAATGAAAAAAATAGGTAGTATTGAGATTCAGGAAAAAGATTTTAAATATGATAATTATTAGATGTCCAAAAAAGAAGAACAAAGACACATGGATAAAATTGCCTCCTTTGGTTGTATTATTTGTCATTTACTTGGTTATGAAGAATCGCCATGTGAATTACACCATATCAAAGAGGGAAGGATGGGGAAAAAATCTTCCAATTTTAAAGTTATTCCTCTTTGCCCAAAACACCACAGAATAGGAAAAGAATCCTATCATTATTCCCCCAAAAATTTTGAGGAAAAATGGGGAACTCAAGAAAAACTATTGGAAAAGGTTTTAACCTATGTTAATAATGAATGAAGGGGGCTAGTCAGCACAGCTCACGCCCCCTTAATATAAGTGAATTATGAATAATAAAATAATAAACCAATTTACCCCTGATTATCTCGATCAATCAAAACCTAAACCACAAAAGGAAATAAAGCATATTAAGTGTATGAATTACCAAGAATGTAAAAATATGTTGCATAGCGAAGGTAGTCATCATCGACTTTGTTGGGAATGTAGAAAAAAATCTTAAAAAAACTAGCCCCGAAGGGCTAGTGATATTCGATAATTATTATGATTGTCATAACAACTCCCTATTTTTTGTTTTTTTCCTTATTTATAATCTGTTTGTGAATAGCTTTTCCTATAATATAAGCTGTTGTATCAAACTCTAATTTACCACTCATAGCTTTGAGGCTGACATCGTTTTTAATTTCTCTTAATTCTTCTTCTGTGATTGTTATTGTATATGTTTTTTCCATACTTATAATAATAGTAAAATTTCTAGAGATTCAACACCTCAACAAAATAAAATGATCCAAATGAAAAAAAATTCAAGTTTATATGTGAATAAAAAACCCCCGCATAAAGCGGGGGCTGAAAAAAGAACTATTAAAAGTAGTATAGTAGAAAATAGATCATAATGCTACAAAGGGATCACATTTTAAAGTGTTCGGGATTTCTGAATTGAAACTCCATATCATCATCTGGTTCAATGCTTTCGCCACATTCCATAGCATTTTGCCTAGCTTCCGTATTATCTTGCTTAAAGATAGCGGGATTATACTTTTTTTTCTTCTCTTCCACGCAATCTTCACAAACATAACCGCAAGAACAACCCATATTATCAGTTAAGATATACGGGAATTTTCCGCTATCGCAATTAGGACATTCTTGTAAAGCCATAATTTACTCCTCTATTTTTTTTGTTTCGATATAATCTCTAAATTCCCAATCTTCATCAACATCTATATAATTCCAAGCTCTCGCTTTTTCCTGTGCTTGTTCATAACTATCTGCTTCGATTGTGAAAAATTTTTGCACATCATAAGACAATACTACATTCCATTCAGTCATAATTTACTCCATTAAGTTAAAAGGGCGGTTAATTCCGCCCCTTATTTTTATAGCCATTCATATTTGAGTTTTTTGTAATCCCCAAATAATTCACTAGCTAGAGCCGACACTACTGAAAAGCCCATATCCATACCGCAACCACTAACCCCGACACTTTCGGTTTTTGTTTTATATGGATAATCCAAACAATTACATATCAAGCGGGAAAGCCATAACTTATTGATTCTTTTTTTATCAACATTGAATTTAAAAAAATCTATGTGCCTATACATTCCGCTAGAACTGACATTTTTTAAAATCATAAAAATAGTGTCATCTTCTTTGAGTAATTCAAGTAATTGCTTTTTAGCATCTAATTTAGTTGCTTTATCAATCATAAATACCTCATAAGTTAAAAAAGGGGCGATAACCATTACCGCCCCGATAGTTTATAGCTGAACCCATTGAACAGCTAAAAACATAAATATATTAATAATAATAATAAAAATAAATAAATGACTGCTCATCTATCTTCCTCAACTAAATCATAAGTTTTAATAAAACATATAGCCAAACCCATTAAAAACACATTATTTATAAATGTGTAATTAAATGGATTATAATCTAAATTTAATAAAACTAGCATTATTGTGCAAATTATAAGCATAATAATTTTAACTTGTTTAGGCATTATTACCTCCATTTTTAATTTTATTAATTAAATCACTAGCTTCTGAACGATTAAGATTTCTTGTTCCTTTATCATCCTCAATAGTGATAATCACTTTCGCATTAAGATCGCCATCTTTTATAGCTTTCTCAATAACCCATAATTGCTTTCCTGTAGGATTAGCATTAAGGTTATTTTCAGACACATTAGGCATTTATACCTCTACTTTCTCGGCTATCATCATCAGTTTAACTTGCCGAAGGTTAAAGAAGGGGCAAAAATGCCCCTTTTCGAATTATTTATTATTGTAATAATTAATTGTTTTTTCCCTAGCTTCAGGGCTGACATCAAATCGTTTTTCGATTTTAGCCCTAATTTCTTGCATTTTATTTTTATAGTTTGATTTATAACCACCATCATTATTAGTTTCGATAATTGAGAATAATAAGATATTGGCTTCTTCAAGTTTAGCCTCGTTAAAAATATCCCCTTCAATAAATGGCATTAATGGGGTTTGAGATTTAAGAGTGATTGCTATCTCTTTTAAAAGATAAGGAATACAATCCTCAACCTTTTCAGGAAGAATAACAAAAATATCTCTACCTGTAGCTCTACAAAGATAGTCTAAAGCATTTTCCAAGTTTTGTTGCTTTAACTCATTATTAGGCATGATTACCTCTACTTTCTATTAACTTAAGTTAATATATCAATTATTAGTAGATTTGATATAATAATGCAAGAACTTTAGGTTTAAGTATGTTTAATATTAAAAAAACTCTTACAGACAAACAAAAAGCCTTTATTGAAAACTTTAGTCAAACAGGCAATGCAACTCAATCGGCGATAAAATCGGGTTATTCAAAAGATACTGCTGAACAACAAGGTTATGAATTAAAAAACAAGCTATTTGAACATATAGAGGAAGCAACGAAGGGAATACTAGGCTCTAGTGTTCCAATGGCTGTAGAACGCTTAAATGGGCTTATAAAGGATGATAAGGTTAGTCCTGCAGTAAGGCTCGGGGCGATTAATTCCTTGTTAGATAGAACAGGTTATCAAACTGTTCATAAAGTACAGGATATGACTAAACATAAAACAGATAAAGAACTAGAACAAGAACTCCATTATTTACTCAATACTATTAATCCCCCAAAGAGTAATGGCAATGGTACTAAACATTAGTCTTGTTGATTGTTTGTGGAAGCTTCCGCACACACACACACGCACTCCTCAAGCAAATACATGAGGGCCAACTGGCTCTATGTGTGTGAGCTTTGAAAAAAAAAGATAGAAATCGCTATTAGCAGAAGGGGTATCCCCCCAAACCAGCTCCGTACCTGTTATAGAATGGATCATTTCGCACAGCGGTGGGAAAAAGACTATATTAACTTTTGTTAATACTTTGAATGTACTGTATTTTGGCTGATTTTTATGTTAAATATAGTTAATGAGTGATTTTAAGATAATAAGGCATACAAAAAAGAAACACGCTGTTATATCATTGTGGGATAAAACAAAAGAATTAGCTGATTTAGAGAAAAAAACGCCTGTAGTAGCTCTTTGTGAGAAGAATAGGAGAGGGTTTTGGTTGATAATTCATCGGGATGATATAGATAAAGTTGTTAAAGTAAAAAATGAAAGAAAACCTTGAACGAGCTGTTGAAATAGCAAAAGAATTAGAAAGAAGAAAGATAACAAATAGGCTATCTTATTATGAACCTTATGATTATCAAAAAAAATTTCATAATTCTAATGCTACACAAAGATTACTTATGGCGGGTAATAGGGTTGGAAAATCCTTGAGTGGAGCTATGGAAATGGCTTATCATTTAACAGGAAAATATCCTGAATGGTGGGAAGGTAGAAAATTTGAAAGACCAGTAAGAGCTTGGGCTGGTGGTGTATCAAATGAAACAACAAGAGATGTATGTCAAAAAGAGTTAGTAGGACAGCCTGATGATCCATCAGCAAAAGGTACGGGTTCTGTACCATTAGATTTAATAGGAGAAACAGTAAGAAAAGCTGGTGTACCTAATGCGTTGAACTCTTTGGTTGTTCGTCATATAACAGGTGGTTGGTCAAGATTAGGATTTAAAGCCTATGAAATGGGTAAAGAAAAATGGATGGGAGAACAGCTTGATGTTGTTTGGCTTGATGAAGAACCTCCAGCATCTATCTATTCACAAGCCTTAACAAGAACAGCCGATAAGGGTGGTATTGTTTATATGACTTTTACGCCTGAACGAGGAATGACTGAAATTATAGCTCAATTTATTAATGATATTAAAAAAGGACAAGAATTAATACAAGCGGGATGGGATGATGCCCCTCATATGACAAAAGAAGTTAGGGATCAAATATTACAAGCTTTACCACCACATGAAAGAAAAATGAGAGAAAAAGGTATTCCTCAACTTGGTTCAGGATTGGTTTTTCCTATTGTAGAAGAAGAAATTTTATGTGATCCGATTGATATTCCTTCTCATTGGCCACGAATATGTGGAATAGATTTTGGTTGGGATCATCCAACAGCTTGTGCATGGATAGCATGGGATAGAGATGTTGATACTGTTTATATTTATGATTCTTATGCAATGCGACAAGAAACTGTACCTGTTCATTCTTCAGCTATTAATGCAAGAGGGAAATGGATTCCTGTTATATGGCCTCAAGATGGTAGACAAGCAGATAAAGGTTCAGGAAAAAATTTAACAGAACAATATAAAAAAGAAGGTGTTAATATGTGCCATGATTGGTTTACAAATCCACCTCAACAAGGAATGAAAGATGGTACAGGTGGAAATTCTGTAGAAGCTGGAATTATGGAAATTTTAACACGGATGCAAACGAAACGATTGAAAATCTTTAAAAATCAAAGTAAACTACTAGAAGAATTAAGAATGTATCATAGAAAGGATGGAAAAATCGTTCCTATAAATGATGACTTAATTTCTGCGATGAGATACTGTATAATGTCATTGCGAAAAGCGAGAGTAAAAAATTATGAACCTACACAACAATATTCTGATTCTGAATTTAATGTTTTTGCATAAAAGGAGTTATAAATGGGCGTAGTTAAAAAATGGTTTCCAAAACCTAAATCACCAGTTATAGCTCCTCCTCCCACTCCAGTAGCTCCAACACCAACACCAATAGATATACCTACATCTGGTTATGGTGGATCTACAATTATGACAGGATCTACGGGTGTTGAACAGGAAGCAAATGTAGCTCAAACTTTATTAGGAGGATCACCAAAAGGAA